>Ga0105347_1000934_pt1 | contig 13072 bp, 15 predicted proteins | sample EasRivMeERMLT890_FD_89677 | JGI IMG/M metagenome (GOLD analysis project Ga0105347, IMG submission 89677) | Soil microbial communities from meander-bound floodplain in the East River, Colorado, USA - East River MetaG ERMLT890 | ecosystem: Environmental > Terrestrial > Soil > Floodplain | place... | reverse complement strand
GCGGCGCGTGCAAGGCGATCAAGACGACCGCGTTACTCACCCTGGACGAGGGGCAGCGCGCGATCCAGGCGGCCGGCGGCGTCGGCTACTCACCTCCCACCGGCTGATGGCGGGGCCACTAGACGGCAAGGTCGCCGTCGTTACGGGCGCGGGGCGCCACAAGGGGATAGGTCGCTACATTGCGCTGGCGCTGGCCCGTGACGGAGCGGACGTTGTTGTAACCGGTTCCGGCCGTTCGCCAGAGACTTTTCCGGACGCCGAGAAAGAGATTGGGTGGCGGGACATTGAGTCTGTGGCGGAGGAGATCCGGGCGATGGGGCGGAAGTGCTTGCCGCTGGTGACGGACATGACTAAGGCGGAGGACGCGCAGCGGCTGGCGGACGAGACGGTGCGGGAGATGGGCCGCGTCGACATCCTCGTCAACAACGCGGCGGCGGGGCGTGGGAGCGACCGAGTGCCGGTGATCCAGCTCGAGGAGAGCGAGTGGCGGCGAGTGCTGGACCTTAACCTGACGGGAGCCTTCCTGGTGACGAAGGCGGTGGGGGCAAAGGTCGTGGCACAGGGTGAGGGTGGTCGGATCGTGAATATCAGCTCGATTTTGGGCCGGCAGGGCATGATCACTTCGTCGGCCTACAGCGCGAGCAAGGCGGGGCTATTGCTGCTGACGCAGGTACTGGCGCTGGAGTTGGCGCCACAGAAGATCAACGTAAACGCAATTTGCCCGGGACTCATCGGGACGTCGAGGATGGACGACGTGACGGCGCCTGGCCCGATCCGCGACATGGTGATGCGCACGACGCCGCTGGGGCGGGAGGGGTACCCGGAGGAGGTGGGCGACCTGGTGTCGTTCTTGTGCGGGCCGGGCGGGGACTACGTGACGGGGCAGACGATCAATATCGATGGTGGGAGGGTAATGAGCTAGGGGAGCAGGGAGTAGGGAGTAGTGAGTGGAGAGTAGTGAGTTAGCCTTCGGCTAGAAGTCGAGGGAGAAGAAGAGGATACCGGGCGCGAGGCCGCCGAAGACGCCGGCTTCCGCGACGTTGGCGAATGCGCCCATAAAGACGAGGAAGGCGGCGAAACCCCCGAGGTTGGCGATGCTGGCTTCGCGCGTGGTGACGCCGGAGATGCGTTCGACCGCGATGTGGGAGAAGAGGAAGGCGGTGGAGAGCGACAGGACGCCGAACGGTACCGCGAGCGGGGCGATCGCAACAAAGATGCTGAGGGCGACGGGTGCGAAGGCCAGCCCCATCACCCGGAGTAGCTCCTGGAACAACACTTCCGCTCCGAAGGCACGAACGAGAAGGAGGTGCGTGAGGTAGACCCAGGCGAGAAATACGCCGGTCTGGACGATGGTCCCGCCGATCACGGCCTTGACGATGACGTCAGCGGTGTCGAGGCCGGGGAAGTCGTGCTGCATGGACCAGAAAAGGGTCCCGAGGCCGGCGAACAGGCTGGAGACGAGGACAACCAGAACGGCGCTGGCGGTCGCTGTGCGCTCTTCCTTGACCTCGTCGAAGACGGTGAAGTCGAAGCGGGCCACGCGAGCGAGCCACCCGGCGAGCACCTGGTAGCCAGAGGGGGCACGGGGGTTGCTGCTCCCGCCCCGGCCAGTGCCTCGGAGCGTGGCCTGGGTTCGTAGGCGTCGATTCATGTTCTGTCTACTGCGCGTCATTCTAGCAGGGCGTTTACCCGATGGTCATCGAGCGCGAATGCGGGAATGTTGACGAAGGGCATAGGTAGCGGTCGTTAAAGTGGCCGCTTGGCGGGCATACCCGATTTCCGGGGGTATTTCTCGGGCGTCTCCCCGACCTTGCGCACGATGACGAGGTGCAGCGGGTTCGCGCCATCGGATTCGATGGCGATGACATCGTCGATCTCGCCGCCGAGCGTTGCGAGCGCGATGGCGGACGCCTCGATTTCGGATGTCGCCCCACTGCCCTTCATGGCGACGAGATGGCCGCGTTCCTGGAGGAGAGGCAAGGCTAGCTCCAGGAGGACGGGGAGGGGTGCGAGAGCGCGAGCGATTGCGAGCTGGAAGGCGGCTCGATATTCAGCTTGTTGGCCTATCGTCTCGGCGCGGGCCTGAACCACACTCACACCGCGCAGGCTCAGGCGATCCACCGCCTGTGTGAGAAATTCGGCCTTCTTCCGGGTCGCTTCCAGGAGTGTGATGGAGATGTCCGGCCGGGCGATCTTCAGGACTATGCCGGGTAGGCCGCCACCAGTCCCGATGTCGACCGCAGGGCTGACCGGGATGCCCCGAGCTTCGATGGTGGCCAGCGCAGCGAGCGCTTCCGGGAAGTGCCGGCGGTAGATTTCCTCGCGCGTTGCGGAGGAAGACATGAGCCCCGCGGCTTCGTTCGCAGCTAGCAATAGGGATGCGTACTGATCCAGTTGCGCGAGCTGCGCTTTGCCAAGCGGATTTCTTAACTCACCTGATACCGAAGTGAAGGTCTCCATGGGGTAACACGCCGCCGGGCCCCTCGTCTGAACCACTGCAAAACGGCAGCGAGACGGGCGGGGGTAGCGATCTCTCCCGACCGGACAGCCCGCCTTGTGGCGGTGGGGCACTGGAGAGAAATTATATGCGTTCAGGTGGTGGTGGGGTGCGGTCGGCATGGCAAGCCGTTCGGATCCTTCTTTTTATATCGGTACTAATAGCATTCGCCTCGCTTTCACGGGCGTTCCCTTCGGCTTCGACGGCTCACGCCATTGATGGCGAAGAATCTGCGTTCCTTGGGTTGATCAACAACTACCGGGCACAGAACGGGCTGGGTCCACTATCCCTCAACGGTCAGCTGAATGTCGTCGCCCGCTGGATGGCGGACGACATGGCAATCCACAACTACTTCAGTCACACTGACTCGCTGGGCCGCGATCCGTTCACGCGGATGGCCCAGCTGGGATACAACTACAACACGTACAAGGGCGAGAACCTGGTCGCGGGGACGGCGGGCGCACAGGCAGCTTTCGACCTGTGGAAGGGTTCGCCCGGCCACAACGCAAATATGCTGAGCGGCAATTTTACGGCAATCGGAATTGCACGGTCGTACAACGCTGGGTCGAGTTTTGGATGGTACTGGGCGACCGAGTTCGGCGGAGTGGGCGGAGCACCGCCGCCGCCAGCGCCGCCTCCACCGCCACCGCCGCCGCCGCCACCACCACCCCCTCCGGCTCCAACACCGAAGCCGTATGTGCCTCCGGCGCCTGCGCCTGAGCCAGTGGTGACGCCTGCACCGACACCCGTACCGACTCCGGTGCCGACACCGGTTCCGACTCCTGCACCGACTCCGATCCCGCCGCCAGCAGCGCCGATCGAAGTCAACTCAGGGTGGTGGCACATCGTGTCGGACCTCAAGGCCAAGTGGGCAGAAATGGCGCCGCACGAGCCGCCCCCGTCATACCCTGCGCACGGCCCGGGCTCGAGCGCCTACGGCGCCCCAACGCTAGGTTAGTCGGCCGCTGCGGCTGCCGCGGGTTCCGGAACCAGTTCAGCGCGGACCATCACGCGATGGCTGTAGTTGCCGCCGTTCTCAGTGCTGCCATCGGCGATCCAGCTGCCACCACAGGTGACCAGGGTGACAACGTCCTTCTTCGTGGGGCCCATGAGCCTTATCAGGTTGGGGTCGTTGTAGTCCGAAGCGATGTTGCCTGTGACGCGGTAGTCCAGTGTGCGCCCATCCTCGAGTGTGACGGTGATGGTGTCGCCAATTTCAAGTTCGCGCAGCCTGTAGAACACACCTGGTATGGGTGCCCCGGACTGGGTCTGCCAGTCAACGTGCCCAGAGAACACGGCGTTGTTTCCCAGGCCGGGCGTCGGGGTGAAGGTGTACCAGGCAACGAGATCAGCGCGGTCGGGCACGTCGGGCATGTTGGTGCCGGGTTCGAATCCGGTAGGCTCTACCGGGGCGTCGACGACAAGGCCGGGGATTCCGAGGCGGGTGGGCCTTGGCCCCTGTGGCGCCGGGCTGGCCTGGGGATCGCCGAGGATGGCGCTTGTCTCCGAGGTGTCTGCGAGGATGTCTTCGATGCTGCCCTCGCTGGGGAGGCCGGCTTCATCGTCGGTGAGTGCGGTAACGATGAAGTAGAGCCCGACGGCGAGCGCGACGACTGATATTGCCATGACGCCGATTCCTGCGGCTACGGTGCGGTCTACTCGCGAAGTGTCGAGGTATTTCATCATGATCAGGATAACAAAGGTGCCTGGCTGTAATACGTTTAGGGGTCGCAGAGGGGTCTACGGCAGGCCGTTTTTGTGGGTAACTTCGGGTTGTTGCGGACGTTACTAGATAAGACCGGGATTTTAAGGTAAGATACTGGGCGCAACCACCAATTGCATACGGGGGGCTTTGGGAGGACATCCCGTGAGCCCTATCGCAAACACTCAAGCTCAGAGTGACCGGCAGATCGTCGATGCGGCACGCGCAGGCGACGAGCAAGCGCTGTCGGAGTTGTATCTTCTTTACTTCCCCAGGGTCTATCGCTACATACTTGCCCGCACGGGCAACCAATACGACGCGGAGGACCTGGCGGAAGAGGTGTTCATGAAGGTAATCGAGGCGATAGAGCGCTTCGAATGGCGAGATGCCCCCTTCTCTGCCTGGCTCTTCCGAATCGCGCACAACGCGGTGATCAGCAAACGGCGCAAGGAGACGTCCCGAGGCCGGTCCACCCAATTGACGGACATTTACGCGACCGATGCGTATGGGCCAGAGGAGCTGGTGGAAAGCCGGCTTGCGGTGAGGGAGGTAATGCTAGCGGCCGAGAAGCTCCCAGAGGCCCAGAGGCAAGTGATCGCGCTCAGGTTTGGGGCGGGTCTGACGGTGGCGGAAACCGCGAGGGCGATGAACAAGGGCGATGGGAACGTCAAGGTAATTCAGCACAAGGCGATCGCGAAGTTAAGGGAGATGATGGGGCAGCCCAGGAAGCGGCCCGCTGCTTATGCGAGAGAAAGAGCTGGAACAGGTACTTGAAGAGGCACTCTCAGCGTGCATCGAGGATGGCCGCTCGATTGAAGACGTTCTCGCGGAATACGCAGCGTACCGTGGCACACTCGAGCCACTCCTTATCACTGCCTTAGACACCTACGACGCCCTCCAGGGGGAGAACCCACCGACCGCGGTGGACGAGAGGCTGGAGCGTTTTCTCCAGAACGCCAGGGCCCGAGACGACGTTCGCTACCTGCGGGGCGAGCGGAAGGAGTACCCGAAACACTAGATCTCCACCGGCCTTTACGTTGACTTCTGTCAACGTGCGTACCTATGATCGCCTATATGGCCGGAACAACGATCAGCGCCGCCGTCGAGGAGTACCTCGAGTCAGATGAGTTCCGGAAGAAGGGCTCTCGCGGCCCGGCGATGGTGGAGTTGCGGAAGTTTTCAGGATGGTCCGGTGACGACCGGGAGCCTTCAGCGCTGCGCGGGCACGATGTCGCGACTTACGCAGAATCGATGGGGCCGGCCAATCCCGACAACACGCGGCGGGCGGAGCATATTCGCAAGTTTCTCATCTGGCTCAAATCCCGGTCGTACATTGAGCAGAGTCTGGCTCCACACCTTCGGCTGAAGAAGGCGCCCCGGTCGGGCGGGGCCAAGGGGACCGGGGCATCGGCTCCTACCTCGGTGGAGCTGACTGCGGATGGCGTTGCCGCTCTCGAGACGGAATACGCAGTCCTGATGGAGAAGCGGATCGCTGTGCGCGAGGACATCCGCCGGGCGATGCAGGATAAGGACTTCCGCGAGAATTCGCCGCTGGACGCTGCCAAAGAGGAGCAGGGGCATATCGAAGCCCGTGTCCGGGAGATCGAAGCGATGCTGAAGCGGGCGGTGATCGTGGACGTGGCGGCACAGACGGGACGCGTTCGGGTAGGTAGCAAGGTGCGGGTCAAGAACCTCGGAAACGCGAAAGTCACTGAGTACTCTATTGTTGGCCCGACCGAGGCCAACTCCGCAGACGGAAAGATCTCCAGCGTGTCACCGGTGGGCAAGGCGTTGATCAACGCGACGACCGGGGACGAGGTGGAGGTGTCGATCCCCGCTGGGACGATGAAGCTGTTGGTCGAATCGGTCCAGGGCTAAGCGGCGCCCGGCAATCCGCGGGTAGTTACGTCTCGTAAATCTTGATGCAGCGATCGCGCATCGTTGCGCAGACCGGCTCGCGGGTTGGGACACCCCCTTTGAATGGGCGATGTGGCTGGCAACGCCCCGCCCGCGGCCGGTTCTTTTCTTTATAAACCCCGTTTAGACGTTGTTGATTTCGGGGTCTTCGTAGCCGGCGATGTAACGCCAGGTGCGTACACCCGCGACGGGGATCTCAAGCTGGCGGCAGAGCGCCAGGGCCTCTTCGCCTTTGCCCACGGGCACATACAGGTAAAGCGGCGCGAGTTCAGCGTAAGGGGCCCATTCCCATCGGGCCACGGCCTCCCTGACCGTCTCGTTGGTTTCCACTTCCGCGATCGTCTTGCAGTTGTTTTCCGGGTGCTGAACGACAACGATGTCGGGGTAGGCGACTCGGCCATCCGGCAAGGCAACGCCCATAGTGCGAGCGGGATGATTGACGTGCGTCTTGTAGTCGCGGTACTTCTCGGTAGGAAAGCCGAAGCGGAGACGGGCGATATCCTTCAGGGCGCGGTCGTGGAGGAGCTGGCGCGATTCGGTGCGGAGGGAGTGAGTTGGCGGAACGTAAGCGGCGGCTTCTCCGGGCGCCGGAGGTGGGCCGACGACGTCGGCGAGGAGTACGCCGGAGGGCAGGGTTCCGACGAGGCTGGCTACGGCGGCCTGCACCGGATTGGCACCGTCGGTGCCCGGTTGTTCTTCGGTCATTCCATGCTCCGTTGGATCGATGTTGTCGCTCATTGTCAGGAAGTATGCGAGAGGACGCTGAGGAAGGGCAAGTTGGGCGTTCCTTGACAGTGGGAAGGCTGATTGTGATATTTGACACAAAGGGTGCAGAGGATAGCCATGGCGACGACCATCGTAAGTGACTCCGGCGAGAGATCAGCCGGAGTTTTGAATCTGGGCGGCATCACGTCCGGGCTGTCCGGCTACGCACTATTCACGGTGATTGCCACGTACGGGCTCATAGTGCTGGGCGGTGTCGTGCGCTCAACCGACTCTGGCACCGCGTGCCCGGACTGGCCGTTGTGCCACGGCGAGGTAATCCCCCCGGCCGAGGTAAAGGTCTGGATCGAGTTCACGCACCGGCTGGCGGCGTCCACGATCGGGTTCGTAATCCTGGGGCTGGCCTACATGGTGTGGCGGCGGGCCGGGGATGACCGGACGCTGCGCGGCGCAGCGGTCCTGTCCGTGCTACTTCTCGGGGTTCAAGTGATCGTGGGCGGCATCACCGTAGGAACGGAGACTGCGGCCGGTGTCGTCGCGATCCACCTGACGATCGCGCTGACACTGTTTAGCACACTGATCTTCATCCTGGTCAGGTTAAGCAGGAGCGGCAAGGTGACGGTGGGCCCTGAGTTCTTCGCGCTCGTTACGATGGCGGCGATCTTTGCTTTGATCATAACCGGGGCGTTCGTATCGCAGCGTGAGGCGGGGTTGGCTTATCCGGACTGGCCTCTCTTCGATGGGCAGGTGACTCCGTCCGACAGCGAAGCAGGTCAGTTGCACTACGGCCACCGCTTCGTCGCAGGAGTCACGGGCGTGATCCTGCTGACGCTGTGGGGGCTGGCGCTCCGGGCGGGATCGTCGCCTGTGATTGCCTGGGGATTGACGGCGGCGCTGGTCCTTTATGTCGCGCAGGCGATGCTGGGCGCCGCTAACGTTTGGCTGGAATTGCATACTTCGGTCCGGATACTGCATCTCGCGCTAGCGTCTGCCGTGTGGGCCGTGCTAGTGTTCACGATGATGTGGGCATGGCAAAACGGCCTGCTTCTACTGCGGAACACTCAAGGCTAATCCTGACTTGGCAACGACTGTAACGACCCGCCCAACCGCCGAACGCAGCGTGGCGAACACGCTCGCGTCGTACCTGCGGCTGACGAAGCCGCGGATCATCGGCCTGCTCGTCGTAACGACGGTCCCGGCGATGGTGATGGCCGAAGGCGGCATGCCTTCGTTGTGGCTGATCCTGGCGACGGTGATCGGGGGTTCGTTGGCCGCAGGTGGTGCGAACGCGATGAACATGTACTTCGACCGTGACATCGACGAGATGATGTTGCGGACGCAGGGGAGGCCTGTGCCATCGGGCCAGATCGAGCCGCTCTGGGCCGCGGTCTTCGGGCTTGTGCTGGCTGCCGCGGGCGTTGGCCTGATTCAGATCTTCGTGAATCCGCTGGCGGCAGTGCTCACGCTATTTGCCTTTGCGTTCTACGTGTTCGTTTACACGTTGATCCTGAAACGCTCCACGCCCTGGAACATCGTGATCGGGGGTGCCGCTGGAGCGATGCCTCCCTTGATCGGCTGGGCAGCCGTGACAGGAGCGATCAGTGTCGAGTCGGCCCTGATGTTCGCGATCGTCACGCTATGGACTCCGCCTCATTTCTGGGCGCTTTCGATTAATTACGCGAACGACTACGCGCGCGCCGGTGTCCCTATGCTACCCGTGGTAGCAGGTCCCGAGGAGACGCGCCGCCAGATACTATGGCACACCCTGGGGATGGTCGCGGCGACGATCGCGCTCGGGGTTGTCGGGGGTACGGGCCTGATCTACATGGGCAGCGCAGTGTTGCTGGGGGCAGGATTCATCTACTACGCCGTGGCGCTCTGGCGAAGGCCGACACCGCGCGAGTCGATGGCCCTGTTCCGGTTTTCGATCATCTACCTGGCGGCCCTTTTTGCCGCGATCATGGTGGACACCCTGGTGGTGGCGGCGTGACCGCGTTGACCGGACACGAGCGGTATTTCATCATTGTCGCGTGCTCGCTCGCAGGGGAACCAAGTTGAATCGGGTAGTCCGGCGGCTGGCCTCCAACCGTGGCCGCGCAACTGCGTCGCTGATGCTGATCGCGATGCTGGCGCTCACGATGAGCGGGTGCGACGTGATCGAGACGGACACTCCCCAGAACACGTTCGACACCCGTGGCGAGGTTGCCGACAAGCAAGCAGAGATTTTCTACGTGGCCATGTGGCCCGCATTAGTGGTCATGTTCGGCGTCCTCGGCGGGATCCTTTTGATCGCGCTGCGCTATCGCGAGCGGGACCCGAATTCGCCACCGCCCCGCCAGATCCACGGGAACACCCGGCTGGAGGTGGCGTGGACGATCGCGCCGGCCGTTCTGCTCCTCATCATCGGCGTCCCGATGGTCGCCCTGATCGGCGACATCGACGCGGATGCTGACGATGATGCCTACACGATCGACGTGATAGGCCAGCGCTACAGCTGGATTTTCGAATACCCCGAAGAACTGGACGACGAGGGAAATCCCTTGATGACGTTCGACAACGTCGCACACATCCCGGTGGACCGGCAGGTGAACTTCCGGCTGCGCTCCGTCGACGTCATCCACAGCTTCTGGGTGCCCAAGCTGGGCGGTAAACGTGACGTTTTCCCCTGCCTGGTCGCAAACGAGGACGCCGACCCGATGGACGTTCCCGACTGTGAGGGCGGGCAGCTGAATGAGCTGTGGCTGGTGGCTGATGAGCCGGGGACGTTCGCGGGCCAGTGCGCTGAGTACTGCGGCCTTGAGCACGCAAATATGGCTTTGACAGTCATCGCCGATGAAGATGAAGACTTCGAGGCCTGGGTGGAAGAGGCGCAGGGCGGCGGGGGTGGTGAGCCGGCAGAAGAGGATGCCACTCCGGAAGTGGATGAGACCGCCTCGCCCGAAGCGGAGGAAACACCCGAGTCGACCGAAGGGGAGGGGGGTTAAGCATGGCCACGGCAACGGTACCCCGGCGCAGCGCCCTCGGTGAGGCGCTGGCAGGCGTTCGGCACGCGGCCGACGAGAATCCTGGCAGTCTCCTGGGCTGGCTGGCAACAGTCGATCACAAGAAGATCGGCGTCCTCTATGGCGTGAGCGCGTTCCTCCTTTTCCTCGTGGGCGGGCTAGAGGCGCTGCTGATGCGCACCCAGTTGATGTTCCCTAACAGCGATGTTCTGACCAACGACCAGTTCAACCGGCTGTTCACAATGCACGGCGTAACGATGGTATTCATGGTCGTGATGCCGCTGAGCGCGGCGTTCTTCAACCTGATGGTGCCGCTGATGATCGGCGCCCGCGACGTTGCCTTCCCGCGGCTGAACGCGTTCAGTTACTGGACGTTCCTGGGGGGCGCCATCCTGATCAACATCAGCTTCTTTACCGGCGACATCTTCGATGGGGAGCTGGGCGCACCAGATGGCGGGTGGTTCGGTTACGCACCGCTGAGTCTGCCCGAGTACACGCCCGGGAACGGCATGGACTTCTATGCCATCGGCCTGCAGATCCTTGGCCTTTCATCGCTGGCCGGCGGCCTCAATTTCGCTGTAACGATCCTCAATATGCGCGCGCCCGGGATGTCGCTGTTCCGACTGCCTGTGTTCATCTGGATGACTCTGGTGACATCGTTCCTGATCATTTTCGCGATGCCGGTGATCGCGGTGGCACTGTTCGAGCTGACGTTCGACCGGCTTTTCGAAGCGAACTTCTTCAACGTGGACGCGGGCGGCAACCCCATCCTCTGGCAGCACATGTTCTGGCTGTTCGGCCACCCGGAAGTCTACATCCTCATCCTGCCCGCGTTCGGCATCATCTCCGAGATCCTGCCCACGTTCTCCCGCAAACCACTGTTCGGTTACGCCTTCGTGGTGTTCAGCGGGATCGCAATCGGGTTTATGAGCTGGGGCGTGTGGGTGCATCACATGTACACGACCGGCCTTGGGACGATCGCGAACTCGGCATTCGGAATCTCGACGATCCTGATCGGGGTGCCGACGGGCGTGAAGATATTCAACTGGATGGCGACGATGGCGGGCGGATCGATCCGCTTCAAGTCGCCGATGATGTTCGCGGTGGGCGCTGTCGCTATGTTCACGATCGGCGGGCTGTCCGGTATCACGCACTCGATGGTGCCGTCCGACTACCAGCAGCAGGACAGCTATTACATCGTCGCTCACTTCCACTACGTGCTGTTCGGCGGCGCGATCCTCGCACTGTTCGGCGGGATCATCTACTGGGGGCCAAAGTTCACCGGCCGGTTGTTCAACGAGCCGCTGGCCCACATCCACTTCTGGGTGATGTTGATCGGGTTCAACCTGACGTTCTTCCCGATGCACGTGTCTGGTCTGCTGGGAATGCCCCGGAGGGTGTATACGTATGACGAAGGTATGGGGTGGGACGTGTGGAACCTGCTCTCCAGCCTCGGCGCCTTCTGTATCGCCCTCTCGGTGATCGTGTTCATCGTGAACTTCGTCTACAGCATCATGATGAAGCGCGGGGCGGTGGCCGGCCCTGACCCGTGGGACGCACGGACGCTGGAGTGGAGCATCACCTCGCCGCCACCTCACTACAACTTCGCCACGATCCCGCAGGTCCACTCGCTGGACGACTGGTGGCACCAGAAGTACCGCGAGGACGCGGATGGCAACGTCATACCGGCGATGGCTGGCGCCGCCCTGGCGACTGAGGTCGCGCACGGTGGCGACGGAGGTGAGGAGCACGGCGATGAGCACCACGGCGACATCCACATGCCTTCGCCCTCGTTCATGCCGCTGATCGCCGCGCTGGGCATCCCGATCATGGGAATCGGGTTCATCTACGACTACGCACTCGTACCGGTAGGGGCGACGCTCCTGCTGGTGGGCATCTATGGCTGGGCACTTGAGCCGGCGACGGAGGAAGACTAGAGATGGCGCACGCGAGCACAGCGCACCTCGAAACGTCGACGGGGATCGACAACCGGAAGCTGCTGATGTGGTTCTTCCTTTCCTCGGACTGCCTATTCTTCGGGTCGTTTATCGCGGCGTACCTGCTGTACCGGGATCGAAGCCTCGTAGGGCCTTATCCCGAGGACCTGTTCGACATCCCGTTCACATCGGTGAGTGCGTTCGTCCTACTCATGAGCAGTGTGAGCATGGTGCTGGCGCTGGCGGCGATCCAGCGGGGCAATGTGCGCGGGATGCAGATCTGGCTGTTCACTACGGCCATGCTGGGGGCTTTGTTCATCGCGGGACAGGTGTACGAGTTCACGGAGTTCCACCACGAAGGCCTCTCGCTTTCGACGAACCTGTTCGGGACGACGTTCTTCGTGCTGACGGGCTTTCACGGCGCTCACGTCACAATTGGCGTGCTGATCTTGCTCTCTTTGTTCGTGTATTCACTGCGGGGCGGGATCCAACAGAAGGACAGCCTGAACGTGGAGTTGGCGGGATTGTACTGGCACTTCGTCGACATCGTCTGGATCGTGATCTTTACCCTGATCTACCTGGTGCAGCCATGAGAGAGGTCGCAGGATGACGCTTGCCGATTACAGGAAGTCTCGCGGGGAGCCGGCTATCCAGGAGGCCCATGAGGCCGCGCACAGCGAGAAGCACCCGAGCGCGCGCGAATACATCGCGATTGGGCTCGTTCTCGGGGCGATAACGGCAGCCGAGGTGGCGCTCTACTACATCGACATTTCGCGGAACGTACTGCTGACTGCGCTGGCAATCATGTCTATCGCCAAGTTTACCCTCGTGGTTATGTGGTTCATGCATTTGAAGTTCGACAACAAGCTGTTCACTTACCTGTTCCTGTTGGGATTGCTCGGGGCGATTGCCCTGTTCACCATTGTGCTCGTGACGTCGGCGGCGGATGTAGTCTAGGGAGCGCTCCAGAGGGTTAGCAGTGTTTGTCCTTCACGCCGGGGGATCGGAATGGATGACCTGGCACCTCCACCCGGACGCCATCATCCTCGCCGTCGGCATGCTCGCGACGTACTGGTACGCCGTCGTGCCGTGGCGGCGGCACCTTGGCGAAGCATCACCGAGGCGCTCGCAGGTGGCGCTCTACTGCGGGGGCGTCTTCGCCATCTTTATTGCCTCTGGCTCGCCGCTGCACGACCTGGGCGAGAACTACCTGCTGAGCATGCACATGGTGCAGCACATGCTGCTGACGCTGGTGGCGCCACCGCTGCTGCTCGCGGGCATCCCGGTGTGGCTG
>Ga0105347_1000930_pt1 | contig 13102 bp, 18 predicted proteins | sample EasRivMeERMLT890_FD_89677 | JGI IMG/M metagenome (GOLD analysis project Ga0105347, IMG submission 89677) | Soil microbial communities from meander-bound floodplain in the East River, Colorado, USA - East River MetaG ERMLT890 | ecosystem: Environmental > Terrestrial > Soil > Floodplain | place... | reverse complement strand
ATGACGATGATCAGCAGAATCAGGAAGATCAGGCCACCGCCGACAATCACATCAGCGAACATCACATCACCCCCACTTGAGTAACCAATGCCCAGTGCGGCGAGCACCGGTCGACCCGCTACACACCGCGGTCGACACCCAAGCCGGATTCACGAGCGCACCGTACGAATTCCATGTCGCCCCGGCGTTGTTGATGCAGGCCACTTTGATGCGGTACACACCCGACCCGCCTGTGCATTGACCGGACGCATAGCTGGTGCCCGACCAGGTCTTGCAACCGGACAACACTTCAACGATGGGCAAGACTTCCGTCGGCGGGGCTGCCGCCGCTGTCACCGGGATTGCCACGGTCAGCAGCGCCGCCAACAGAAGACGACGGGAGGTCGCCATCATTCGGCCTCAGGCGAGTTCGGCACCGCCCAGATGACTCCGAGCGCGACAAGGGTAGCGATGCCGGCAGTGATGCCCTCTTGCGCATCGATGCCACCGTCGTCGAGCGCCGCCTGCAACGACGTCAACCCGGCGATCAACGCACCGGCAATCGCCTTCAAATAACTCGCGAGTCGCATCAGAGGAAGAGGAAAGCGATAGTGGCAAGACACAGTCCGAGCGCCATCAACGCCCCGTCAACGGCATGCGCCGAAACACGGAGGAACGTGACGACACCAAACAGAATTGCGGCGACAAGAAACAGGAGGTCAGCGAAATTGAGTTCGCCGTGGATGATTCCGTCGTCAACGGCTAACAGTGTGGACATAGGGGGGGTCTCCTTTATTCGGGTAGGTATACGCCGTCGTCACCGAGCAAATCGTCGGCGGCCTCGACGAGTTCGATCGCGGCATCAACGTCGATTTCGGTGACGAACAGGTCATCCACGGCGATCGAACCACCCGTGTCGGTCGGCACCGAGAAGCCGCAGACCTGCCAGATCCGCATCCCGGTGACCGCACCGTCAGGATCAACAAATGTTGGTTCGGAGCGGGTCACGACGATGTCGGTGAAGATGCATTCCCCGACCTTGGGATTGGGGATCGAGCCGGTGATAACTGATCCGCCAGTCAGTAAGGCAGCGACGATGAGCTTCATGATTCCTCCTCCTCGAATGGTGAGTGATCGGTTGTCATGCCGTCAGGGCACCAGTGCTCGTAGTCCTCGGTGATCGACAGAACGAGATAGGATTCGGGGCCGAGTGCGACCATGTAGAAGTCGCCATCGACACAAGCCGACCAGAGGTTCGTGACGTCGTCGCGGATGGGGGTGAAGATCAGCCCGTTATCCCCGTCGACCATGTGGAGCCAGATGTCGTCGTTGACTACCGGCTCGGCGTCCTCGCCGCACGCAGCGAAACCGACCACGCACAGAGCGGCGATGATCCAGCGCCTCATGACGCTCCAATCCGATCAGACTCGAAAGCGCATGGTCTTGGCTCTTCGGGGTCGGCCTGAACTAGTAGCGGCTCCTCGTCCACATAGCGGATGATCGGCGGCGGGTTCACGCCACGCCAGCCGTCGTAACCGTCCTCCGGATGATCAATAGCCCACCGCTCCGCGTAGGCGAGCACGACGCGGATCGCCTCCGCCCCACGGCAGTCGGGGAACTCGGCCAGAAACGCAGCGAAGATGCCGCTGACATGCGGTGTGGCCATCGAGGTGCCTGACGACCACCCGATCTTCGCCTCCGGCAACGTGGAAAGCACACAGCCCCCCGGCGCGACAACTCGGACCGTCTCACCGATATTGCTGAACACGGCGAGGAAATCGTCGTCATGCTCGAAGCCGCATCCCGGATAACCGAGCCCGACCCCACCGCCGACACCGTCGTAATCAATGAACGCTCCGACCGCCACAACGCCTGGGACATTCGCCGGACCGAAACCAATCGCGTCAAGAGAGTCATTACCCGCAGCCACCACGACGACCGCCCGACGAGCAGCAACGCACCAACCGTTCGTGTAGACGGACGGCCCACCACACGACGTAGCGATATGCACGCCACCGAGCGACGCCGAAATGACGTCGACGTCGTCCTCGAGCGCCCTGTTCAACGCGCACAACACCATCGCTTCGGACGCTGAACCTTCAGCTCCGAAAGTGACTTCGGAGTCGATAGCGACACCGGGATCAACACCGATGACGTCATCGTCATCATCCTCAGCGCCAATCGTGCCTGCGACGTGAGTGCCGTGCCCGTGCGGGTCAATACCCCAGCCTTCCGGGCCTCGATAGTCCTGCGTGCAGTTGAAACCACCGACCACGTTGAGATCCGTATTGCGGGCGTCAACGCCGGTATCGATAACCGCAACGCTGACGCCGCCGCTCGCCGGGGGATCATCGACCGGGACTCCGATGCGGAGGATGCCAGCAGGGACCAGTTGCCTGCCGCGTTGGCCGGGGGCCACCCACGGGCCGCCACCGTCGACCGGTGTCGGCAAACTAACGATCCGGGAGACCTCTGCGGCGTTCAACGGGGCCTGACCAATCAGCCCGTTCGCGGCGTCGGCTTCGGCCTGGGTGAGGTATAGCCAGATCATGCCGAGGTCGGGCATTGTGCAAGTGCGGTTCGGTCCGGTGTCCGGTTTGCGTGACGCCTGTTCCTCGGCGGGTACACCGATCTTGTCGAGCACCCAGTCGCAGTAGTGGTCGAGGTCGGCGCCGGCCTCAAATTCGCCGACCCAGTGGACCATTGCTAGTGGTAGGTCGGCTGCTGCCGGTGTCGGGTTGACGATGTAACCGATGCCGGCGGCACCGGTCAGTATCAGAGCCTTGAGGCTCATAACACATACTCCTAGTCGGAACTCCTCCTTTAAGGGGTTTCGGGGTTGAGTCGTTTCTAGAATTTGCCGAGCGCGTAGATGATGATCGCGATGACGGCGGCGAGAATCAGGAAAGTGAGCAGCGCGATCATCATGGGGTGGCAGCGACTGGGACTGTGACCACCACCGGATCAGGTGCCGACTGACGATCGATAAACGTGATTAGCCCCATGATCGCGACACCGACAGCGACGACGAACCCGACAGTTCGGATGTTGGAATCTTTGCCTGCTGTGGTTTCAACCACTTGGGCTTTCGATCCTGCTTGCTCGTACTGTGTTTTGCGGAGGTCGGCGATCGACGTGTTCAACGGTTCCAACGCCGTCGCCAACGCAGTCGCCGCCGCTGCCGCTGCCGCGGCCACCTGAGTACGCAGAGTCTCTGCCGAGGTGGCGACCTGTGCGGCGAGGGTTGTTGCTTGGGTGGCTGACACTTCGGCTGCCCGGTTGACGGCGCCGACGTCGACAGCTCGGATAGCGTCGATCCGTTTCGACTCGGCATCACGCAACTGTCCGTTGTGTTCGGCACGCAGCTTCGACATCTCGTTGATGTGGCGAACCTCGGCCTCGTTGTATCGGGCCTCAGCCGTACGGAGATCGTCGAGCCGTTTGACGGCTGCCTCGGTGAGTGCTCTAACGTTCTCGGTCGGATCTGGAATCGGACGGCCAACGGCGTCCACTGCCGGTCCCGGACCGTTACGAGGCTCAACCATCTCTACCCCTCCCGGTCAACCTTCGTCGCGGCCGGTGCGTTCGAAGTCGGCCATTACGGTTCCAACGTTTGATCGACCGCCAGTCCGAGCACCTGATCCCACTTGCCGGTCACCGGGAGACCGGCCTTCTCCTGAAACGCTTTGATGAGCGCTATGACAGCCCAGTCGTTCACCTTGCCTGCCAGCACGTCCACGGTGGCGGGGGCGTCACGGACCGCGGCGACGGTGGTAGAGGTCGGGTTCCAGTTCACGTCAGGGTCCTCCTGCGGCGGCGGTGTCGGGTTGAGCAGCGCCGCGGCACGAGAGCGGACAATCGGAAGTTTCGGAATGAGGTACTGACCGGGACAGGCAGTAGCACCAGGGTGGGCAGGGTTGTCGCGATGCGGGTAGATGACGTGGCTCCGCGAGATCCAACCCTTGTTGACACCGTGGACGATGGCGCGGGCCAAGCCTTCGAGTTCGGCGGCCATCGGGTAGCGCACATGTGTGTTGCCGCACAGGCAGACCGCCTCGGACTGCTCGTTGCGATCCTTGGTGGCAGCCGACATGTATTGGCCGCGTCCGTCGCCAATCCAGCAGATGTCGTTGAAGCGGTCGTACCAGACGAGGACGTCGTAATCGAGGAACGAATACCCTTTGACGTTGATCGCGTACAGGTTGAGGTCGTAGAACACCTGACACGCCGCAGCCCGCGACGCCGCCTCGCCTGGGGGAACGCTGCCGCCCATCCACGCGCCACCGCCGACGTGGTGTACGGCGACCTCGCCGTCGAGCAGTTTCTCGGCGACGGGTGGGCGCGCCCATCGGCCCTTCCATTCGGTGACGGTGAGGTAGCGGTAAACGGTCATGTTCCGGTGTCGCCGGTGTCGAACGCGGCAACGATCAGACGGGAGACGCGTACCAGTTGGCGGGCCACTGTCTTTACTTCACGCGTCAAATCTTTGATGGCGGCGGCCGGGTTGGCGTTGATCGTCGCGTTGGCTGTCGCCGTGATCGCGTTGAGCGCTTCGACGGTGGCGAGCAGGGTGGCAATCTGAGTGTTGACGTCTGCCCGCATCGCCGCTTGCAACGTCTCCCATTCCGGCGGAAACGACGACATCAGGCGACCAGATAGTGAACGTTGGCGATGATCATGTCACCGGTCGCCCAAGTGAACGGCACCGTCGCCGACAACACAACATTCGTCGTATGGGTAGTGGACGCCACACTGCCACGCAGAATGACTGTCGAGGTCGAGGTCGACAGGATGAACGCAGGCGACGAGGACGACGGTGCAGACGCATCGAAATACCAGCCGGACCCGGTCGCCGCATGAGAGATGGATGAAGCCACCGGAAGCACCAACGAAACGTCGCCGGTGACCGCCGATGTCGACCCGAACGTGAACTTGAAGAAGGCGAACAGGTGGGCGTTAGCCGGATAGTAGAACGCGGTCACTGAACCGTTGCCGATGGTGATTCCGGCGTTGATCGGCGACGACCAAACCGTTGATGCTGGCCCAACAGTGACGGCGTTGAGGTTGGCGGCGGTCAGGATTTCGCCGGGTGAGAACGGCCAAGGCATACAACGACTCCTAAAAGGTCAGAAGGCGAGCCGGTTAACGTCGAGCTCGCCGAACACCAAGTCGTCGAGCATCAGGAACGCTCTGGTGTCGACGTTGGCGAACGATATTTCGACGGTCCACGACCCGTGACCGATCCGATGCGATATCCCGTCGATCAGTGACAGCCGCGAGATCGTGTCACCAATCCCCATCGGGGAACGCTCGACAGTGACGACGTCGGTCAGATCGAGCGCTAGGACGGTCTGCACTTCGATTTCGCTGAGAGCACACATGTTGATGGTGGCCGACTGGAAACGTTGCTCGACCGCCGAGAACCGCTCAAGGTAGTAGTCAACGAGATTTTGCACTTCGGCATCGCTGATCGAAAACAGGGTTCCCAGCCCAAGGGTGCGAATGAAGAACTGGTCTTTCGCGGCGACATTCAACGCCACGACTTCGTTGCTGGTTGTCTCCGAGGTCCCGGTAACCCGTGTGTAGAGCAGGTCGGCGGCGGATCGTTGCGTGATGTTGAGATACGGGATGCCCGCAGTCGAATCATCGGAGAACACGACGTCGGCAGGGATGTTCAAGGTCGCGGTTCTGTTGCGGAACGTGAGTGTGCCATCGGCGGCGACGAACAGGTAACCGGCCTCGGCACGGGCGCAAGCTTGAATGTAGGCGAGCGTGTTGTCGCCGAGTGTTGTCGCACCGAGCACCGAAACGCCGTCGGCGATGTCTCGGGTTGGCGGAAAATCGACCTCGGCACGATCCAAGACTCGGGTTATGCGTGCCCCGGTTGTGTCCCCGGAATGAGCAGGGGCAATCTCGGTAAGCTCCTGGTTGCCGAGAATGGCGAACCCGTCAGCACATTCGGCGGTGACCCTCGACAGCGAGTTCGCCGGTTCATACATCACGGACCAGTCCTGGACCCAACCGGTGAAAATATCCTTGTCTTGCCAGGTGATCTGGATGCGGCGCATCGGGGTGATCTGACCAGCGTACGGTGATCCGCTGTAGGCGGGGTCGAAGCTGCGGTCACCGTCGTTGAACACGACGTTTGCCGTACCGGTCTTGTATTCGTCGAGTTCGCGTTCCCGTCCACGATCGGTGCTGATCGCACGGTGTCCGCTGACAGCTACGAACACCGTGTCGGGGGCGAGCAGATAGGTGGCGTTGTTGAGTTCGCCGCGTACCGGATCGTCGAGCACCAAGTAAGAACCGCCGACGGCGTCAACACCGAAACCGAGTTCGACGACGACGTCGGCGAGTATGTCGAGACTCATCGGATCGACAGCGGCAACGGACCGCTACGCCGCTGCCATTGCTTCAACGCCCGGACAACGTCGTCACCGTTCGCACCGGGCGGCATGTTCACAACCACATTCATGCTCGAGGTCGACGTGTTGCCACCACCGGAAGGCGCATAGTAGGGCATCAGGTTGCCGAACGCCGCAGCAACCTTCGGACCAACCTGCGACATACCCAACAGAGCAGCCATACGACCGGGATCGTTCAACGGCAACACCACTTCAGGTCCGGCCTCACCAATCAACGTCGGGAACGTCGGCCGATCGAAATAGCCGCCTCCGGCAACCGCGATCGCACCGCTACCACCAGTGAAGTCATAGCCGACCGCACCATTACCTATCGGAATGATCCGTGGCAGGGACGGGAACTGGACCCGGACGCGAACGCTGGGGTCGGGGATCGAGTTGAGCAGCCGGTTTGCTTCCGCCCAATCGCCCGCGTCGATCGCCGTTTCGATCGCAACCGCGACATCCTCCGGAACCTCATCCAATTTTTCGAGGTAGCGGTCGATACGCCACTTCGCCAAAGCATCGTTCGCCAACTGGATTGACGTGACGATGAGGTCGGGTACAAGTCCGTACGTGTCGATCATCGCCTCGACTTCGTCACGGTTCAACCCGGCAGCCTCGGCAGCATCTAACAATTCTTCACGGTTGGCTGCGTAGTCCTCGGTGACCTGATCGACCGCCACACCGGCTTCGAGTTGAGCCTGCGACATCGAGATGATGTCATCGGCCCAACCCTGAATGAGATCACGATTCTCACGGCCGGCGGCACTCCCTCGGTCAATCCCTTCCGTGAACAGGTCGAGTGCGCCTTCGGCGGTGTTGATCTGTCCCGCGAAGTCACCGCTAGCTGCGAACACGTCGTCGATCGCGTTTTCCAGGTTGCGGTGCGGGGCGACAGCGGTTTCGATGGCGCCGCTGTATTCGCTGAGGATGTGTTCCACGTCGGACAGGTAGTCCTGAAAATCGCTTGTCGTGTCGATCGCTGACGCCTGCACCGTCGCCAGCTCTTCGATGGCATCGGCAGCACCGATCGACCCGTCGATGAGTGCTTGCAGTTCTGGTGGTAGCGCGGCGAGAGCGGCCTGCATTTCGTCGCTGCCCAACGCCGCGTCACGTTCCGCAGGCGGCAACAACAACAACTGTCTGACGTACTCCTCGTAAACGTCGACAGCGTTCCCGGCCTCGATACGACTACCGGCAATGCCTTCCGCCACAGCCAACGTTTCGCTGGCCACACCAGGCAACGACGCTTGCAAATCCAAATAGGTCAACGCCAAAGCATTGATCTCATCCTTGTTCTCGAGGGCGTACTGCTGAGCCGTGTTGAACGCTTCCTGGACGGCTTCGATTTCCTCAACAGAACGGCCGGTGACCCGGGCCAGTTCCTCGGTGTCGGTCACCCCCTGTGCGATGGCGTAAAAGTAGGCGGCCGCTTCCGGTGCGGTGAAGTTCATCGCTTCGGAAAAAATCCGTTGCGCATCCGCCGACCCGTACTGTGCGTCCTCCAACGCGAGCAGCGTGTCCAACCATTCGTCCGAAGTGACATTCAGACGGGCCATCGACTCCGACAACTCTTCGTCAGCCGCACCCGCGATCGCCTCAGACAACGCCAGATGGGCGACCGAGAGTGCGTCTACCGCTGTGGTGGCTTCACCGGCGGCCGTCGCAGCAACGATCGCCGCAACCGTCTCCGTCGCTAGAGCAGTTGACGCGGTGTTGATGTGAGCGCTCGCGTTGAGATGCCCTTCACCGAGGATTTGCCAGGCCGCGTAGGCGCCGGCGGCGATCAATGACATCGCACCCAACGCTCTACCAACCTTGGTGGCGGCGCTTTCCGACGCACCGAATACCGCTGCAAGCGATACCCAGTTTTTCATCAACGTTCCGGCAACGAACGTCAACGGACCGGCCGCAACCATCAACCCGGCGAACGCGACCGCCGCCTTTTGCACAGCCGGGTTTAGGTCAGTGAACCAGCCGACCAGCCCGGAGATCGCCGTTGCGATATCGGCGACGATCGGCAACAAGATGGCACCGACCTGGATCATCGCAACTTTGATGTCGGTGAGTGCCTGCTTCATCTGGAAGCCGTCGGTCTCGGCGATGGTACGGAACGCATCACCGGCGGCACCGGTCGAGTTCGTCACCGCATCGATCGTCGGAACCAGTTGACCCGTCGCATCCTCCAACAGGATCGTTGCACCAACCAATGCCCGGTTGTCTTCGAACAGGTTCGACATCGCCTCCGAGTTCCCGACGAACCCGTGCTCGCGAAGCAGTTCCAAACCGCCGAGCAAACCGTCCTGAGAAATCGCCGCTTGCAACTCCTCGAACGACGTCCCCATGTCGATCAACGTTTGACGACCCTGCGCCGACGGGTCGAGCATCGCCAACAGGGCGCCGCTCAACGCTGTGATCGTTTCGTCGGTGTCACCGATGATGTTCGACATGAACGCCGCCGCACCGGCAACCTCACCAAACGACACTCCCATCGCCGCCGCGATCGGCGTCACCCGACCCAACGCCCCAGCGAACTCGGACGGCTCCGCCTTACCTTCACGAATCGCCGCGGTGAGAACGTCGGTCGCCTCGGCCGCCGTGATGTTGTCCGCACCGTACGCGGAGATCGCGCCGGTTACAAGGTTGACGACATCGGCGACAGGGCCCATCCCGGCGGCCGACGCCTGAGCAGCCAGCTCAAGCACTTCCATCGCCGCAGCCGAATCCAACCCGGCAGACGCCGCAAAATACAGGCCTTCGGCGAGTTCCTGCGGAGCGATCGCCGTCTCCCCGGCCAACGCCAACACCGATTCTTTGAGATTGTCAACCTCGCTGGCAGGGACGTTCGCGAGACCGACCATCTCGGCGAACGCCGTATCGAAATTGGCGGCCATCGACACCGCACCCGCACCCAACGCGAGCAGCGGAACGGTAACCCCGATCGTCGCGGTACGACCGAGAGATTGCAGATTGGTGCCGAGCCGGGTGAGGTCGCGACTAGTTGATGACAGTCCGGTTGTCGCCGCCTTGGCCGACGCCATAGCCGCCAGATAGCTGGAAACGTTGGCGGATAACTTGACGGAAACGGTGCGCTCAGCCATCTGTCACCGCCTCTCAGTCGGGGTCGTGTACCGCGTAGAACTCGCCGAACGGCGGTGCCGTCCCCACCTCACGATCCGCGTTCCGCTTATACGCCTTACGTTCCCGCGCCGCACACTTCCAACATTTGAGAACTTCAACGTCGTAACGTTCCTCCCACCGCCCCAACGGATACGGCCAGTCGGCCGGCGGATCAGCAAACGTCTCAACGCGAAGCCCGCCGCAACCCGTGCAGAGCGACTGCTGGTATTCCTGCCATTCGAGTGCCGCCTGCCAATCATCCTCCGTCCACTCAGGTTCACCGGATACAACGACCCGCCCTAAGAAGACTGAGCGAGGGATCCCGCGGGGGCAGGCGTAGTCGCGGATTGCCCGTTCGCTCGGAGAATCATGGAAGCGGCCAACGATTTTGGGGTATCAAGACCACCAATGTTCGCGTCAACACATTTCGCCCACAACATTTCGAACTGGCTGTTGTTGATCACCTGTTCGAGCTCAGTGAACTTCGCAAGCCTGTCCCGGTAGACGTCAGATTTGGTGTCTGGTGCCCATTGGTCGTCGGCGGGGTCGACGTAGGTGAGGGCGAGAGCGGCGCAGGGGAAGGTGATCGGGTTGTGGTCGAGTCCGCGTATCCGGCCGGCCTGTTCTTTCGTTGGTGGGTGGGCGGCGAGAAGGTCGGCCCATGCCCGTTTCCCCACAGACCGAAACTTGAATTCGACTTTCGCCGCCTCGATCTCGGCATCGAGTGCTTCCATGTCGCGGGCGAGCCCGTACGCGACCGGTATCCGGTTTTCGCGGGCATCGGCCGCTACCGCCGCAGTGATTTCCGCCTCGAGTTGTGCCTTGCGGTCGAGCAGGTTTTGTTCGAGGAGGATTCGGGCGGTAGCGACACGAATGTGGGATGGGTCTTTCGCCCGTGACAGGATGTCGTCCAGCGAGTTGGCGGTTGATTCGCCCATGACGATCAGGTGTGCGCCACCGCGGACAGATACGGCTGTGACGTCACAGCGAACGTCTCCACAAACCGGACCTGCGTGTCCTGCGCCGAGTCCAACGGACGCGGCTGATGCATCTGCGCCGGATACACCTCGACCTTGCCGTTGTTCGTCGGGAGGGTGCCGGACGTGTTGAACCGGTCAACCACGACGTAACCGGTGGAGCCACGCACACATGTCGTCCACGCGGTGTCCGCGGTGTTGTCGCGGAACATTTCCAGTTCGAAGCTGGCGCCCCATGATCCGACGACTTCGGCGTTGAACGATTGTGCGATCGTTGCGGAGTCGACGTTGTTGGTGGAGATTCCGGGCTTGACGCCGTCTTTGGTGATGAAGGACGTCAGGTTGATGCCGGCGGTGATTTCGGCGACGGACGGTGTTGACGCGGTCGCGATGGTGACCACCCAGTACACGTTCGTGCGCTCTTCGTAAACGAATCGGGCCATAACAGTTAGTCCTCCTATGAGGGGGTATGGGGCGTCCCCCCTACGGGGACGTTTGGCGGCGGTCGGCTTTTAGGCGGGGACGGTGAGAACCCGCCAACGATCAGACACGAAGAACACAGCGGATTGAACGGTGTCGTCGCGGATGACGCCGCCAAGCATGTCGATCCGCATGTGAATCGCAGCCCTGCCCGCGGGCAGGGTGAGCGGTCCGGACAGCATCGCCTCACGAGCCTCATCACCGATGTGTTCGGCCTGGGCGCGGGTGGCACCAACGGAGATCAGGTGGTAGTCGGGCGCGGCATCACTGTTCGAGTCTGCAAGGGTGCCGTCGACGTCACCGCCAGGGGTCGGATGAACGTCGATATAAGGCACAAACGTCGAGGTGCCAGGGCTGCCGGTCCAGCCGGCACCGGACAACGGTGCTTCACCGTCACCGACGACCAAACCAGCCGCCTCGAGCCTGGCAATGATTGCCGTTGTCACATCGCCGCCCCGATGATCGCTCACAGGATCGCTCCCGCCGCCGCCTCGATCGTGGCAACCATCATCTTCGCTCCACGGTCGGCTGCCGGGAACAGCGACGGTTGCGGTCCGTGTCGACTCGTTCCGAACTCCTGGAAAAATGCTTGGCGTACGTTGGAGGTGACGATGCGGGCGGCGCCGTCGGATACCACCAGCCACGATGCTGCGAGCTCACCAGTCAACCGTGGCGAACGCCGCGAGGCGTCGTCTCGGACACTTTCGGCTGTCGCCGCGACGGTGACGTCAGCAACCTTTTTGACGACGACACCGGCAACAGCCAAATCTCGGGCCACCCGGTCAACCTGCGACATGTCAACGGTGACACTCACGGCACAGGCTCCGTGATCTCTTCGACAATCGTCCAGCGACTGATCTGCCACCCATCGCCTGGCGCGTCTGTCACGCGAAATGACTTCCCGACGAGCGACTGGTCCCACGTCGACGCTGACGGCACAACGACGTCATCCATCCGGATGTCGGAGTCGACGGGGAATTTGCATCGCACCCGTCGCAACCTGACTTCGATGTCGCCGTATTGGGCGTCGGTCCCTTCCCACGCGAACCCTCGCAGCAGGCAGGGGCCTTGATAGACGGTGGTGGTGGTGGGCGGGGTGTAGACGCCGGTGGTGGGGTCGATCGTCCCGTCGGCTGTGCCGGGTCGGGTGACGGTCGCGGTGTCACGGAACACGTCGGCCTGACGCCTGCGGAATCTGGCGATGGCGGTGTCGACGCTCATGCTGCCCACCGTCGGCGGTAGCGGCCGAGTTTCGCCATCGCCGCCTTCTCCGCTGGTGTGGAGTAGACGCCGGTTTCTCCGACTGCTCCGTAGCTGACCGAGTAGCCGTCGATCGATTCCGATCGGACACCGGACGGATTCTCGAACCCGTCGACGGTCAGGATCAAACACACTTGGGTGACGACCGCGGGGACCGCGGGCCAGCCGTAACGGGCGGTGACCTTGATTCGGTCTTGCCGGCCGCTTGAAACATAGGACACCGGCCACGATGTTGACACGGCACGCACAGTGGTGTATGGGGCGGCACCGAGCGGCGAGTATGCGGCGTTCACCGGTTCCAACTGATACGCCGACGCCGCAACCGTCGTCGGGAACGTTCCGGTGCCGTCATCCGTTTTGACGGTGACGGTCGCATTCCCGATTTCGTGTGCGCCGAGGTCGAGCAGATAGGGGGTGCTGGCTTTGAAGACGCGGTCTGTTGCGGTCGGGTCCAACCAGAATTTGCGGGCACAGTAGCCGTCGATCCAGCGGGATGCCTCGGTCAACGCTAGTTCGAGGTCGGTTTGGTCGTGGTCGGCGAGGCTGGGGTTGCGGTCGGTGAGTTGGGGGACGGTTGCGTACATGTTCGCCACGTCAACCTCCGATGATGCCTAGCCCGTAACAGTTCGTCAGATTCCGCCACGACCGGCCGGTTTCACCACACCATTCTTCGACCGCCGTCTTCACCGGGTAGGCCGGCTCGAGCGGTGCACCGTCGGGATGCTCGAGCTCGGTGTCGTGCAGCAGGATGGTGGTCGCCCGTGGTCCGTACAACCGGAGTTCGGCGAGCGTGTGGTCGTAGTGGTGGGAGGAGTCGATGAACAGGACATCGATGCCGGCCGGCACGAATGTCGAAGACCCGTCAAACGTGGGGCATTCGAT
>Ga0105347_1000929_pt1 | contig 13108 bp, 10 predicted proteins | sample EasRivMeERMLT890_FD_89677 | JGI IMG/M metagenome (GOLD analysis project Ga0105347, IMG submission 89677) | Soil microbial communities from meander-bound floodplain in the East River, Colorado, USA - East River MetaG ERMLT890 | ecosystem: Environmental > Terrestrial > Soil > Floodplain | place... | reverse complement strand
TTGCTCGCCGCCGGCGACCAGCGCTTCGTCGAGCGTGACGCGGGCCTGCACGCCGCCGCGCTTGAGCGCCACCCGCGCCCGGGCACGTTCGATGAGGATCTGGCGCATCGAGTGGGCGGCGATGGCACAGAAGTGGGCGCGATTCTGCCAGCGGTCCGGCCGGTCCTTCATGAGGCGCAGGTACGCCTCGTGGACGAGACCGGTGGGTTGCAGCGTCTGCCCGGGGCGCTCGCGGCGCAGGTAATTGGCCGCGAGCCGCCGCAGTTCCTGATAGACGGCCGGCAGCAGCGAGTCGAGCGACTGCCGGTCGTCGGCCACCCTTATGCCACCCGCTCGATCGTCACCTTGTTCATGACCACTGGCGTCACCGGGCGATCCTGACGGCCCGTGGGGACGGACCCGATCTTCTTCACGATGTCGAGTCCGGAGACCACCTCACCGAAGACCGAGTGCCGGTTGTCGAGGTGCGGCGTCGGTCCGAGCGTGATGAAGAACTGGCTGCCGTTGGTCCCCGGCCCGGCGTTGGCCATCGACAGGATGCCCGCCTTGTCGTGCCGGCGGGAGGGATGGAACTCGTCGCCGAAGTTATAGCCGGGGCCGCCGGTGCCCTGGCCGAGCGGGTCGCCGCCCTGAATCATGAAGCCCTGGATGACGCGGTGGAAGATGATGCCGTCGTAATACGGCGCTTTCTTCTTCTCGCCCGTTCCGGGGTGCTTCCACTCCTTGGTGCCTTCGGCGAGGCCCACGAAATTGGCGACGGTGTTCGGCGCTTCCTTGTCGAACAGCCGGATGGTGAACGACCCCTCGGTCGTGTCGAACTTGGCGTAGATTCCTGGCTCCATAGGCTCCTTCGATTGATCCGATTCAGCCAAGAATTATAGCCAACAAAAAGTGCGCACCTGTCGTCTAAGGTGCAAGGGCCTGATCCTCCCGGGATTGCGGGAGGGCGGGTGGACCCACTCGCGCCGGGGATATCCCTTCTCCCTGTCCCCGGCCGGGTGATTTTTGCCCGTCCTTTCGCCTCTTCCGTGAGGCAGGCCCCCTTTGCTGAGCCTCGCTACGAAGATCTTCGTTGACATTTACGAAGATGTTCGTAGACTTGAGCACGAAGATGCCTATGTCCAAGACTCCTCGTCCGACCGATGCCGAGCTCGCGATTTTGCGCGTGCTCTGGCAACTCGGTCCAAGCACCGTGCGCCAGGTGCACGACGTCCTCATGCGGGAGCGGCCGACCGCGTACACCACGGCCCTGAAGCTGATGCAGATCATGACCGAGAAGGGGCTGGTCCGTCGGGACGAGACCGATCGCACGCACATCTATCATCCGCGACTGACCGAAGAGCAGACGCAGCGGCAGCTCATCCGGGACTTGATGGACCGCGCCTTCGGCGGATCCTCGTCGAAGCTCGTGCTGCAGGCCCTCGCCAGCAAGCGCGCCTCGTCGGACGAGCTGGCCGAGATTCGCCAGATGCTCGAGGCCCGGAAAGACAGCACCAAAGACGGGGAGGTTCGTGATGAACGCGATTGAGTTCCTGTTCCAGCAGCCGGCGGCGCAGGCGATCGGGTGGGCGCTCGTCCAGTTCGTATGGCAAGGCGCGCTCGTCGGGCTGCTTTCGGCCGTCGCGCTCTACGTCCTGCGCCGCAGCGCCGCCGACGTCCGCTACGTTGTGGCCGCCATCGGCCTGTCGCTGATGTTGACGATGCCGGCGGTGACCGCCGTGCAGACGTGGCGATCGATCACCGACGCCGCCGGGCCGGCGGGCGGTAGTTCGGCCGCCGCGACCTCGATCGTGTCCCGTGACGCTGCGGCCGTCAGCGTCGCGCGGCCCGTCGTCGTGGACCCTCCGGTTGTTGTCGGCCAGGCTCCTCAGACGAGCTCTCGGCCAGAAGGGCGATCGCCGATGTCGAACCTGACGTCGGTTCGGGTCGTGCTCCTCGTCTGGCTGACGGGCGTGGTTGTCCTGACGCTCCGGCTGCTGGCGGGCTGGCTGGTGGTCCAGCGCCTGCGTGGGCGCGGAATCGCGCCGGCGCCCGTGGCGTGGCAGCAAGTCGCCGCCCGGCTCTCGAAGCGCCTGCACATCGCCAGGCCGATTCGGCTCCTGGAGTCGGCGATGGTCGAAGTACCTACGGTCATCGGATGGCTGCGGCCGGTCGTATTGATGCCGGCAAGCGCGCTGTCGGGGATGGGACCTCAACAGCTCGAAGCGATCCTGGCGCATGAGCTCGCGCACATCCGTCGTCACGACTACCTCGTCAACCTGCTCCAGACGCTCGTCGAGACCCTGCTCTTCTATCACCCGGCGGTGTGGTGGCTGTCGGGCAGGATCCGCGTCGAGCGCGAGAACTGCTGCGACGACCTCGCGGTCAGCCTGTGCGGGGATCCCTACGCTTACGCGAAAGCCCTCGCCGACCTCGAGGAACTGCGTGCGGATTCGAACCGCCTCATGCTCGCGGCGACCGGCGGCTCGCTCATCCACCGCGTCCGCCGCTTGATCGGCGCGCCGTCGCACGCCGGCCGTGGTCCGGGATGGCTGGCGGCGAGCACCGCGGTCGCGCTCATCGCCGGGATCGCGGCTGGCGCGGTCGGCACGAACGCGCTGGGGTCGGAGCAGGTGGACGCTGCTACGGCGGTCGTTCCCACATTGCCAGCGACCGAGAGGCCCGCGCCCGTGCTGGCGGAGTCGTCCAAGGCGGCGGAGCCGTCAAGATTAGTGCAGACGCGACCTGTCATTGCCGCTGTGGCTTTGCCCCGCGCGAGCGCGCCATCAGCCGTCGTGGCCGTGGTTCCGCCCGCGAATGTTCGCGAAGTCGAGGCGGCTGCGCCCGTGATCGCTTCGGCGTCGATGGGCGAAGCGGTCGCCTCGTTTGTGGCGGACGTGCTCGAACAGTTCATTTGGTCGACGCCGCCCGTACCACCGGTGCCGCCGACGCCACCCGCGCCGCCAGCACCACCGGTTCCGCCAGCTCCACCGATGTCGTTTGCGGGATTCCCGTCGCCACCGCCACCACCCCCGGCGGTGCCGTCCGTACCGCCAGTTCCGCCCACTCCGCCAACACCTCCGGTGCCGCCCGTCCCGCCGTCGTTTGCCGGCATCGAGCAGAGCCGCGGCAATTTCACGTGGTCGGACGGCAAGCAGAAGCTCGAGGTGAAGTACGAGGGCAAGGTCGAGTTCACCGACGACGATAGCGATGTGAAGACGCTGTCGCCGGGCGGCGTACTGCGGATTCGCGAGGGTGGGTGGATCAGCAGCCGCACGATCGAGTTCGAGGCGGACGCGTCGGGGACGATCCGCCGACGCTACTGGGAGGGCATGTCGGAGAAGCCGTTCGTGCCGGACGGCAAGGCGTGGCTGGCGCAGGCGCTGCCGCGCATCATTCGCCAGACCGCGTTCGGCGCCGAGGGCCGGGTCGGGCGCATCCTCAAGGCGAAGGGGCCGGCGGGCGTCTTCGCCGAGATTGCGCTCATCGAAGGCAGCTGGGCGAAGCGCGTGTATTTCACCGAGCTCCTCAAGTCGCCGGGACTCGACGCGGCCACGGTCCGGCAGGCACTCGAGCAGGCCGGCCGTCAGATCGAGTCCGACTACGAACTGGCCAGCCTGCTCATCTCCTCCGACCGTCTGCTCGTCGACGAAGCCACGCGGCGCGCCTACTTCGACGCCGCGGCCAGCATCCAGTCGGACTACGAGATGCGGCGCGCGTACTCGTCCGCGCTCAAGCGTGGGCCGTTGCCTTCCGACGTGCTCGCGGGCGTGCTCACCGCGAGCCTCGGGATCGAGTCGGACTACGAGGAGGCCGAGCTCCTCGTGCAGATCGCCCGGCTCCAGCCGCTCGACGCCAGCACACGCGGGCCCTTCCTCAAGGCCCTGGCCACCATCGACAGCGACTACGAATGCCGCCGCGTGGTAAGCGCCGTGGTGCGCGCCGATCCCAGCCCCGAGACGCTCGCCACGATGCTCGACCCGTCGATCGCGATCGATTCCGACTTCGAGCAGGCGTCCTTTCTGATCGACATCGCCAAGTCCCAGCCGATCGAAGGGCCACTCCGGGCGCCGTTCTTCAAGGGGGTCGATTCGATCAGCTCCTCATACGAGCGCGGCCGAGTTCTGCAAGCGGTGACGAAGCGCGGCGGCCTCTCGCCTGAGACCGTCGTCGCCGTGTTGCGCTCGGCGCAGGGCATGGGCAGCAATCACGAAACGTCGCAGGTGCTGATGGCCATTGCGACGACGCAGCCCATTTCCGACGAGGCGCGCGACCTGTACATCGCCGCGGCGGGACGCCTCGGGAACTATGAGGAAGGGCGCGCTCTCAGCGCGCTCGTGAAGAACGAGAAGAGGAAATAGGCTCTCGGCTTTAGGCTCTCGGCTTTAGCAAGACCTTCGACTACTTACTCGAAGATCCTGCTAAAGCCAAAAGCCCAGAGCCTAAAGCCGTCATACCGTCAACTCAGGCTTTCTCGCATTCCAGCTCGACCCGCGCTCGTGGGCGAGCGCCACTCGCAGCGTCGTGGCCTCGTCGTAGAGACGCCCGGTCACCATCAACATCAGCGGCGCGTTGGCCACGAATCCCGCTCGTACCGCCACGGCCGGATGCCCGGTCAGGTTGGTCAGGCCTAGGGTCGCGCTGTTGGTTCCTGACAGGAAGACGTCGTACTCCGACATCAGCTTGTCCATCTCGCGCATCAGCAGCGTGCGGATGCGCTGCGCCCTGATGTATTCGACCGCCGGCACGAAGCGGTGCGTGCGGAACGTGTTCGGCCAGGTGTTCAGGCTCTCGTCTTTGATCCCCGGGCCGCGCGTGAGGTCGTCGAAGGCCGCCGCGGCTTCGGTGCTCAGCACGAAGCCGATCGCCGCCGAGTAGCGCGTCAACGTTTCGGGCAGCGTGATCGGATGCAGCGTGGCGCCGGCCTTGCGGTAGACGTCGAGCGCGCCGTTGAGGAGCGCCAGCCGTTCTTCGGCTCGCCGGCGCTGCTCTTCCGGTGATAGGCCGCCGCGGCCGCGCCCCTCCCCACGTCCTCCGCCGGCGCCGCCCTCGCGTCCTCCTCCTCGTCCTTCTCGGCCGTCGGCCGGCGGGGCCTCGAATTCGGACTTGATGTACCCAATCTTGAGCTTCGAGAGCGGCAGGTCCGGATTCCAGCCAAAGGGCGCGTCGATCACGGTCTCGTCGCGGCCGTCCGGGCCGTAGATGGCGTTGAAGACGAGCGCGCAGTCCTCAATCGATCGGCACATCGGTCCGATCTTGTCCATCGTCCAGCTGAGCGCCATCGCGCCGTGACGGCTGACGCGGCCGTAGGTAGGCCGGAGCCCCGTAACGCCGTTGACCGCCGACGGCGAGATGATCGACCCGCGCGTTTCGGTGCCGATGGAAAAGCCGACGAGGCCCGCGGCCGTCGCCGATCCCGGCCCGGCCGACGACCCGCTGGACCCGTTCTCGGGGTTCCACGGCGTCCGCGTCTGTCCACGGAACCAGCGGTCGCCCTGGGCCAGCGCGCCCATCGAGAGCTTGGCGACGAGCACAGCGCCCGCGTCGCGCAGCCGCTCGACGATCGTCGCGTCGTAGTCGAGGATCTGATGCTGAAACGGGCCCGCGCCCCACGTCGTGGGGATGCCCTTGGTTGCGAAGAGATCTTTGCCACCCCACGGAATGCCGTGCAGCGGTCCGCGGTACTTCCCGGCACGGATTTCCTTGTCGGCCTGGGCCGCCTGCGCGAGCGCCAGGTCCTCGGTGAGCGTGACGACGCAGTTCAGCTTCGGCCCGAACTTCTTGAGACGGGCGAGGTACATCTTCGTCAGGTCGGTGGACGAGACTTCCCGCCGCTGGACGAGCGGAGCGAGCGCGGTGACCGGATGGAACGCGAGGTCATCGAGCGAGGCGCCGCGCGCTGACGGCGCCTGCAGGGTGACCTTGATCTTCGCCCCCGGGGTCGCGCCCGGCTTCGGTTTCTTGCCCGGAAGATAGGGCCGGAATGTCACGGCCGGCTCGGTATCGAGCGGCACGTCGATCGCGCGCAACTGCTCGTAGCTCTCGAGGTTGCGGTTGACGCCGGCGAGGGCCTGCTCTTCCTCGGCGTCCGAGAAGTCGACGCCGAAGATCTTCTCGCCGCACTCGAGCACGTCCTTGCCGATGCGGCGCGCCTGCTCCGGCGCCGGTGTCTGCGCCAGCGCGGGGACGGCGAGCCCCCCGGCGACGGCCGCCGGCACGGCCTTCAGGAACCGCCGCCTCCGAACCCCATCTTTACGCAGCTGCTTCATCGGTCACTTCTCCAAGGCGGAGGCCGCTAGTTTTTGAGCTTGAACCCAGCCGGAATATCGACGTCCGTCGCACCGACGGCGGTCGCGATCTCGAGCGTCTCGGAGCTCATCGTGAAGATAGTGGCGCGCGGGCGTGTGTCGGGCTTGGCGATCTTGCGCGCGAGCATACCGCTCAGCCCGCCGCCGCTGCTGCTCTTGCTGGCCTCTTCGACCTGCGCCTTGCTCTTCACCCCCTCGAACGTCATGGTGGTGGCGAGCGGGGTGCCCGTGAGGTTGACCTTTTCCTGGTTCAGACGATCCATCGCCGGCTTGATCATCGGATAGAGCGCTGCGATGGTGGCCATCTGCTCGGCCGACACCAGGGCCGTTTCCGGCGCGATCGCCTTCCAGTACTTCATCTCGAACTCGGCCAGTTCCTTCAGCGCCGGGATGTCTGGACCGAGCCAGGAATCGGTCGTCAGTACCACGCCGCCGCTATCCTCGAGCGTCTTGCCCTTCTCGCGCACGGTGACGGTCATGATGACCTGCCTGGCGTCGTGGCCGGCGATCGAGCGGGTCTGACCGGTTTCCTTCACGTCGAAGTCGAACTCGTATTGCTTGTCGGTTGACGAGGGCGCCGGTTCGCCCGCTTCTTTCGGCGCGTCCTTGGCTTCCTTGGCGGCCCGTTCCTGCGCCTCACGCAGCTTCTGCCGGAGTTGTTCGAAGGTCGTGACCGTGTAGGTCTTCTTCTTGATGTCGAGGTCGTAGAGCTTCTGCTCGCCGAGGTCCACGATCCGCCCGGTGAGGTCGTTGAGGGTCGCCTTGCGTTCGCCTTTGACGGCGTTGGTCGACACGACGCCCTCGCTGAGCGCCTTGCCGCCGAACATCCGCATCATCGTGCCGAGCATGCCTTCGAACTTGACCTGGCCCTTGTCGCGGGTCTTGACGTCGGCGAGCGCGGGCGCGGCGGAAAAGGCGAGCAGGGCGCAGGCGATGGCGTACGACCAGCGCGCTCGCGACCAGGACGAATAGGACGATGTCATCTCTCGGGTCTCCTCTGGGGTGCCCATCGATTTTACACGCGCCGCCGGCGAAACGCCGACCGCCGGCGCTCCTTTTTGTCGGACCTCCGATTCGGAGACTGTAGAATGCCGCATGCGAACCTGCGCACTTCTTCTCCTGAGCTCCATCGCCATGTCCATCCAAGCGCCGAACAAGACGATCGTCACCGTGGGCGCCGCGCCCGCCTCCCCTTACAGCCATGCGGTCAAGTCGGGTGGTTTGATTTACCTCTCCGGCGGCTTGTCGCAGGACGCCAGCGGCAACATCACGCCGAAGGGCGACATCAAGGGCCAGACCAAGGGCACCATCGAGCGCATGCGGACGATTCTCACCGCGGCCGGCTCGTCGCTCGATCAGGTGGTGGCCGTCACCATCTACCTGAAGTCGGCGAGCGACTTCGCGGCGATGAACGAGGCCTACAGCGGGTTCTGGACCAAGGATCCGCCGACGCGGACGACGGTCGTGGCCGACGCCGTGCTGCCCGACGCGCTCATCGAGATTTCGATGATCGCCGTACCGACCGGTGCCGAGCGGGTCGTGATCCATCCGTCCGGCTGGATCAAATCGCCCAGCCCCTACAGCTACGCCATCCGCACCGGCGACACGCTGTTTCTTTCCGGACTGGTCTCGCGCAACGGACGCGACAACACGGTCGTCGCCGGCGACATCAACGTGCAGACCGCGGCCGTCCTCGACAACGCGACCGAGTTGCTGAAAGCCGTGGGCATGACGCTCGACAACGTTGTCAGCTCGCGCATCTATCTTCCCGACGACGCCTCGTTCCAGCCGATGAACGCCGTCTACCGCAAGTACTTCAGCGCCGCGCCGCCGGCACGCGCGACGGTCATCGCTGGTCTGGCCGGTCCTCAGTATGCCGTCGAGATCACGCTCCTCGCTTCGGCGTCGGCCAAACGGGTGGTCGCCGACGGCCGTCCTGTGAACGCGAATCTCAGCGCTGCGATCCGGGCAGGGGACCGCGTTTACGTGTCCGGCATGCTCGGCAATACACCTGAGACGAAGGGTGATGTCGGGGCGCAGACGCGCGAGACGCTGGCGCGCATCCGCGCCGCTCTCACCGCGGCGGGCTGTTCGCCGGCCGACGTATTCGACAGCGTCGTCTATCTGACGGACATGAAGAACTTCGCGGCGATGAACGCCGCCTACCGTCCGTTCTTCGAGCGTGACTTCCCCGCCCGCGCCACGGTGCAGACCGGGCTCGTGGCGGCGGAAGGGCTGGTCGAGATCATGGTCACCGCAGGATGCCCCGCGAAATGACCGTCGCCACGGTGCCGCTCGGGCTCGACGTGTTCGAGGCCGCGTTCAGGCACGTGGCGCCGCACACGCATCGCACGCCGCTGCTCACCTCGCGCATGTTGAGCGAGCGCACGGGACACACCGTCCGGCTCAAGGGCGAGATGTTCCAGCGCACCGGGTCGTACAAGATTCGCGGCCCGTTGAACAAGTTCATGTCGCTGTCTGACGAAGAACGCCGGCGCGGCGTCGTCTGCTCCTCGGCCGGGAACCACGCGCAGGGCGTGGCCCTGGCCGCCCGTATCCACGGCATCCACGCGGTCGTGGTCATGGCCGAGAACGCGACGCCATCAAAGGTCGATGCAACGCGCGGGTACGGTGCCGAGGTCGTGCTGCACGGCACCATCTGGGACGAAGCGAACGAGAAGGCCAAGGAGCTGGTTCGCGATCGTGGCCTGACCTATGTGCACCCGTTCGACGACCTGGAGCTCATCGCCGGGCAAGGCACGCTCGGCCTCGAGGTCGTGCGCGATTGGCCTGGCGTGGACGTCATCGTTGTCCCGATTGGCGGCGGCGGCCTGATTTCTGGCGTCGCGATGGCCGCCAAGGCCATCAAGCCGTCGATCAAGGTCATCGGGGTCGAATCGTCCGGCGCGCCGGGCATGCGCGACAGCGTGCGCGCCGGCGCGGTGGTGACCCTCGACCGCGTCGACTGCGTCATCGACGGCCTGCGCGTGAAGCGCGTCGGCGAGACCACGTTCGAGGTGGTGCGCCGCATGGTCGACGACATCGTGACGATCCCCGACGAGCGCATCTTCGACGCGATGCTGTGGATCATGTCGCACGCGAAGCTCGTCGTCGAAGGGGCGGCAGCGGCGCCGGTCGCTGCCCTGCTCGACGGACTGGTCGAGGTGCCTGGCGGCTCGAACGTCGTGTGCGTTTTGAGCGGCGGGAACGTCAACCTCGACCAGCTCCGCGGGTTGCGGTGGAATTGATTCCGATGGGTGTTCACGAGCTAAGAGCTTCTTACCGCTGAGCCCGCCGAGGACGCAGAGAACAAACTGGTTGAACTCCGCGTGCTCGGCGTTCTCAGCGGTAAAAGGCTTTTGGCGGCCGACAAGACGAGCCACGGACAACACGAGCCACGGACAACACGGTTGACACGGGCCGCGGACAACACGGACAACACGGACCTGAAGTGGCGGACCAACCTTCGCACGCGTCCAAGCCGATACGCATTGGCATCTCCTCCTGTCTTCTCGGTCAGGAGGTGCGCTTCGATGGCGGGCACAAGCGCGATCCGTTTCTGACCGACACGCTGGGCGCGCAAGTCGAATGGGTCGCTGTCTGTCCGGAGGTCGAGGTGGGCCTGGGCACGCCGCGCGAGACGCTGCGGCTCGTTCGTTCTCGTGATGCCTCTGGCCCGTTTCGCATGGTGACGACCCGCACCGCGATCGACCACACCGAGGGGATGAACCGATGGTCGGCCCGGCGGCTCGAGGAGCTGGCGCGCGACGAGCCGGACCTCTGCGGTTACGTCCTCAAAAAGGACTCGCCGAGCTGCGGCATGGAGCGGGTCAAGACCTACAGCGAAGCGGGCATGCCCGAGCGCAACGGCCGTGGCCTCTTGCGGCTGCGCTGATGCGTCGTTTCCCGACGCTGCCGGTCGAGGAAGAAGGGCGATTGAACGATCCGCGCCTGCGCGAGAACTTCATCGAGCGGGTGTTTGCGTATCGCCGGTTGAAGGATCTCTTCCAGCCGGGCTGGTCGCTCGGGGCGCTGGTGAAGTTCCACACCGCTCACAAGATGGCGCTCCTGGCGCATTCGACGACGCGCTACAACGATCTCGGCCGGCTGGTGGCGAAAGGGAGCGGTCTCCCGAAGCGCGAGCTGCGGGCCGAGTACGAAACGGCGTTCATGTCGACGCTCCAGATCGTCGCTACGCCTCGCCGGCACACCAACGTGCTGACGCACATGATGGGGCACCTGAAGAAGCAGCTCGACGGCGAGTCGAAGCGGGAACTGCTGCAGTCGATCGAAGAATATCGAACCGGTCTCGTGCCGCTCGTCGTGCCGCTGACCCTCCTGCGCCACTACGTCCGGCTGCATGCCGTCGCGTACCTGGCTGGACAGACCTACCTCGAGCCCCATCCGCGGGAGCTCATGCTGCGCAACCATGTCTGACCCTGGATCCGGGACCGGCGATCGGTCTGGGTCACGGTCAACTCGCGATGACCACGATGAAACGATGGACACGATGACTCCCATGGTTTGCCGAATCTCATCGTGTTCATCGTTCCATCGTGGCCATCGTGCAAGAGCCGTCGGCCGATGACAGCAAACTCATCCGACGGAGAGGACGGGCGTCGCCCGGAGCGCCGGCCCTATGTGTCCGTGCCCGTCACGGTCGTCGGCCGCGCCTCGCGCGGGGCGGATGGTACGACGACCGACCTGGCAGCGGTTGAGGAACCGCTCGAAGTTCGTCTGCACGGGCGGCCGTTCGCGGTGATCATGCGGACTCCCGGCGGCGATCGCGCGCTGGCGGCGGGGTTCCTGCTCTCGGAAGGCGTCGTTCGAAGGGCCGATGACATCGGCGCCGTGGAACATTGTCGGCATCCCGATCGTCCCGACGGCCACAACGTCGTCGACGTCTACCTGCTCGGTGAGTCCAGGGCTGTGCTCGACGCCATGTTGGCCGATCGGCGTAAGGTGCTGACCAATTCCTCGTGCGGTCTGTGCGGCCGCCTCACCATCGACTCGCTCAAGAGCCGCGCGTCACCGCTGCCGGTGGCGTGGACCATGACGGCGGAGGTCGCCGCTCGACTGCCGGACGGTCTGCGCGAGCGCCAGCGCGTGTTCGACGGTACCGGCGGGCTGCACGCGGCCGGTCTCTTCACCCCGGCCGGCGCGTGCGACGCGTTCGCGGAGGACGTCGGGCGCCACAACGCCGTCGACAAGGTCGTGGGCGCGATGCTGCTCGACGATCGGCTGCCACTCGCCGGGCACGCCCTGGCCGTGAGCGGCCGGACGTCGTTCGAGATCCTGCAGAAGGCCTGGCTCGCCGGCATTGGCCTGGTATGCGCCGTCTCGGCGCCGTCGAGCCTGGCCATCGAGCTCGCCGCCGAGGCCGGCATCACGCTCCTCGGCTTCGCGCGTGACGGCGGGTTCAACGTCTACACGCACGCGCGGCGGATCGTCGAGCTCCCGACGTGAGCGCGCGGTTTCCTTCCTCGTCAGCGCCGCTCACTGCTCGATTGACGGCATCTGGCCACTTCGTCATGATCGCACGATGTTCGAGCTGCGGCAGGTCGCGTCCGGCGTGTTGTTCCTCCTCCTCTTCACCCCTGCGGCGGTCGCGCAAGTCACGAGGCTCGAGATCCTGTCGCGAGAACCGGCGGCCGGCGGCCAGGTCGTTGGTGCAGCCGGCGCCTACGAGACGATTCGCGGCCGGGTGCACGGTGAGGTCGACCCGTCCGACCGGCGCAATCGGATCGTCCAGGACATCGCGCTCGGGCCGCGCAATGCGCGCGGCCGCGTCGAGTACATCGCCACGTTTTCGCTGATGAAGCCGGTGGAGCCGAGCCGCGCCAGCGGCGTGCTCGTCTACACCGTCGTCAATCGCGGCAACGGTGCGCCCTCGGCTGGCCCTGACGGCCACATCTCGCTCGTGAGCGGCTGGCAGGGTGACGTGGCGCCAACCGCCGTCAACCAGACGATTCAGGTGCCGATCGCGAGGCACGCGAACGGCAGTGACGTCACCGGTCCGGTCCTGGCACGGTTCTGGGATTTGCCAGCGGGCACCACCACGGCCGCGATTCGCCTGGGCTCGCTCGGCGCCGCCTACTATCCGCCCGTCTCGCTCGATTCGTCGCGTGCGACGCTCGCGTTCCACACTTCGGAGACCGTCACCGGCGAGACGAGCGGCCCCGGGACGGTGCCGGCGTCCGACTGGGCCTTCGCAGATTGCCGCTCGACGCCGTTTCCCGGAACCGTGGACGCGGCGCGCATCTGTCTCCGCGGCGGTTTCGATCCGTCCAAGGTCTACGAGCTCGTCTACACGGCCAAGGAGCCGAAGATCCTCGGCATCGGGCTGGCCGCGACGCGCGACCTCGTGTCGTTCTTCAGGCACCGCGCCGCCGACGACTACGGCACACCCAATCCGGTGGCGAACCTGGTGTCGCACGCCGTGGCCATCGGCACGTCGCAGTCCGGCAATTTCCTCAAGACCGCCATCCATCTGGGTTTCAACGAGGACCTGTCGGGCCGCATCGTCTGGGACGGTGTGTTTCCGTACATTGCGGCGCGTCAGACGCCGCTCAACTTCCGGTTCGCCACCCCGGGCGGCGCCGGCACGCTTTACGAGCCCGGCAGCGAGCCGGTGCTCTGGTGGGGACGCTACGCCGACGCGACGCGTGGCCGTCCGACGGCGAGCCTGCTCGACCGCTGCACCGCGACGCGCACCTGTCCCAAGGTAATCGAGGCCTTTGGATCCACCGAGCTCTGGAATCTGCGCATGCCGCCCTGCCTCGTCGGCACCGACGCGGTCGCGGACATCCCGCTTCCCGACA
>Ga0105347_1000928_pt1 | contig 13112 bp, 15 predicted proteins | sample EasRivMeERMLT890_FD_89677 | JGI IMG/M metagenome (GOLD analysis project Ga0105347, IMG submission 89677) | Soil microbial communities from meander-bound floodplain in the East River, Colorado, USA - East River MetaG ERMLT890 | ecosystem: Environmental > Terrestrial > Soil > Floodplain | place... | reverse complement strand
TTGCGGCGGCATCGGCAGCGTAGGCACTGGTGCGCGCCGGTCGCAACGGACGGGCCGTCGCCGCGTCGGGAGTCGACCGTGAAATTGCACGCAAATCGGAAGGAATCATCGGCTCGTGGTCGGCGGGCCGAGCGCAGCCGATCGACGCTCACAAGATGTTGTAAGCGCCCCGACGATACACGGTGAGATTCGGTCGGCCAGCAGGATCCTCCTGACCGCGCGGGACTGCGTGCATCGAGAACAGCGGTGTGACCAAAAGCGGCCCGCTCGAAACGCCGCGGTCCGTCATCGTTGCGAAGCGACACCGCGAATCGTTGTGGACGGATGGCAGCGACTCCAAGGTCATTCGACCGATTCAGGATCGTGTTCGGCGCGAGTTCTATGGGCACCAAGTCCGTGTGACTTTGGTAGAATGCGAGCCCTCGCGGTGCAACAGCATGGAGCGCCGAGATTTTTCCACTCAATTCGGCGCTACGTCGCACCCGGTAGTGCTCGCGGTGCTTGTCTGCGCGGCGTACTACGCAGCCGCTGTGGTTGGGCTGGCCCTTCGGTTCCCTCCCGCCACAACATCGGTGTTGTGGCCACCCAACGCCCTTCTCACAGCGATGCTGCTGTTCACCCCGACGAGACGCTGGTGGCTTGTGTTGCTGGCGGCGTTGCCCGCACATCTGGTCCTGGAGCTGCGCAACTGGTCGACGGTCGTCGTCGCCGGATTGTTCGCGACAAATTGCAGCGAAGCGCTGCTGGCGGCAGGTGGAGTGCGCCTGTTGTCCCGGGAACCGTTCAGGCTCGGTACCGTTCGTCAGATGGCGATCTTCATCGGCGTCGCGGCACTGTTCGCGCCTTTGGTCTCGTCATTTCCAGACGCCGCGGTTGTTTCGTCGTTTCACAGCGAGCGGTATTGGGACGTCTGGAACAGACGAGTCGTCTCAAACGTGCTGAGCGAGCTGGCCGTCGTCCCGACTGTCGCGGGGGCTATCGGCGTTGCAGCAGGGTCCCTCTGGCGATGGCGGGGACGGCGTTGGATGGAAGCGAGCGTCTTGTTCGCCGGGTTGGTTGCGACCGCGCTCCTCGTATCGAGGCAACCAGCCTTCATGCCCGGGAATCCACGCTGGCCGCTCGTCGTCTTCCTGCCGATCCTGTTATGGGCTGCGTTGCGATTCGGTCCGGAGGGCGTGGCGTTGTCGCTGCTGGCCACGGCCGTGCTCACCTTGGGCGCCGCTACGCATGGAGTCGGCCCCTTCAATCAGCAGTCGGCCGATGAAGGCGTTCGGACTCTGCAGATTTTCCTGATCGTGGTGGCAATTTCCCTCATGTGTGCCAGCGCCCTAGACAACGAACGGCGCCGCGCGGAGCGCGCGCTTTCAGAGCGATTGCAATTCGAAGAAGTGCTGTCTCGAATGTCCGCCGCATTCGTCGGTCTGCCGTGCGATGAGATGCCGCGGGCATTCGCGTTCTGGCTCGAGCGTCTCGCAGGCTTCTTTGGCTGGAGAGACGTTCTGTTGGCGCTCTACGATGAATCGCAGCAGGTTGCACTGGCCCACTGGAGCACATTCCACGCCGATCCGCATACAAGGCTCTCTCTCCGAACGGAATTCCCTTGGGCCGTAGAGCGCGTGAAAACGGAGGGGGCCATCGCGCTCCATGTCTCCGAAGATATGCCTGCAGGGGCTGAACAGGATCGCGAAGCTCTTGCGCGACATGGGTTGGCGAGCGCGGTCTTCGTGCCGCTCAAAAGCGGCGGTCACGTGGGCGGGCTGATCGTCATTATGACTCCAACCCACCGCACTGAGTGGGCAGAGCCACTGCTCGGCAAGCTTCGGATCGCGGCGGACGTGCTCGCCAACGCCCTGGCGCGCATGCGCGCCGAGGCCGCTTTACGCGAGAGCCGCGACGAGCTTTCACACCTGACACGGGTCTCGGCAATGGGTGAATTGGCGGCATCGCTCGCGCACGAGCTCAACCAGCCGCTCACCGGCATTCTCAGCAACGCCCAGGCGGCTCGTCACATCCTCGACGCGAATGAACGCCGCCGCAGGGTCGACCTGCAGGAGATCATTCGGGATGTAGTCGAGGACGCGAAGCGTGCCCGTGACGTAGTCGGGCGAATGCGGGATCTGCTTCGAAAGAGTGCGACCGAGCGCGCGCCCGTTGATCTGAATGAGCTCGTGACGGTCGTCGCGAAGATCGTGACCAGCGACTCACTTATTCGCCAGGTCTCTCTCGAACTCGATCTCTCACCGCACGCTCCGCGCGTCGAGGGCGACCGCGTCCAGTTACAGCAGGTCGTCCTGAATCTCACCCTCAATGCGCTGGAAGCGGCGTCTATTTCCGATCACCATCCTCGCACCGTGCTGGTAAAGACTGAAGCGAACGACCGCTATCCGATTCACCTCTTCGTACGCGACACCGGTCCTGGACTGATCGCAGGCTCCGAGCAGCAGGTATTCGAACCCTTCTACACAACGAAGAAGTCCGGAATGGGTATGGGCCTCGCGATCGCGCGGTCGATTGTCGAAGCCCATGGCGGAAGCATCTGGGCAGCCACTGGCAGGGATCGTGGTGCGGAGTTCCACCTGACGCTGCCCGCGATTGACAGGACTGTGACACAACCATGGACGTCCTAAGCGTTTGTGTGATTGACGACGACCTCGCCGTTCGACGAGGAATCACTCGCCTGCTCGAGATATCTGGATACCGAGTGGAGGCGTATGCGTCCCCTCTCGAATTCCTGCAGGACGCCACTCTCAGCAACTTCGATTGCCTCCTGATGGATGTCCGCATGCCCGGATTCACCGGGTTTGACCTCTACGACCGGTTGACGAGCGCCGGTTGCAGCGTTCCAGTCATTTTCATCACCGGCCACGCCGATGCCAACATGGCCGGCCATGCGGTACGGTCCGAGTCGGTCAAGGTGCTGGTAAAACCGTTCGACGAGCAAGCGTTGTTCGACGCTATCCGCCAGGCCGTCGAAACAGCTCGCCGGGCCGGACATTCCACTGGACCGAACACAGGGATGGCTGCGCGGGGATAAAGACCGAGACAGGAATGTCGGTCAGCGCCCGTTCAGTCGATCCGCGACCCGCACCAACGCCACAAGGGAATCGACCTTCATCTTCTGCATCACGCGCGCGCGATGGACCTTGATCGTCTTCTCGGACGTGCCAAGCGTCGCCCCGATCTCTTTGTTCATCAGCCCGGTGACGACCAACGCCATCACTTCTCGCTCACGTGCGGTCAGCGTGTCGTAGCGCGCCACGAGTTGCGTCAGATCGCGTTTCTGCTGCCGCCGCTCGGAATCGACGTCGAGCGCCCCCTGGACCGCGTCTAGGAGTTCCTGATCGTTGAAGGGCTTGGTGATCACCGCGCTCGCGCCAACCCTCATCGCGCGCACAGCCTGTGTGACATCCAGGTGTGCGCTCAGGATGATGACCGGCATCTCGAACTCCCCCTGGAGCGTCCTCTGGAGCTCGAGACCGCTCATCCCGGGCATGCGAACGTCTGCAATCAGGCAACTCGGAACGTCAGATGGCAGCCGTGACAGGAACTCGTCCGCACGTACGAACGTTTCGGACGGCAGGCCCACGGAATCGAGCAGGCGCTGCACGGCGATGCCGACGGCAGGGTCATCATCGACGATGAACACGAGGCCGGCGGCCTCACCAGGCGGCATGGGGACGAGACTCACCAGTGACACATTAGGTCACCAGATGCAATACGCCACGGGGTCAATCTGCACGAATTCGTATCGAAACGACAGTTTTGAAGATGCACTGTGCTCCTATCCGATCCGGGCTGGCGAGGCAGCGCCAGAGAGAAATCGGGCCGCGGACACCGCCGTCGGGACCGTCAACCAGAAGGTGGAACCCCCACCGTCGTTCCGCGTCGCCCACAATTTCCCTCCGTGCGCCTCCGCGATCGAACGGCTGATCGTCAGCCCGATCCCCATCCCGTGCTCTTTCGTCGTGAAGTACGGGTTGAACACCGTTTCAACGTCGGGAACGGCGATCCCTCGGCCTGTGTCGCTGACTGAGATCAAGATATGAGAGCCCTGCTCGAGCCGCGCGGCAATCGTGATTCGACGGTGTCGCGGATCGACATGCATCAGGGCATCGTACGCATTCAACACCAGATTAAAGAGCACCTGCTGGACCTGCACATCAGCGCCAAGCGCAGGTGGCAGGCCAGGCTCCAGCACCGTTCGGACTTCGATACCGGCTCGTTGCATGCGCGAACGAACGGAGCCCAGGACAGCGTCGATGGACTGCCCGATGACAAGAGACTCCCTCACGAGCGGCTCACGTCCCTTGAACAGAGCGCGAGTCCGATCGACGACATCGGTCGCCCGAACGGCCTCTCCTACGACGTCGCGTAGCGCATCCTGAATGCGAGCCAGGTTCCGGGAGGGATCGCTCAGGTACCGGATGCAGGCCTGCGCGTTCGTGAGAATCGCGCTCAAGGGCTGCTTGACCTCGTGCGCGACCCACGCCGCAAGCTCGCCGAGCGCAGCGACGCGTTCGATGCGTGCGCGGTCTTCCAACGCGCCCGTCAGTTCGTCGTCAGCCAGCTTCTGCGCAGACACGTCACGGACAATGCTGAGGATCTTGTCAGATCCGCATCGCACCAGTCGTGCCTCGAAGTGCCGAACCTCGCCGTTGATGGGAAGCCCATACTCAACGAGGACCGGTTCGTCGGACGCCTGCGCAAACGCCTCCTCGAACCGGCTCGCCAGGTCTGGCGGAAGGATCTCCCGCATATTCCTGCCGAGAAACCTCGAGGGGGGAACAAACAAGTCGTTCGGATCTCGGGCGTGATAGTCGAGATAAACGCCGTCGCAGCTCAGCAGGAACATCATGTCGGGCAAAGCCCGAAGCATCGCGTTCTTCTGCAAGAGCGCCTCATGTCGCCTTCTGCGCAGCACCAGGAGCGACGCGATCAGGCACGCATTCAGCGTGACAACGAGAATGGTGACGACAACGTACGTATTCACGTGAGGTCGTCCATGGTGCGCCCCAGAGGTTCGACTGATATACCTTCCCGTCAGTACGCTGTCAACTACAAAGAGGTCATCCTTTTCACAGATGTTCTGGCAGGCGCGACGCGTGGCTTTCGTCATGACATCCACGACGCCCCGGCTGCCGCTCTCACGTCAGTGACGACAGCTCGTGATCATCGACGTGATGTCGTCATCCCACCATGTGTCGGACCTGATCGGTACCTTCGCAGCGCGGGCCGAAGAGCGTTTTCCAGTAACCGCAGACGGGACTCTCACGTCGATCAGAAAAGGCGTGCACAGGCACATTTCGTGCTGTTAATTCCGCATGTCGGGCCACACGCGCATTCTCGTCGCGGACGACGATCTGCAGCTTCTTAATACCGTTGCCGAGGCTCTTCGACGTCTCGGTGCCGATGTGGTGCAAGCGGAGAGTGGCGCCGAGCTCATCGAACAACTGGCGAGCGAAGGACCCTTTGATCTCGTGGTCACGGACATTTCAATGCCGTGGATGAGCGGTATGCAGGCCATGCGCTCGGTGCGAACGGTCGGACTCGGAATGCCGGTCATCGTCATGACGGCACTCGGCGATGAGCGAGTCTCCGCGCAGGTACAAGCGCTCGGTCGAAATGCCGCTCTGTTGCGAAAACCATTCGAGCTCAACGAGCTCGAGTCGGTGGCAGCGATGCTTTTGTCTTCCAAGCAGCCGAGCGTGGATCGGCCAAGCTAATCGAGGGGCGAATGCGAGGTCCCGTGACCCGCCGTTGGCTATGACTTCCGAAAAGCGGTACTCGCGACTGATGCTTGGGTTTTTCCCATTGGGCATCACTGCTGTCGTACAGTGGGCGCTCGGACCGCTTATCTACCCTCACGTGTGGTTTCTCTTCTATCCGTCGCTCCTTATCAGTTCCTGGACGATGGATCGGCGCTCTGGTCTCATCGCGACCGCCCTTTCCACTGGCCTCATCTGGTGGCTATTCGTTCCGCCGGAGCATGCCTTCGTGAAAGATCCGCAGGAGCTCTTCGCAGCCGGCGTGTTCTTCAGCACCGGCACAGTCATCATTGTTTTCAACGACCGTCTGAGGAAAACAACCGAGCGTCTGCTGAAGGTCATCGAGGAACGGCGCGTTTTCGCAGCGCTCATCGACAACTCCCCTGACTTCATCGGCATCACGGACCGAGATGGACAGTCGGGATACGTCACCCCGTCAGGCCGTCGCATGGTCGGCTTGGCCGCCGACCATCCCGCGGAGAACACGACCATTCCGGATTGTTACCCGGCCGGGGCAACGATGATCGTTCAGGTTGTCTCGACGCTCAAGGAGCTGGAGCATCTCCGCGAAGAGTGGGCCTCCGTCGTCGCCCATGATCTCCAGCAGCCGATCAGCGTCATCGTGCTGAGGAGCGACCTGCTTCTCCATGAGGGCCTCACCGAGACGCAGACGGAGGATGTTCGGGAAGTGCGTAGCGCAGCCAAGCGCCTCAGTCGAATGGTGAATGATCTCATGGATGCTTCGCTACTCGAGACGAGCCGCATGCGAATCACCCTCGACCGGCTGGACCTCGGGCAGCTTGTGCGCGCGGTCGTCGAGCGGGATCCTGACGCTGCGGCGCGCACTGATGTTCGAACACCCATTGATAGCCGGCTGTTCGTCAAAGGCGATGAGCAACGGCTGGAACAGGTCGTGACAAACCTCCTCTCGAATGCGTTGAAGTACGGTGCACCCGAAACGCAGATCGGACTCGACGTCAGAGATGCCGGTGGGTATGCCGAGGTTTTGGTCACGAATCGCGGGCCCGGAATTCCCGGTGACGAGCTTCCCTTCCTCTTCGAGCGGTATTTCCGTTCACGCGCGGCCAGAACGAGCGGTACGAAGGGTTCGGGGCTGGGGCTCTACATTGCGAAAGGACTGGTCGAAGCACATGGGGGTCGAATCTGGGCCGAAAGCACTCCGGCTGAAACGACCACATTCCATTTCACCGTCCCGCTCGACGGACCGCCGATGCCGACGCCCGTCTTGTCGTCGTCACCAGACGAGGGGGCTTTACAGCCGGAATTTGAGGGAATCCAGCCGTGACCGCTGGACATCGTGCCCATCCTGTGGAACCCGCAGTACCGGTGTTCCCTCCTGCACTTGTCGGGGTGCTGCGCGACCGGTTTGCCTCGAAGGGCGGATGCCTCGCCGAGGCGACGGACGACGTCATCGCTCAGCTCCTCACAACGGTCTTCTTCGCGGGGCTCGAGACGTACGAGGGCGAGCGCAATCCGATCGGAGTGGCGTTCCTTGGAAGGAGCCGGGTCGATTTCGCTTTATCGGAAGGAGCAGAGTCTGCAGGCGCGCTTCTTTACCAATGGAAGATCCTGCAGTTCGAATCGCCTCGGCCCTTTGCGATCGGCGAGCTTGTGAAGCTCGCGGTCGCCGGCGTCGACCGTCGGATCTATTCAGCGGTCCGCATGCTCGAGGATGGAACCCTGGTCATCTCAGGACTGGCTCGGGAAGGCCTGAACACCAACTCAGGCCCGTTCGTCAAGATCGTTGCGTCCAGGCCCGGTTGCCTATCCATCCGTAGCGGCCGAGATCTTCTGCTCGGGTACGAGCGCGGAGCGATCTTCACAGACGGAGAGGATGTCGTGCTCTCCATCGGCCCGGTTCGGCGCGCGCTCGAGGCGACTGCAGGTGCCGCCGGCCTGGACGGCGACATCTTTTCCGACTACCTCGATGCCGTCCGTTCTCTCGTGCACGAGATGGCGGCGCATGGCCGGGGAGGCATCCTGATCATCAGTCCCGACGAGCACCCGAAAGTCGCGGAGTCGGCGACGTACAGAATGATGCTCGACTCGTCGGTGGCCTCTCTCCTGCGGATGGTCCAGCGCATCAATCGGAAGAAAGGCGCCGATTTGCCGCCGCCGCCACGTCCGCGCAAGCTGGGAAGCAGTCAATCATCCGAGACCGCTGCCAGAGGAACGGAGAGTCTCGCCTTCGGTGATCTTTTCCGCAACGCATTGCAGACGGAAGTTGAACGAGTCATCGAAGAGCTCAGTGCGCTGACGGGAATCGATGGCGCGATTCTACTCAGCCGGGACCTGGCGCTGGTGGCATTCGGTGTGATCTTGCCGGTTGGCCCCCCGACCACAGTCGCAGAAGCGATGGATACCGAGGGTTCGCGTTCTCGAATCATCGATCTCAGCAGTCGTGGCACTCGTCATCGCGCAAGCGTGACGTATGCTGCGCAACATCCCGGGAGCGTGGTGTTCGTGGCGTCAGAAGACGGACAGATCTCGTGCCTATTTCGCCGTTCGTCGCGGCATCAGGTTCTGCTTTGGCGCGTGGGACCAGCCGGCGTCCATATCTGATGATCGGAGCAGTTCTATCAGTGGCGGTCTATGTCGGAGTGCGTCTGTGAGCGCCGATGGGAGGCGCTCCACGACGTGTCGCTGCGCAGGAGCTTTCCGTGTCGGATCGAGTCAGTATCAACCGGCGGTTGGACGTTTGGAATTTTCGATCGAGAAACCTGGCCGAGCTACCGTTTTCTGAGGCACCCCGTCACGCGAGTCTGGCGTCGTTCTTGCGCTTCATGCAGTGAGATTCGACGAACATGAATCCCTGCATCTCCATCTTCGCGTTTCCATTTCTCACGTCGCCCTTCCAACCGCATGCGACAACAGACCACACGGCGGCGTGCCGAATACGCATAGCAGCATCCGACTGTCGCTCGTACATTGCGACGACCTATTGGAGAGCGTGAAATGACATTCGCCGCAATGCGCAAAAGTCAGCGTGGCCGTCGGATCCTCGAGGAGCGCCGCACGGCGCTGCTCGCCGACCTCCGCCAGGACATCCACGACGCCTTCGCTGGCGTTGACGCCGTTGAAACGGGCGAGACGATGGACGACCTGGATGTGAGCGTCGTGACGGAATTGAGCAGCGTCCGCTTCAACCTGATGCAGATGAAAGGTGACGCGCTGGTGCGTATCGACGAAGCACTGGCCCGGATCGACGAGGGGCGTTACGGACTCTGCGAATCATGTGGCGCCGAGATCTCCGAGGCCCGCCTGTGCGCGATGCCGTTTGCCCTTCGATGCACGCGATGTGAAGAACAAAAGGAACATGCCGAAGAGGCGCAGCGGCACCAGGCGAAACTCATGCACCGGCTCAGGTGGGAGGGTTGAGCGCGCTGCCGACAGCTGCCGATAGCCGGCTGACGCGTCCGCTACTTCGCGGCCCCGGTAGCCGGGGCGCAAGTCACCGGGCCTGCAACCGCCAGCCTCGCTGACTGGGTAATCCAGTTGAGCCGCTGCAGAACCTGATCGTCCAATGTCGAGCGAGCCGCCGCCGCGGTGAGGGCGTCAGCGTCGGCAATGGCCCGGCGGACCGCCTCGTCCAACGCGTCGGGCGTGGTCGTTCTCCATGCCGGCGAGAGCCGCCCGGGCGGATAGACACCCGGCAACACACTGCGAACCACACTTGCGTATTCGTCATCGATCCGCTCGTGCTCCGCCTGGTTCTGCGCCACCCACTCCGTGCCGGTTCGCGATCGAAGCGCCGCGATCTTCCGGTCGCGGAGCGCCGCCGCCTGTTTCAGGGTCTCAGCCACACGTATCTTCCCGAGATCCTCGGCGGTCAGGACCGGCTCCTGGACCGTGTAGCCCGACGATGCCCCGTCGGGTGAACCGAGCACGAACAAGGTGTAACACACAGCCGTCCGCCTGTCGCGAACCGTGTAGACAGTCAGGCCTTGGACTGCCGCGATCGTGTCACCGCCAATCAGCTCAAATCGCCCTTGCGCCGCGGCGCCGGACGACGCCCCGATCACCCCGATCACGCAGGCACATAACGCCGTGAAGCCGGCCGCCTTCAGTCTCGAGACATGGGTGGGCATGGGTCCTCTTCTAACGTCCTTCGTCCGGCCGCGCGAGCACCGCTATTCCCGTCGCGCGTGGCGGTGCTTCCTTCCGTGCGCGCGCGGTGCGAGTTCTCCCGCGAAAATAACGTCCCGCGCGACATGTCGCTATGCAGATTCGGCACACGGCGTTCAGTCGCAGCTCATGGCGATGGGACGTCGCCAGCACCTAACGCTTCGCGTATGAATTCAAGAGCGTCTATTGGTGCCTACAGCGATTTCGATGGCTCGAGCGCCAACTCACAGGCGACGTAGTACTTGTAAGTGTTGCGGACGTACATCACCGACTCTTGCCCGATCGCCTGAACCTCTTCGTTTCAATGTGTCTTCACGACACTTGAGCGGACTGAGAGCATTGGTTGCACCGTTCGCGCGCTACCCGACAACCGTGTTGCAGAGGTACTCGCGGCTGCGACATTTCCAGATCAGGTCGCGATTGCGGACTACGTGCTCCAGCAGAACAAGAACCTGACCGGTGACGCTCTAGTGAAAGCGGCGGGCGCCACCTCCACCAACATGACGACCATCCTCCGATTGCGAGGATCATTCGAGGGATTTCGTTCGAACCAAACGCGTGACCAGCCCGCGCAGAATCAGGTACGGCACGATCGCCAGAACGAACGCAACGATAAGCGCTTCCCCCGGATACACGAAGCGCGACACGTAAAGCTGGTACACGACATCGAGCGCCATGGCGAGAATGAACACCCTGCCGACGCTCTTCCAGCCGTTCTCGATCATGGCCTCGCGTGGGGCACTACCCGAGGCAAGCGCCCAGAAATACGGTGGGCGGCCGGCTCTGGCATCCGCCAACCCCGCGCGAATGGCGAAAAACGCTGCCATGGCCGGCTGAAGTACGAGCCTGAATTTCATTGGCCCGCTGACCCTGGCCACCATGTCGCTCGTGAACCGAATCCACATGTCGTCCATAACGTTTCCTTCCCTTGTGATGAGCCCAACGACGACGGAATCAGCGCGAACCGCCCACCCTTTTCAGCGGGGGCGTTTCCGCGCGCGCCCCAGGCCCGGCACTGGGCGTGGCGAACACAATCTGTGGCCAATGGTCCCGGACGGCAAACACGCGGAAGGCGAACGCCACGAGAGCCGCGATCAACGTAACGTGCGCGAAAGCCGGGCCTTTCGCGTACAGCGCGATCAGCGTGTAGACCAAGGCCGCCACTACTGCGGTCGTGACGACGTGCTCCGCCGGCCTCACGACCTCTGGCGTGACACCGGAGAAGAGGTCGATTAACACCCCGCCGGCGGTGGTGGCGATGACGCCGACGACGACCGCGGCGAAGATTCCCAGGTCGTGCTCGAGGGCCTTGTGCGCCCCCAGGATCGCAAACCACGGCAGCGTGAAAGACTTGAAAAAGGCCAGCGTCCTCGTGCGGAACCGCTCCTCCCTGGAGTCGGCGTACCGGTAGATCGCCAGCCCCAGCAGACCCATCAGGACGCACACAACGAGATAGGTCGGGTTATAGAGCGGCGCGGGGATCTCGTTGAGCAGCATGTCTCGCGACACGCCGCCGCCGATCCCACCGAAGAAGGCCATGATCAACAGCCCCATCAGCGTGTAGCCCCGGTTGTGCGAGGGATTGCGGGCGACGAGCACCCCGTTCAGGGCGTTGATGCCGGCGGAGAACAGGTCGACGTTCGGAAAGCTTGGCAGGTTCATGTCGGATTTCTCCTTGGAAGGGCTCGCAGGCGCTCGTGAACAGGTGACGGTCTCATGTCGCGCTCACAACCGGAGCACCAGATCCGTGAACACGAATATGCCGAGCAGGCTCAGGAGAACCGCGATGAAGAAGGCCAGGCTGAACCGCCCTTGCACGCCCTGACGGGCGAGGGCCGTTGTCTCTTTCTTGTACTGGGCCCCGGCAATGATCAGCGAGAGCGTCCCGATGATCACGAGGTAGTAGGCGACGCCAACGATGTCCGTCGTGCGACCGAAGATCAGATCCACCTTGGCTGAATCGAGGGCGTCCCCGAGTTTGCCTATCGTGAAGCCGAAGCTAATCATGGCGAGGGAGGTACGGATCCAGGCCATCAGCGTGCGTTCGGCGGCCATGACGTTCCGCTCCAGCGCCAGGTCGGTGCGTGTGACGGCTAGCCGCGTCGAGCGATCGTCCGGATCGATATCGCGCTGAGTCGATCTGCTCGAGCCGATGCCGACCACGTTCTCAAGGTATGTGGCGATGCGTTTCCCGGCTATGCGGATTCGGCATGCGCGCCATGTCAGTGCCCTGCAGCCGTGGTCGATCCCACGCAGAGAAGACCTCGCACATTCCACGCTGAGAATCTGTCACCTCTGACAGTTGTTGCGTGGGCGTCCGCTTCGTACATTCAGCTTGTCAGTCCCTCGAGCACATTTGTGCAAAAAGCAAAAAGTCAGAGAGAGGAAGAGAGACAAGCCAATGACAATCAGGAACGCGATTCTCGTGAGCGCATGCCTCCTCGTCGGCTTCGCGTCGTCGGCGCAGGCACAACAGAAGGGGCAGTATGTGCCTGGACAGTTCGGTCTCAATGCCGGCGTGGCTCCGCCTCCCGGGTTCACCTACATCAACATGCCGATCAGTTACTCCGCCGATGAGTTGAAGGACTCCCAGGGGGACCGCGTACCAGGCATTACAGGGGACTACTCGTTTTGGGTGGATGAGAACATCTTCATGTACGTCACGAAATACAAGGTCCTCGGCGCAGACTACGCGCCGTATGTCTCGGTAAACCTCGCGAATGGTTCCCTCGTGGCTGATATCGTCGGGACGAATCTCGGTACGAGCGCTGGTGGATCAGGTTTCGCCGACACGTGGGTCCAGCCAGTGAATCTCGCTTGGCACGTGACGCGGGCTGACGTCCAGGCCGGATACGCGTTCGTCGCCCCGACTGGCCGATTCACCCAGGGAGCCGACGACAACGTGGGATCCGGATACTGGGGAAACTTCCTCACTGCTGCCGGCACGTTCTACCTCACGGGGAACAAGGGAACCAGCGCAAACGTGTTCACCGCCTGGGAAACCCACGGCCACAAGAACGATACCGACATCAGGCCCGGCCAGGCATTCACGGATGAATGGGGATTCGGACAGGCCCTTCCGTTGACGAAAGACAAGAGCCAGCTGCTTCAAGTTGGACTGATTGGATACGACCAGTGGCAGGTGTCGGAAAGCACCGGAATGCTGGGCCGGGTGCCTGAGAGGGACATCCCCTTCTACTC
>Ga0105347_1000927_pt1 | contig 13115 bp, 12 predicted proteins | sample EasRivMeERMLT890_FD_89677 | JGI IMG/M metagenome (GOLD analysis project Ga0105347, IMG submission 89677) | Soil microbial communities from meander-bound floodplain in the East River, Colorado, USA - East River MetaG ERMLT890 | ecosystem: Environmental > Terrestrial > Soil > Floodplain | place... | reverse complement strand
GCTGTTCATCGGCCATGTGTAAAGCACTACGGGCGCCCCGCAAGCACGCATTTCCTGTTTCTCCGAACCTTGGCACCCTTTGTGCGCGTCCTGGTTTTTCCATTTGCCGCGTTCTCTTGTGCGCACAGAGCGGAGCCGGACTGCTCCCTTTCTTGCACAATCCAAACTGACAGGCTAGGTTCACTGCAGAAGTCACTCGGGCTCTTATCGTCATCATGCCGGGGAAAACCGGCATTGAGAAGTCTCCGAGAATCCTGGATTCCGGTTCGCGCCAGCTTCAGCCTGAGGCTGATCCGCCTCTGGAGAAATCGCCAGGTTGGCCGGAATGACGACTAGTTTCTTGTTGGGAATTGATTGGCCAGAATAATAACGTCGTAAGTCAATCTTGAGGTGTAAGCTCTAATTTATGAGCACTGAACCAAACAAAGTTATCTATTCGATGGTCGGCGTCAGCAAGTACTACGACAAGAAGCCGGTTCTTAAAGACATCTACCTTTCTTACTTCTATGGCGCCAAGATCGGCGTCATCGGTCTCAACGGATCGGGGAAGTCCTCGCTCTTGCGCATCCTCGCCGGCGCGGACAAGGAGATCAGCGGTGAAGCGGTTCTTTCGCCGGGTTATACCGTCGGCTATCTGGAGCAGGAGCCCTTGATCGACGATTCGCGCACCGTGCGCGAGGTTGTGGAGGAAGCCGTAAAAGAGACGGTCAATCTGCTCAAAGAGTTTGAAGCGATCAACGCTAAGTTTGCCGAACCGATGTCCGATGACGAAATGAACGCGCTGCTGGAACGTCAGGGTGAGGTGCAGGAGAAGCTCGATCAGCAGGACGCCTGGGATCTGGATGCGCGGCTGGAGATGGCCATGGACGCGCTCCGGTGCCCGCCGCCGGATACGCCCGTAAAGATATCGTCCGGGGGCGAACGTCGCCGGGTTGCGCTCTGTCGGTTGCTCTTGCAGAAACCCGATATTCTGCTGCTCGACGAGCCGACCAATCATCTCGACGCGGAGTCCGTCGCCTGGCTCGAACATCACCTGCAGAGTTATCCGGGCACCATCATCGCGGTGACCCACGATCGATATTTCCTCGACAACGTCGCCGGTTGGATTCTCGAGCTGGATCGGGGCGAAGGCATTCCGTGGAAGGGCAATTACACTTCGTGGCTGGAACAGAAGCAGGAGCGCCTGCGGCGCCAGGAAAAGTCTGAAGGTGACAGGCAAAGAACCTTGCAGCGGGAGCTCGAATGGATTCGCATGTCGCCGACGGCGCGCCGGGCAAAGGGGAAAGCGCGCATCAACGCCTATGAAGCATTGCTCGACGAGGAGTCGCAGAAGCGGCGGGAGGACTTAGAGATTCCCATTCCGCCGGGGCCGCGCCTCGGCAACGTCGTGATCGAAGCGTCAGGCGTATCCAAAGCCTACGGCGATCGTCTGCTGGTGGAGAACATGACCTTCGCGCTCCCTCCCGGCGGCATCGTCGGCGTGATCGGTCCGAACGGCGCCGGCAAGACGACGTTGTTTCGCATGATCACAGGGCAGGAACGACCCGATAGTGGGAGCATTCGAACCGGAGAAACGGTCGCACTGGCCTACGTCGATCAGAGCCGTACCCTCGATCCAAAGAAATCGATCTGGGAAGAAATCACCGGCGCCGCCGATTTATTGAAACTCGGCACCCGCGAGGTGAACTCCCGCGCTTACGTGGCGCGATTCGCCTTTTCCGGCACCGATCAACAAAAGAAGGTGGGCATGCTGTCGGGCGGCGAACGCAATCGGGTCCATCTCGCGAAGATGCTGAGAGAAGGGGCTAACGTTTTATTGCTCGACGAGCCGACCAACGACCTGGATGTTAACACGTTGCGCGCCCTCGAAGAGGCGTTAGTGAATTTTGCCGGCTGCGCGGTCGTGATTTCTCATGACCGCTGGTTTCTCGATCGCATCGCCACCCATATCCTGGCATTCGAAGGCGACAGCAAAGTGATCTGGTTTGAAGGCAACTACTCGGACTACGAGGCCGATCGCAAAAGCCGCCTTGGCACGGACGCGGAACGCCCCCATCGGATCAAATATCGACAGTTGACCCGGGAATAATACAGCAAGGAGTCGAAGGTGAGGCTTCATACCATTTTTCGCACTATCGGAATTGCCGCTCTGGCTGTGGTGCTTTGTCCTTTTCCCCGGCCGGTGTTCGGCCAGGCGACTACCAATCCTTCAAGCATGAAAATCGGCATCATTGGATCCGGCAATATCGGCAGCACAGTGGGAACGCTTTGGGTGAAAGCCGGCCACCCCGTGCTATTTTCCTCCCGGCATCCTGAGGAGCTCAAAACATTGGTCGACGGTCTCGGTCCCCTGGCTCGTGCCGGCACGGTACGGGACGCTTTAACCTCCGGCGATGCTATTTTAATCGCAGTGCCCTACGGCGCGTATCCCCAGATTGGCAAGGACTACGCGCGAGAGTTCATCGGCAAAGTAGTGCTCGACGCCGGAAACGCGGTTCCCGGTCGTGATGGCGAGATCGCCAAGGAAGCCCGCGAGCATGGGATCGGCATCACGTCGGCGAAATATTTGGCCAGCGCTCGCATTGTCCGCGCTTTCAACACGCTGAACTATCGCACGCTCGCACGCAACGCCAACCGACCGGGAAGCCGCATGGCCATCCCCCTGGCGGGTAATGACAAGGAAGCGCTAGCCATAGCATCAACCTTAGTCCGAAACGCCGGTTTTGATCCGGTCATCGTCGGCTCCCTCGAACAAGCCAAATACTTTGCCCAAGGAGGGCCCTTGTATGGCCAGGACATCACGGCCCAAGAGATGCAGCAGCGTCTCAAAACCCTCCGGTAAGCCGCCATTCGGTAAAAGCGGTACTATCTGCGTATATTTCCCAGCCGCTTGATCGGGTTAACCTGAAACCCGGTCGATCGTCTTATTGGACGTTACGCCCATCGTGCGGCAGCGCAGTCGTCTACAACGCTCGCCACCCTTCGACCCAACCGCGATCGCCCAAGCCGAGCGCCGGCCAATGACGGACGATCTTCGACTCTGGACATTTTCACCGCGTTTCAATATCAAAGAGATGTTCAAACTTTGCCAGTCAAACGAGGAGATTTTCCATGGCTCAATCTTTCAACGTCGTCGAAGCCACCATCGACGACATCCAGGCCGCCTACAAATCCGGCCAACTGACCTGCCGCCAGCTGGTGCAGACGTATCTCGATCGCATCGAAGCCTTCGACAAGAACGGCCCGGCGATCAACGCGATCATCACTGTAAATTCCGATGCCCTCAAAGAGGCGGAACGTCTCGACCTCGCTTACAAAGCTTCCGGTCCCGTCGGACCCCTGCATGGCATTCCGGTGATTGTAAAGGATCAGGCCGACGTCAAGGGCATGCCGACCACCTTGGGCTCGGTGTTGTTCAAGGACTATTTTCCCGACCGTGACTGCTTTGTCGCCGAAAATTTAAGGAAGGCCGGCGCCGTGATTTTAGCGAAAGCCACCTTGGGAGAATTGGGCGGTGGCGATACCCACGGTTCGCTTTTCGGATCGACGCGCAACCCCTACGACACCGAACGCACAGTGGGCGGCTCCTCCGGCGGTTCCGCTGCATCCGTATCGGCAAATTTCTCGACGGTGGGTGTGGGGCAGGAGGGCCTGGCCTCGATCCGCCGGCCTTCGACCTGGAACGGCATCATCGGCATGCGCCCTTCGGCGGGCCTCGTCAGCCGCGGCGGCGTCTACGGCGGCTGGCCGGAAGTTTTCGGCTCCCTCGGCCCTATGGCGCGTACGGTCAAAGATCTGGCAAGGTTGTTGGATGTGATGGTTGGCTACGATCCGGAAGATCCGCTCACCGCGCGGGGCGTCGGCCATGTTCCCGATAGCTTCATTCAGTTCCTGGATAAAGACGGTCTCAAAGGCATGCGTCTGGGCATCCTGCGCGAACCCATCGGCTTGCACTCCGAACCCGACTCCGAAGACTTCAAGAGAATCTCGGAGGTTTTTGACAAAGCGGTGGGTGAGATTAAAGCCGCCGGCGCCGAGATCGTCGACCCGATCGTGATTCCAACAATCAGGGAGCTGCTCGCGAAGCGTTCGGGTGGTCCCGGAGAAACCGCCCAATCGTTTAAGAATTATTACGGCCGCAGCGCCAACCCGCCGTTCAAGACCCCGGCGGAGGTCGTCGCCTCACCCGATTTCGCCAAAGTCGTCACGCACTCGCAGGCGCGCTTCCAGAGAAACCCCGACGCCGCGAAGCATTACGAGAGTCTGAGAGCGCAAGACGAGTTGATGACGAATTTCCTAAAGGTCATGGCGGATCACGAGCTCGACGCCATCGTGCACAAGGCCGTCGAGCATCAGCCGACTTTGATCAAAGACGGTGTGAGCCCACCCTTCGTGGACCAGAAAGGCGCGCCGCATTTAAATACGTTCCTGGTTTATGTGCCGACGATTGTCGTCCCCGCGGGATTCACGAGCGACAACCTGCCCGCTGGGGTCTGCTTCATCGGCCGCCCCTACGACGACGGCAATCTCATCAAGTTTGCCTATGCCTATGAACAGGCAACACATCATCGGCGACCGCCCGCAAGCACGACGGGATTGTAAAAATTGGTGCTCAGGGTATGGCAACCGGTCAGTAAGCCGCGACTACGCGCCCAGGGCCGGCATTACTTTGGTCGCAAATAGCTCGATGGAACGGGTCACCTGTTGGTGACTCAGGCCCCCGAAGCTGAACATCCCGACCAGGCTGTCCGGTCGCGCTGTTTCGATCATCGCGCGCGCCTTTTTGATAACCGTTTCTGGGTTGCCGATCAGCGATGTTCCCCATTCGTCCATCCGCTTCAAAGTCAGGCCCCCGGGAAAATAGACGAAGCGCTCCGTGAACTTGGGCAGATCCTCCGGCTTAACGGATTCGCCGCGCCAGACATTGTCGGTGGCCAGTTGCCAGAAACGCGTGATCTCCGGGCCGGCCTCCGCCCATGCCTGCTCATCGGTCTCGGCGACATAGATATCGCGAACCATGATGGCATCGCCGCCGGTGGGCTTGCCCAGCGCGGCGCGTTCCGCTCGATAAGAGGCAATGGCTCTGGCGCAGTTGGCCAGGGGTTGGCGCGACAGCGCCAGGTTCCAGCCCCGGCGCGCCACCATCGCCGGACTCTCCGGTGATGTAGCGCCGTAGTAAATCGGCGGATGAGGCCGCTGGAGTGTCCGCGGGCGGCAGATGATATCGACATAGTTCCAAGCTTTGCCTGAATAGGTGAAGGTCTCTTCCGTCCAGGCGCGCTGGAGGATTTCAATGCCCTCCTCGAAGCGGGCCTGCGCCGTGTCGCGATCCAGCCCATGCTTGAGATCATCCCGGGGCACGCCACGACCCAGCCCTACGTTCAGCCGTCCGCCGGTGAGAATGTCCAGCATCGCGCATTCCTCCGCGAGACGCATCGGGTCGTAAAGCGGTAGAACATTGACCAGGTTACCGAGCCGCAGCCGTTCAGTGCGGGGGGCAAGGTTGGCAATGATCAAGTTGGGAGAGGCCAGCATGCCGTAGTCCGAGTGATGATGCTCGGCGAACCAAGCCTCGTCGAATCCCAGTCGCTCCGTGAGCTGGATCTGCTCCAGCAATTCCTCGAAGGCCTGGCGCTCCGGCACCCAGGGTCGTGCCTGGTTGTAGCTGAAACTTCCAAACCGCATGCGTTGCGCTCCTCCTGAATTTCTCGCCGCTTTGGCAATAGTGCTGTCTAGGCTTCTAAATGATCACTTCCCCGCTGTCAAACTCCGCTCGTGCTTCGGTTCGCCGGGGCTCCTGATTTTGTTCTGTGATCGTTGATTTCACCGGCATCGCCTTGACGAAGTTGATTGGCCTTTGTAGCATCCAAAACTATCTCCTTTCAGGATAGGACGTGTCCAAAGAAGAAGCCACAGTACCTGACGGCACATTGGCCTCGGCGCCGATGCCGGCCGGCTGGGACGAAAGACTCACGCAGTTTCTACTGACCCGCTCCCCGTTGGGCGGTTTGGTTCGGTGGATCGCGGGTCTGAACGCCTCCGTGCACGCGAAGCTGCTCGCGGGCTATTTCATCGTCACGTTGCTTTTCATCGGCATGGGAGTGATGAGCCTTCGGACCATCGCCAAAATGTCCAGCCAGGGCCAGCTTCTCGATGAAGCTCACGAACGCGTTCACTGGTCGCAAGCAATCCAGCACGCTCTGGCCTTGCAGATGAACTTCACCGCGATGGCGTTGCTCTTGCGCGACGAAGCTACGGTGGAAAGCATCCTGCGCGAGAACAATCGCTTCAACAACACGCTGGCTCGCATCGAAAAGGCGGCTCAACCTGAGGAGGTGCAGCTGATCCAGCGCATCCGTGCGGCCCAGGGAGAAGCACTGACCACCGTGGCGGATATCGTCAACCTGGTTCGGGATGGCAAAGTCGATGAAGCCATGCAGCTGCAGCTGACCAAGGAATACCCGCTCTATGTGCAAATCGAAGGGCTGGTCAATCAGCTGGTCGAGCGCGAGCGAGCTAAGATGGACGATCTGCGGTCCAGCGTCGCTGCTGCCAACCGGAACACTCTGATTCTGATGGCGAGCAGCGCGGCGGCTTTGATCGTCCTCGCATTGTTGTTGGGTTTCGTCATCTCCTGGTCGTTTATCCTCCCCGTCCAGAAGGCCCACGGCTTCCTCAGCCAGGTGGCAAAAGGAAACTTCGCCGCCACCATTGACGTCCCTAATCGGGACGAATTCGGCGCTTTGGCTGACCACATGAACCACATGAGCCAAGAACTGCATCGCCTTTATGAGAGCCAGCGCCGCGGCTCACAGGAGCTGCAGCGATTGAACGAGCAGCTCCAACAGGCCAGCAAGGCAAAATCGGATTTCCTCGCCAACATGTCACACGAGCTGCGCACACCGATGAACACGATCCTCGGTTTTATGGAAATGGTGCTCGATGAAATCTACGGCGAGGTTCCCGACCATCTGAAGGAGCCTCTGACGGATATCCAGACCAACGGTAAGCATCTGCTCCGCCTGATCAACGACGTCCTCGATCTCTCCAAAATCGAGGCAGGCCGCATGGACCTGGCTTTGGCGGAATATTCGGTGCAAGACGTGGTGGAGAACGTCCGCACTTCGCTGCAATCGCTCGCCTTGGAAAAGGGTCTGGGATTCGTCGCCGCCGCCCAGGACGATATTCCACTGGCCTTGGGGGACGGCAAGCGCATCACGCAATGTTTGATGAACCTGGTGGGAAACGCGCTGAAATTCACCAAGCACGGGCGCGTCGCGGTCCGGGTGGACCAACAAGGGGATAACTTGATCTACCGCGTCTCGGATACCGGCATCGGCATACCGAAGAGCGAGCTGGACGGCATTTTTGCGCAGTTCCAACAAGTGGACTCGGCGATCACGCGGGAGTTTACCGGAACCGGACTCGGGCTGCACATCACCAAAAAATTTGTCGAGATGCACGGCGGCGAGATTTGGGTGGAAAGTGAACTTGGGAAAGGATCGACTTTTTTCTTTTCCATCCCTTTGCGCGTCACCGATGGAGGTGCCACATGAGCAGCAAGACCATCCTCTATGTGGAAGACAACGAATTCAATCTCAAAATGGTGCGGCAACTGCTGGCGCGCACTTCCTATCGGCTGATCGAGGCAACGGACGGTGAGCTAGGGGTCGCGACGGCGCTCGCGGAGGTCCCCGACCTGATCCTCATGGACATCCAACTCCCCAAGCTATCGGGCCTCGACGCGACGCGCAGGCTCCGCGCCGATCCCAAAACCGCCGCGGTTCCGATCATCGTCATCACCTCATTCGCGCTCAGCGGCGACGATCAGAAGGCAAAGGATGCCGGCGCGTCCGCTTACATGGCCAAGCCCTACAGCCCCCGTGAGCTACTGCAGACGATTCGGAAGTTTGTGCCTGAGAATTGAGGCTTGGGAGCGAAGAAGGGAGCAGAGACATGGAGAGCCGACCTCCTCGCATATTGGCGGTCGATGATAACAAGCAGAATCTCGACATCCTGCGAAAAACGCTGACGACGGCGATGTACGAAGTCATCGCAGCCACCGACGGGCCCACGGCGCTCAGCCTCATCGAGACAGCTCAGCCGGACCTGGTCCTTCTCGATGTCATGATGCCGGGTATGTCCGGGTACGAGGTCTGCGAGCGTATTCGCGCAAACGAGGCCAGCCGCCTCCTTCCCGTGGTGATGCTGACCGCGCTGAGCGATGTGGCCGACCGAATCCGCGGCATCGAAGCGGGGGCCGATGAGTTTCTGAGCAAACCCTTTAATCGGGAAGAACTTTTGACTCGGGTCAAGTCGCTGCTCAGAATCAAAACGCTCCACGATGATATTGCAAAAAAAAACCAGCTGCTCCGCACCGTCTTCGGCCGCTACGTCTCTGAGGAGCTGGCGGCGGAGATCGTGGCCGATCCCGGACGTCATTTGAAGTTGGGCGGTGATAAACGGGAGGTAACCATCTTGTTTGGCGACCTGCGTGGATTCACGCCACTGGCGGAGCAACTCGATCCCCAAGACGCCGTCGATATCCTTAATACCTATCTCCGGCTCGTGATCGACACGGTTTTTGAGTTTTGCGGCACGTTGGATAAGTTTCGCGGCGATGGGTTCATGGCATTTTTCGGCGCTCCCATCCAACGCGAAGATGATCCATCCAATGCGGTGCGCTGCGCCCTGGCCATGCAGGAAGGGTTGAAACAGATCGCTTTCACCCGCTTTCCTGACCTGCGGCTGAACATGGGGGTCGGCATCAACACGGGTATTGTCATTGCGGGAAACATTGGGTCCGAACGGCGAACGGATTACACGGTGATCGGTGACGAGGTGAATGTGGCGCAGAGATTTGAATCGAACGCCGGACCGGGACAGATTCTGATGACGGGCAGCACCTATGGCCGGGTGAAGGACAACGTCCAGGTGCGCGAACTCGGACTCCTGAGAGTGACGGGAAAACAAGAAGGAGTCATGGCCTACGACGTGCTCTGTTGGCGCGGGGCGTAGCCAAACAAGTCCATTACGATGCGGGACCGGGATTGTTGGAGATGATATCGATACGGGAGGGGAAAATATGGGACGTGGTTATAAACAACGCTTGCAGCGAACTGGCGTCGCGGTCGGACTTGTACTCAGCCTGGTTATCAGCGGCGCCGTGACACAGCCGGTAGGCGCCGGCCAGGAAGAGCAGTTCACTCCCGAGTTCAAGGAGCTACGACGCTCCTACGATCCGCTACACACGCCGAGAATCGTCGCGCCCAATTCTGTCAAGCGCGGGCAATGGTTCGACGTCACCGTCAACTTAGGAGCCGGTGGCGATCATCCGTCGCTGAGCGAGCACTCCATCCGTTACATCGCGCTGTATATCAACACCGCCGAGATCGCGCGGGCCTATCTCCACCCGGTCTACTCCTTCCCCAAAGTTACCTTCACGATCGCGCTTGACGAGGGAGGCTCGCTCCGGGCGATTGCCGAGCCGAACCATTCGGCGGGCTGGGAAGCTGCAAAAAAAATCGCCGTGGTTCGCTAGCGGGCTTTACTTCCTGCGCATTTCCACACTGACGGTCGCCATGGCTTTGTTGCCGACGGTTACTTCTTGTGTCACCGTTCCGAGACTTTCCTGCCAGATCTGAAGGGTATACTTTCCCGGCGGCACATTCTCCAGGGTGAACTCTCCGGATTCGCTCGTCACGGCATAGAACGGGTGCTCAGCAACCACCACCCAGCCACGCATCCACGAGTGGAGATCGCAATCCACCCGCAGGAGCTCGGGCTGCTTGAACGTGAATGAGATGCTCCGCGCATGGGGCTGTGCCCGATTGAACGGAGGATTGCCCTTGCCGGCGCTTCTGACGTTATGTAACAATCGGTCACTGTTTAGAAACTCCACCGTCCCGCCTACCGGCGCGACGATGACGCGCGGGACGAACGAGCATTGCTTCTGATCCATCTTAGCAGGTGGCAAATTCCAATCCCGCTTCGCGTTCGGCGGAGGGTCCCGCAGCGAAACTACGGCGTTCCGAATACCGTTGTTGGAGGAGAGCACCAAGTCTTCGGACTCTTTGTCTTTCCCACAGACGTACTGATCAATCGTCACGGGGACTTTCTTTTTTTCAATTGGCGCGCCCACATATCGGACATTGCCTTTGATGGTCTCTCCCCACGACACGCCAGCAATGGCGCACCCTATCGCGACAAAAACGGCGATGGACAATCGTTTGGCTCGATTAGCGCTACGGTATTCGAAAGCCGGCATGCTGATGACCTTTGTCTGGTATGACCTGGGTCGAGTTTATGAAAACATATGCGGCGTCATTAGTCCATAACGTTGGAGCTTTGGTGTTTTTTACGCTGGCCCGCCATTGAGAGTTGTCTGTGATCGCTAGAAAAGCGTAGTATCGCCGGAATTATTTTTCCCGCTGGCCCTACGCCGCAGCCACCCTCTGTGTGCAGCGCGGATGCAGCGGGCCCATGGCGCACCGGGCACCGACTTTGGCGAGGCCCGCTTCGAACTCCTGGTGGATCCTCGAGCTCTGCTCTTCTTCGTGTAACCCAACCTTTCCTCTTGAATGTCGTCGTTCTCGTCCAATTGTCTAGACACCGATTCCCGCTGGGAAAAACCTTTGTCAACGGAGCGGGGCGCTATATAATTTGCATGCACGGTGGTGGTGGGACTTCCTCAATGCTCCTGGAGGCAATGACCGATCAAATGACAGAAACTGACAAAGCCTTCCCCGAAGTCTCCATCGTCATGCCGTGCCTCAACGAGGCGGATACCCTTGCCTCCTGTATTGCTAAAGCCAAAAGGGCATTGAATGAAAATAACATCGACGGAGAAATTATTGTTGCCGATAACGGCAGCACGGACGGAAGCCAAGCCATCGCGGCGAGATCCGGCGCCCGTCTGGTCCACGTGCGCGATAAAGGCTATGGCAGTGCCCTCATGGGGGGGATCGTCGCCGCGCGGGGAAAGTTCATCATCATGGGCGATGCCGACGATAGTTACGACTTTCTGGAAACTCCGAAATTCGTCGAGAAACTGCGTGAAGGGTACGACATCGTCCAGGGTTGCCGGCTTCCCTCCGGTGGCGGCACCGTAAAACAGGGCGCCATGCCGTTTCTGCATCGCGCCTGGGGCAATCCCATGTTTTCATTCCTCGCCCGATGGTGGTTCAGATCGCCGCTCCACGATGTCTACTGCGGCCTGCGGGGTTTCAGAAAGGATGTTTATTTTTTGCTCGATCAACGTTGTACGGGGATGGAATTCGCCACCGAGATGATCATTAAGGCAAGTCTCTACGGCGCCAAAATCGCCGAGGTCCCGATCACACTCCACCCCGACGGACGAAAGGATCGCGCTCCTCACCTTCGGACTTTTCGCGACGGTTGGCGGACGATACGGCTTTTCTTTATCTGCAGCCCACGCTGGCTGTTTCTGGCTCCGGGTATGCTGTTGATCCTCCTGGGTTTGGCGGGGTACGGGATCGCGATGCCCGGTATGACGCTCAACGGAGTGACTTTTGACGCTCATACACTGTTGTTTGCCAGTCTGGCTATTCTGTGCGGCTATCAGTCCATCGTCTTTGCGATCTTGACCAAGACCTTCGCCATCAGCGAAGGTCTTTTGCCGGAAGATCCCCGAATCAATCGCTTCTTTGAGTACGTCAACTTGGAAAAGGGACTGGTCTTTTCGTCAATCGCGCTGTTCATGGGCATGACCCTGCTAATGGCCGCCGTGAATTATTGGCGACAGGCTAGCTTTGGACACCTGGACTACGCCCATACCATGCGGTTGGTCGTGCCAGGGGCAACCCTCACAGCTCTCGGGTTCCAGACGATTCTTTCAAGTTTCTTCGTAAGTATTCTAGGAATGCGCCGTCGATGAAGCGCTTCGAAGACATCCACGCCGACCTTATTCAGCACCGGCGCGCGCGGGCCCTCAGCAACCGCCTGGCAGATATTATTCCCGACCGGTTCGCTGTGTTGGACGTCGGTTGTGGCGATGGTCTGATTGGCCGTCTGATTGGTGAAAAGCGTACCGACATCCAGCTCCGCGGTTTGGATGTTTTGGTCCGAGAGCGCACTTACATTCCAGTGGAACGTTTCAACGGTGAAGTCATTCCGTACGAGGACGCAAGCTTTGATGGGGTCATGTTTATAGATGTCCTCCATCATACCCAGGACCCGATGGTACTTCTCCGTGAAGCGACACGCGTAGCGCGCAAGGCTGTCGTGATCAAAGATCATACCCTCGAGGGTCTGTTAGCAGGACCCACTTTGCGCGCGATGGACTGGATCGGAAACGCGCGTTACGGCGTATCACTTCCTTATAACTACTGGACCAAACGGGAATGGCTCGACGCCTTTAATGAACTCGAAGTCGAGGTCGGATCGTGGATATCGAATTTGGGACTTTACCCCTGGCCGGCAGGTTACCTGTTTGACCGTTCTCTTCATTTTGTGGCTCGACTCGACGTCCCTCGACGTCAAACAGTTCCGGTTCAGAAACGAACCACTTAGTGGCTTTTGAATTTCTCCGGTTAGCACCTTCCGCTGCACGATCTTCGGACCGGCCCCCTCATGACCTCGCAAATCAAAGCGCAACTCCATCGGCTTCTACGTTCACCACTACTAATCACGGCGATGGTAGGACTCCTCGGCTTTGCTGGGAGTGCCACCGTCGGGCTGTTAGTGGGCATCTCTGAACCCAAATTTCACGACGAGTTCAGCTATTTGTTGGCAGGCGATACGTTTGCACATGGGCGCTTAACAAATCCCTCACATCCGATGTGGGTCCATTTTGAGAGTTTTCATATCATTCACCAGCCGACCTACATGTCCAAGTATCCGCCGGGCCAGGGGATCGCTTTAGCCGCGGGGCAGTTAATTGCAGGACATCCGATTGTCGGGGTATGGCTAAGCTTCGGGCTGATGTGTGCTGCCATAACGTGGATGTTGTATGCCTGGATCTCTACTCGCTGGGCTATTTTGGGTGGCGTTCTCGCGATGATCAATCCCGTCCTGGGAATTGCCGGCTATTGGGCGCAAAGTTACTGGGGTGGTGCCGTTGCCGCGACGGGCGGCGCGCTTATGCTCGGTGGCAT
>Ga0105347_1000926_pt1 | contig 13120 bp, 10 predicted proteins | sample EasRivMeERMLT890_FD_89677 | JGI IMG/M metagenome (GOLD analysis project Ga0105347, IMG submission 89677) | Soil microbial communities from meander-bound floodplain in the East River, Colorado, USA - East River MetaG ERMLT890 | ecosystem: Environmental > Terrestrial > Soil > Floodplain | place... | reverse complement strand
GGGATCGATCCGACGCCTGGCAGTGTATCGAGTCAGAAGGCGCTCGTATTCCGAAACCGACGCGTGAGTTCGTCAATCGATGGTGTGAGCTAGTTCTGGAATCAGGACCGGACGCGGTTTCCGAGAATGAGCAGGCGCGGTCACTCGTCAAACAGCGCGAGCGACGTCTGAAAGGACCTCTCGCAAGGGTCGACAACGTTCGCGCACGAGAATTGTGGCAAGGCGCTTCCAGCGCCGGCCGCCTGGAGTTCCGCTGGAGCAACGCCGCGGAGGTCATCGACGACATCGTTTCGCCGTTGCATGGGGATACTGGTGCTTGAACCGCACGGCCGGACCTTGCTCTTCGACATTCTGAAGCCGCCCACAGACCACACGTTAGACGTGGCCATTGCGACCACGTATACACTCGACCTTCTGGCGCTGCTGACGGCTCCGGTGGCATTCACCCTCTTTGACGTCGATGATCACAACGATCTGCTCAAACAGGATTCGCTTACCCTCTTCGAGAGTCTGCGCCGGTACGCTGGTAAGTTGACGGTCTTCTGCCATGGCGGGCAAATCGGTCTACCGAAAGCGCAGTTTCCGGTGCTTGAGTTTCTCGAAAACTGTGTCGTCGACTGTACTCCCGCAGTCCGAACCGCGGCATTTCATCCCAAGATCTGGGTGTTGCGTTTCGTCGGTGCTCAGGGCGGCGTGACTTACCGGCTGGTGTGCATGACACGGAACCTGACCTTCGACCGATGTTGGGACACCGTTGTGACGCTCGAGGGGCCTCTGCTCGAGCGCCAGCGAGCGATCGCGGTGAATCATCCGCTCGGGGAGTTCGTCAAGGCACTCCCTGGTTACGCAGTTGCCGGGCGAGTCGACAACACCGTGCGTGAGCGAATCGCGACCATCGAATCGGAGGTCCGGCGCGTGAAGTTCGAGGTCCCGGAGGGGTTCGAGAGTTACCTCTTTCATCCGATCGGCATCGGGGGCGTCCGCGAATTCCCCTTCGATGATCGCCCCGGGAGGATGTTGATCATCTCTCCATTTGTCTCGGATGCCGGTCTTCAACGGCTCGTGGCGGATCGTCAGCAGACGTTGCTTGTTTCGCGACCAGAGTCGCTGGAGCAGCCCGGCTGCCGATTCGACAACTTCGCAAAAACCTTCGTCCTGTCTAGCGGAACCGAAGACGAACAGCTGGCGCCGGAGGCGGAATCAACCGGGATCGATTTGACCCGCGGCCTGCACGCTAAGTGCTATGTCATTGACGCCGGCTGGAAAGCGCACGTGTTCACCGGGTCCGCGAATGCCACCGGCCCCGCGTTCAACGAGAACGTCGAATTCCTCGTCGAGCTCGTCGGACCCAAAAGTCGATTTGGAATCGAGGCGCTTTTCAGTCGTGAGGAAGGAAAGACGTGCCTCGGGGACATGCTCGAGGAGTTCGAGCCTCAGCCCAAGCCGATCGATGAGGAGGTTGAAGGGATTCGAGCCGCGATTGAGCGCATCCGCCAAACTCTGGTTGCCGCACAATTCGCGGCGACTGTCACTGAGATAGACCAGCAGTTCGCATTGAGAATCGAAGCTAAGGGCCCGCTGGAACTTGAGGCCGGCGCAAAGGTCGTTTGTTGGCCGGTCACCCTGGGAAGAGGCTTCGGAGCTGAGCTCATCTCCGGCGGTCGAGAGGCAACCGTGCGGAGGCTGTCGTTCGAAGCCATCACGTCGTTCGTTGCGTTCGAAGTGACTGTCGGCGAGCGATCGGAAGTCTTCGTGCTCAATCTTCCGCTGACAGGAGCGCCGCTGGATCGTCGTGAACGGCTGTTGCACTCATTTATCAAGGACCGTAAGAGGCTACTCCGGTTCCTGTTCTTCCTCCTCGCCGACGACGATGAGTTGGCCGACGCGATGGGCACGGCCCTTTCCAGGGTCGGCAGCGCGGGAACCGGCGAGGCGTCTCAATCGAACGGCGCCCTGCTCGAGTCTCTGCTTCGGACCCTCCACCGTTCACCAGCACGTCTGGATGCTGTGGCGCGCCTTGTCGCCGACTTGCGGAAACAGCCGGACGGCAACGGGCTTTTTCCTCCCAACTTCGACGAGGTCTGGGAGCCCATCTGGGCGGTCCGGCAAGGAACGTCCAAATGAAACCTATCGTCAGGCCGGACGTCGCTCGTGAGCTTTCACGGCTGAAGAATTTCCAGCGCGACACCGTGGAGCACATCTTCAGCCGGATGTACGACCCGGTGACGCCGACCAGGCGCTTTCTCGTTGCCGACGAAGTCGGATTGGGCAAGACGCTGGTGGCTCGTGGGCTTGTCGCGAAGGTGGTCGATCAGCTCTGGGATAGTGTCGGGCGGATCGACGTCATCTACATCTGTTCGAACGGCAGCATTGCCAGACAGAACATCAACCGTCTGAATGTGTCCGACGAGAAAGACGCGACGCTGCCGTCGCGCATCACGTTGCTGCCAACCGTCGTTCGTGGGCTCAAGGGGCGCAAGCTCAACTTCATCTCGCTGACGCCTCAGACATCCTTCGATCTTCGCTCCAGCCTCGGCACCTACGAAGAACGAGCGCTACTGTACTGGCTGCTTCCCGATGACTGGAAGACGTCGCCCACGGCTGTCCAGAATCTGCTGCAGGGAGGCGCCGATCGGGATTCATTCCGGTGGCGGGTCTCGGAATTTGAACGCGACCAGATCGATTCGGAGCTGCACGCCGCCTTTGTCGCGGAGTTGGCGAAACGCGCGGAGATCAAGGAGGAGTTTCTCGGCACCGCCGATCGGTTTCAGACATGGCGTAAAAACCTGCCTGAAGAAGATCGCGCCGCCCAGCGTCAGGTGGTCGGTAAGCTCCGTCTCGAGCTGGCCACGAGTTGTCTGGGGGCGCTCGAGCCGGACCTGATCATCCTGGACGAATTCCAACGCTTCAAGCATCTCCTTGACGGAACCGATCAATCGAGTGACCTGGCCCAACGGCTCTTCACGTTCCAGGATGCTCGAGTGCTGCTTCTATCCGCGACGCCGTACAAGATGTACACGCTTGCCGATGAGTGTGAGAACGACGATCACTTTCGGGACTTCGTCCAGACCATCGCCTTCCTGCACCACGACGAATCGAAGACGGCCACGTTCAGGACGTTGCTGGACCAGTACCGAAACGGGGTGTTCTCGCTCGGCTCAAATGCGAGCGGCGAACTTGCTGCATCGAAAGGCGCGATCGAACACGAACTACGGCAGATCATGGTGCGGACCGAGCGTCTGGCCGTCAGCGCCGATCGCAACGGCATGCTGACCGAGGTCCCATCGTCCCGCCTGCAGCTCAGGGCAGACGACGTGACGAGCTTCGTCGCGCATGCACGCATCGCGGCGTCTCTCGATCACAGCGACGTCGGGGAGTACTGGAAGTCCGCCCCCTATTTGTTGAACTTCATGGACGACTATGAGTTCAAGGAATCCTTCGAACGTGCCGCGGGCGACCCCCAGGTCACAGCCGACATTGCCGCGATGCTCGCCGGCGCGCCAAGTGCGCTTCTGAGCTGGGACGACGTCGAGCGATATCGGGCGCTCGATCCCGCCAACGCGCGGCTGCGCCACCTCGTCGCCGATGTGACGTCGCAGGGGCTGTTGGGACGTCTGTGGCTGCCGGCATCGTTGCCGTACTATTCATCACCCTACATTGACGACAATCCGAACGCCGTCCAGCCGACCAAGCGGCTGATCTTTTCATCGTGGCAGGTGGTGCCGAAAGTCGTCGCTGCGCTACTGTCTTACGAGGCCGAGCGCGTGATGTTCGGTGACCGACCGGATATCGAGAAACCGAACACCGCAGAAGGACGCGAACGCGTCACGCAGCTCCTCCGGTTCTCGCGAAGCGGCGAGCGCCTGACAGGGATGCCGCTGCTCACCCTGTTCTATCCAAGCATCACTCTTGCGGAGATGGGGGATCCACTCGAGTGGCGACGTTCAGCTGCCGCGGGTCGCTTGCCATCTCATGTGGATGTCCTGCGATCGGTTGCGGACCGGCTACGCGCTGCCTTATCCGGGCTCTCGGTAGGCGAGACTGAGGCTGGGCCCGCTGACGAAAGCTGGTATTGGGCCGCACCGATTCTTCTGGATCTCGCCCGCTACCCGTCGGAAACGAATCGATGGTTTCGGCAGGAGAACCTGGCTGACCTCTGGCGCGGGGAAGAGGAGTTGGACGCACCTGAAGAGTCCGAGACTGAAGTTGAAGGATGGGCTGCGCACGTGGCGGAGCTCGTTCGGGCGGCGTCGGGTCACGTCAGGTTTGGACCGCGGCCAGAAGATCTAGCCGACGTGTTGGCACAAGTGGCGATCGGCACGCCCGGTGTTGTGGCGCTTCGAGCGCTGTCCAGGATCTGCGGGGGCCCGGACTCGTTACGAGTGCGCGGGAGGCGAAACGATGCCGGACGGATCGCCTGGGGATTCCGCTCGTTGTTCAATCTCCCCGAAGTGACGACGATGCTGCGTCGCGAGACGCCCGATACCCCGTATTGGCGGCACGTGCTCAATTACTGCGTTGCGAACGGTCTCCAAGCCGTGGCGGACGAGTATCTGCACATGCTGCAGGAGTGGGAAGGGGTGGGCCACCGGCCGCCAGGGATAGCGAGCAAGGCAGTGGCAGAGCGAGCGGCCCAGTCACTGCAGTTGCGCACCGCAGCCGTCGGCGTCGACGAGATCTCGGTGGACGGTGCCGGCATCCACATGAAGGATCGCCGGATGCGCGCTCGCTTCGCGGCGCGCTTCGGTGCCAGGCAAATTGACGAGGGCGCGGGCGCCGTGCGCGCGGACGACGTGCGCTCGGCGTTCAATTCACCGTTCTGGCCGTTTGTACTCTGCTCGACATCGGTCGGCCAGGAGGGGCTGGACTTTCACCTGTACTGCCACGCGGTCGTGCACTGGAACCTGCCGAGCAATCCTGTCGATCTGGAACAGCGGGAGGGGCGTGTCCACCGGTTCAAGGGGCACGCAATCCGGAAGAACGCGGCTCGCCTGTACGGCGAACGTGCCCTGAGTTTGGCGTCGGCGGATCCCTGGGATGCGGTGTTCGCAGTGGCTGAGGCAGACCGGCCCGCCGGCTCCTCGGATCTCGTGCCGTACTGGATTCTCGCGGCAGTGGGTGGAGCGACCATCGAACGCCACATTCTGTCGTTACCCCTGAGTCGTGACGTAGATCGCGCCGACGCTCTTCGGAAGAGCCTGACCGTCTATCGCATGGCATTCGGCCAGAACCGGCAGGACGACCTCATCGCCTACCTGACGAACCGGTTCCCTGCAGAGGAAATCAACCGCATTGCCGAAATGCTGAGAATCAACCTCGCACCGAGGCCGGTTGAACGCAACGAAACAGCAGCTGGGTGGGAAAGGCCGATGGACGGGCTCGACACGGACGAAGACAGCGGCGTTCTCAGAGCCGTACCGTTCACGCTGGCCGACGCCGACTCGTTACTGGACGAATTCGTCGCGCTGCAGACTTCTACGAATCAACACGGTATCGAACATCTTCGCGACTTACTCGACCAGTACGTCGCGTTGAAGGCTTAAAGGGAGGCAGTGTGTCTTTCTCGTACTCGGATATGGACCAATTGGTACTTCAGCGCTGGACCGACGTCGTCGGCTTACTCGAGGCGCATCGGGGAGTCCAGGATCGAATCGAAGAGATGATCGAAGTCGTCGGCGAACGCGTGGCGCGGTGGGCGCGGCCCTTGGGGTTCGAGACGAGCGTCGAGACAAGGGACGCAGAATTCCGGGCGTGGAGACCTGGCTGGTCTGAAAAGCGAAGAGACCCTAAAGTTGTTCTTGCCCTCGGAGGCTTTTGTCCGCTGGGGTTCAGAAAGACGGACGCCAAGCATCCGTACCAGTGGGTGTACATCGAGGGCTTGTCGAACTACCGCATGAAGGAGCCCGAGCGGATCGCATTCGCCGGGACGCTTCGAAGCGCGCTAGGCGATCAGGCTAAATCCTGGGAAGCCGACGGAGTGGACGACACCGAGTGTCCGCTTGGACGTTATGTGACGGGCATTAGTAACATTGAGCGCGCTCAACTCGTTTCCAGCCCTGAAGCGCTCTTTGCATTTGTCGTCGAGCAATACCCGCGGCTGTTCGCGTTGGCGGATGTAATTGACGCAGAGCTCAAGAAGCTCGATCGGTAGGAATCACATGTTCAGCTGGATCCCCATTCACCAAGAAGCCCTGCGGAGGATTCTTGCCTTCGACAGTGGGCAGCGGGAATTGCTAGACACGCTCAGAGAGATGACCGCACAGAAGCTCACAGTCATCAGCCTTAATGATGAGGACGCATCAGGCACGACGATTCCGCTCGCGGAAATCGACCCGCTGACGTTTCTGGCGTCGTTCAATCGGGGCATCACGGACCAGAATCGGCGTGACAACTGGCAGTTTGTTAAGGAACGCTGGCACTTATCTGCTGATGTTCCGTCGGACTTTGACGGAATTCCAGTGGTGCACAACATGAGGTCCTGGTTCTTCCCGTACGCTCGGACTCGTGTGAAGGATCACGTCGAGCTTCTATGGCGCATCGTTCGAGAAGCTGCCAGCAAGCCATTCGCCGCTCTTGACGCAGCACTCTTCGACGAGTGTGTGGATCTCGACGGCGTGACGATCACCAATTTGACGATGGGGCTGTTCTGGATCAACCCGCAGCATTATCTGGCGGCTGACAGCAAGAACAGAGAGTACGGCAAGCAGCACGGCGTGAGCATCGTGCCGCAGGACTACAGCTCGTACGCCGACTGGCTACAGGCGATGACGGAGCGGCTTGGGACCGAGTATCCGAAGGTCTCCCGCGACGCTCATGTCTGGGCAACAGCGTCGGTTCCAGACGTCCTCATAGACCCTGACCCGTCGGCGGAGCAGCCTACCCAACGCTTCTGGCTTTTCGCCCCAGGTCAGAACGCCAAGTATTGGGACGAGTTCTATCGCGACGGAATCGCGGCCATCGGATGGTCCAACGGACGCGACCTGCGCACGTTCGACAACAAGGAGGAGCTTAGACAAGCCGTTGCGGGCCCTAACGCGACACCCGAATCGAAGCGAAATGATGTCCTCGCATTGTGGCAGTTCGCTCGCACCATGACCGCCGGAGACGTGGTGTTCGCGAAGCACGGAGTCACAAAAGTGCTCGGCGCGGGCATTGTTCGAGGCGACTACTTCTACGACGACACTCGGCCTCAGTACAAGCACGTTCGTAAAGTAGAGTGGCTGAAAAAAGGCGAGTGGACTGTTGCCGCAGACGTGAGGCTCGTCCAAAAGACACTCACGGACATCACGCCCTACCCGGAGTACGTGAACCAGCTCACTGAGCTCGTCGGCCTCAAAGCTGCCTCGGATTCGACAGTTCGCCACTGGTGGCTGAACGCGAACCCGCGGCAGTGGAACTTCGAAGCGCTGCGTGTAGGTGGCCACCAAACCTACACCTCGCACAACGAGAACGGCAACAAGCGACAGAAATACAAATACTTTAAGGAAGTGAAGCCGGGGGATCTGGTGATCGGGTACGTAACCTCACCTGAGGCAGAGATCGTGGGTGTCTGCCGGATTACAAAGGGCCTTCATCTTGGAGAACGCGGCGAGCAAATCGAGATCGAGAAGATTGAGCGGCTCAACAAGCCCGTCCAGCTCGAGGTGCTTCAGAATCACCCTGAACTAGCAGACTGCGAGCCGATCATCAGCCACCAAGGGAGCTTGTTCAGACTCACCCAATCCGAATACGACATCATTCGAACGCTGATCGACGAGGCGAACCCAGCAACTGCCCCTGTCGCCCGGCCGTATTCGAAGCAGGACGCGCTCGACGGACTGTTCATCTCTGAGGCGCGATTGGATGAGATGCTGACGGCCCTTCGCGAGAAGAAAAACATCATTCTGCAGGGCGCGCCAGGTGTTGGGAAGACCTACGTTGCCAAACGGCTCGCGTACGCGTTGAACGGATCAGACGACAAACAGCGTGTCGAGATGATTCAGTTTCACCAGTCTTACGCGTACGAAGACTTCATCCTGGGATTCAGGCCAACCGCCAAGGGAACCTTCGACCTTCGGTACGGTGTTTTTCATCAGTTCTGCCGGCGTGCTCAGCGTGAAGAGCCGGCCGGAACCTCGTACGTCTTTATCATCGACGAGATCAACCGCGGCAACCTCAGCAAAATATTTGGCGAGCTCATGATGCTGCTTGAAGCCGACAAACGTGGAAGCGAGTTTGCGATCCCCCTGGCATACTCGAACGAGTCGGACGAACCGTTCTATATTCCGGCCAATCTGTTCATGATCGGAACGATGAATACGGCGGACCGCTCGCTCGCGATGGTGGACTATGCTCTGCGCCGACGCTTCCGATTCCTCATGTTGCAGCCGGAGTTCGCCAGCGCTTCATTCCGGGCGCACCTAGCCGATGTGGGTGTAGCGGCCGACTTGGTAACGAAGATCATCGATCGGATGGGAGAGTTGAATAAGACCATTGGCGACGAGACGAAGAATTTCGGGCCAGGCTACCGGATCGGACACAGCTTCTTCTGCCCGAATGACGGCGTGACGCCAGACGAGGGCTGGTATCGGCGTGTCGTCGACTCCGAGCTCATCCCCCTGCTGGAGGCATATTGGTTCGACGATCCGGAGCGTGTGGAGAAAGCAAGGGCGCGGCTGCTGGATTGAGACGTGGACATTCCGATCCAAAACGTCTACTACCTGCTCTGCTACGCCTGGGACCGGCTGGAGGAGCGCGACATCGTCAACGTTGACGCCGACGGCTCCGCCGACGTGTTGAACCTGCTGGCGAGCGTTTTAGTTAGCGGCACCACGCACCTTCGCAAGCGCGGCCTCGACCGAGGGTACGTGCTACATCATGAGTGGACAGGCAATTTAAGGGGCCGAATAGACTTCACGGGTGCGCTTCAGCGGGGTCGCATTACCGCCATGCTGCCCTGCGAATTCGACGAACTGAGTCACGACGTTCTACACAACAGGATTCTGAAGTCCACGCTCCGAGTGCTTCTGCGAGCCGAGGGACTAACGCCAAAGACCGATGACGCGGTTGCGGCCATCTATCGGACCCTCGGCGGGATTGGTGAGGTCGAACTCTCGCCGTCCGTGTTCGACCGTGTGCAGTTGCATCGTAACAATCAGTTCTATGGGTTCTTACTGAAGGTCTGCGAGCTGGTGTTGCGCAACCTGTTGCCGGCGGAGCGAGGCGAGCCCCTGAAGTTCCGGGACTTCCTGCGCGATGAGCGGCAGATGCGAGTGCTATACGAGAACTTTATTCGAAACTTCTATGATCGGGAATCGAGGTTCGAGGTCAAGCGCGATGGCTTGGGCTGGCGATGGAAGCCGGTTGACGAGAACTCGAGGCGCCTCCTGCCGAAGATGCAGACCGACGCGACCCTGACTTATGGCACGCGACGAATCATTGTCGAGTGCAAATTCACCCCGGAGGCCACACAGCGGCACTACGAAGCCGAGAAGCTGCGTTCTGGTCATCTCTATCAACTGCATGCGTATCTCGAAAATCTCACCGGTCCGAATGTAGAGACCTGTGAGGCGATGCTGCTATACCCGAGTACCGGAACCGATCTCCGAGCGGAGTTTATCGACGGGCGGCGCAGGATCTCCGTGCGTACGATCAATCTGAACCAGCCGTGGCCGGCCATTCACCGCGACCTTCTGGAGCTCGTTGCGTGATGCGTAGCGAGCCACCCGGTTGCACCGACGTGATGTTGGTTAGCAAGTCAATAGGCGTTCCTTCGCCTGTTGAGGCTCGTGGGGCTGTCGCCGGTCTTGATGTCGGCTACAGCGCCTCGGCGGCTTCGACTGGTCTGTGCGTCCTCACATGGAACGAAACCTCGGTGACGTGGACATGCAGCAATGCGCGTAGTGATGATCCTGATCGCAAACGGAAGCTCTCGGCCTTAGCGCCGGCGGACAAGAGGGTGGCTGCGGCTGCAGTGGACGGGCCTCTTGTCCCTGGACTCACGCTGCGTGCGAGTTATCGTGCGTGCGAAGCCATCTTGAGCTGTGGAGCCCTGCAAAGGAGGGGGAAGCCGGGTCCAACCAACGGCGGGAGTGGTCCGAGGTTGCATCAAGAAGCCAGCCGACTAGGGCGCTTTGCGTTAGAAGAACTCGAGGTCGGTATGGCCAACCACCTTTGCTCGATTCACGAGAAGGCGATCGTGGAGGCTTTCCCCAACCTTTTCCTGGGAACCCTCTGCGACGAGAACAACTACCCGGAGAGGCCGTCAAAGAAGAGGAGGTGGACGGACACGTTGTTCCCGCTGGTCGCCGAAAAGCTCGGGCTGTTGTTGAGGTGTTTACTGCCAAATCGAGAGATAACGGGGCAATGGGGCTTGGTCGACCACGACGAGATCGCCAGCTTTGCGTGCGCGGTGACCGCCCTTTGTGTAGCTTCTGGTCGTTATTCGGGCGTAGGCGCCGAAGACGACGGTTGGATCATACTTCCGCCAAGGGGGTTCCTTGGCCGCGGCTGGGAAGGGACGCTGGTCGATTGCTGTCAACGCTCCCGGCGAAGCTTCCCTGGTGCGAGCATCTACTGGTGAAACCTCGGGCAGGGACGCTCGGACGAGAGGCGAGCGAACGGCACAGTGAGCGACGTTGATTGGAGGGCATGTTCGGTGAAGGCAGGGGATTCCCGCGAGCGGATCGCTACCCTGGCGCTACCCGAGTCCTTAAATCCACAAAATCATTCGCAAAAGTCATTGCGTTCCCTCGGTTCGGGACCGAGGGGTCGGTGGTTCGAATCCACTCGCCCCGACCACAATTCAGCGCTCGTAAGTTTTCTCGTAACTTTCTCCCGAAGGCACCTCCGACCGAGGTGCCTTTCCCTTTTTCCGGGCGATCCATCGGGCGGCTCGGTAGGCCGGCCTGCGCGCCGAGGAGAGGCCCGAAGTGGGCGTCATCATTAGTGGTAGACGCAGTCCATGGCGTGCCATTTATGGTCGTCTCCTCGGTTGATTAACTCGGTAGAGGAGATAGCGCACTGAAGAAAACCGCATCGACGGTCGTCGCCCCGAAGCCCGCTGCCGTCGAGGCTCCGAAGGCCGTCACCTTGACTCGCTCGACCACGGAGCGGAAGGGCACGTCGGTCGCCCGCACGGCCTTCGTCCGCGAGCGCCGATGACCCTCGACGTAGTGGGTCAGGCTTCGCTCCACCAGTCGTGAAGATGACGAAGGAAGAACGCGCTGCGGCGCGTGCCGCGATGACCCCGTTGCAGAAGGCACAGGCGGCTCGGGCGGATGCGGACCGTGCCGCTCGTCTCGCGGCCAAACTCGAAGCTGCCGCGAAGTAGATCCCACCGCTCGACTCTCCAAGCCGCCCAGACCACCGGGCGGCCTTCTTTCACTATTCCTGGTTCTCCCGGCCGGGATCAACGATTCACCGTGGAGGCTGCGGCAGCCGTCGCACTGATACACCGCCACTCGGTCTGTCTCACTCTTCGATCTGCACATCAGAGGAATTTCCACGAGACATCCACTTCACCCCTTGAAACGGCCCCGCCATCATTGCTACTCAGCGTCGACGCTCGGGAATCACAGTCAGTTGTGGTTCACACTCGACGCAGACGTGCAATTGAATCGCATTGCGCTCCTCGACGAACATGGAGACTGCCTCTGTTTTCAGCTGCCGGCACAAAGCGCATCGAACGGGCTCTGCCGCGACAACGGTTCGCTTCAGCCACCGAGCGGCTAGCACCCTCGCCCGCCACGCCGAATCCGAGGCTGCCATCGCGACCAAAGCGTATCACCGAGAGCCCGAATGAACGGCTTGTTCGAAACCAGTCCTGTCTTTGCGTTGAACGCTCCGATGTGGATTCGCGGTTCACCTGAGGCGATTCAATCCGACAAAGAAATCGTTAGAGTCCCCCGGACGTGGTGGACATTCGGTAAGGGCGCTGCGCGCTCGGCACTTCGAGCAGTGTTGCCCGTATCAACTCGTCGGGAGCCAACGCGGCGCACGTCGTCATCGCTGTCCGGCGTACAACATGGACTGCGACTGTTCGTCATGATGCGGCGATGAAACCACGGCAGAAGGGCCGTGCTGTTCGTCGGGCACACCGGACCGCCGGCCTGGACGAAGGCCAGCTCGCCCGTTATGTCAGGGCCGGTTCCGCGGCGTTTTGACGAGCCGCGGCAGTCGCGCCACGCCTCGCGCCTCGAGGGCCGGCACGAAGGAGGCGTCGGGCATTTCCCGCGCGTGACCGGCAGCCGCATCCTTGGCTTGCCGTGCCTTTCGCCGGCCCATCGTCAGCGCCTGTTTGTGCTCCTCGCCCAGCACCCGCTTTGGCTTGACGCGAGTGGGAATCAGGGGCGGGCTCGTCGTGGACGGCGCCGCTGCCGGCGGATGACCTTCGATCATCTCATCGACCATGTCGCCGGCGGGTGCGCTGCGCAGCAGGGCGATCGCCTGGTCGACCGCGGCCAGCTGTTGAAGCAACTCCTGGCGTTTCAGGTCCAACAGGCTGACGATTCGACTCAAGGCCACAGTCACCTCAACACTTCTCGCGACGAGCCCGACTGGAGTAGGTCGCGACGTGCGCCGGCGCGATCATACCTTCCCTTCCCCTTGACAACCCCAGGACCCCCGTCTACTCTTCTTTCGACAGGCGAAAGAAGCACCGCCGTCAACCTTGTGCCCGCCGTCAGCATCGAATAGCCGAGGAGCAGTGATGATACGGCTAACTGAGGCCTGGACGTGGATCCGATCGCTCACTCGCGAGGGCGTCAAGGAGAGCACGCGCGATGAGATTCGTCCGCGGTTGCTCGACGACTCGGTGCGTGATGCCCGCCACGCGCTCCGTGTGTTGCGGCGGGCGCCGGGCTTTACGGTCGCGGCGCTCGTCACGCTGGCCCTCGGCATCGGCGCCTCGTCGGCGATCTTCAGCATCGTGCGCACGGTGATCCTCACGCCGCTGCCGTACGCCGACCCCGATCGGCTGGTGGCCGTGTGGGAAACGAACCGCGGTGCCACCAGCCGGAACGTGATCGCCTCGGCCAACTTCGTCGCCTGGCGCGAGCGGACTCGCACGCTCGCGCACCTCGGGATGGTGGGGCCGGCAAACGTGGCCACCATCGTCAACGGTCAGCCGGAACGGCTGTCC
>Ga0105347_1000924_pt1 | contig 13122 bp, 21 predicted proteins | sample EasRivMeERMLT890_FD_89677 | JGI IMG/M metagenome (GOLD analysis project Ga0105347, IMG submission 89677) | Soil microbial communities from meander-bound floodplain in the East River, Colorado, USA - East River MetaG ERMLT890 | ecosystem: Environmental > Terrestrial > Soil > Floodplain | place... | reverse complement strand
TCGATGCTCACTGGAATGCATTCAACGCTAGCGACTTCGGCGTCCCGCAGAATCGCTACCGTGTGTTTCTCGTAGCCTTGCGGCGCGGAGCAACAAGGGAACTGCGCTGGCCTGAGCCGGTTGGACAGCCGCCGACGGTTGGCGCGGCCATTGGCGACCTGATGGGCGCGCGCGGCTGGCAGCATGCGAAGGCATGGGCGGAGAAAGCATCAACCATTGCCCCGACGATCGTTGGTGGTTCGCACAAGCACGGCGGCCCCGATCTTGGGCCGACACGGGCGCGGCGGGAATGGGCGGCGCTCGGAGTTGATGGCCTTGGTCTGGCTGATGCACCGCCAGAGCCGGAGTTCGCTGGTATACCGCGCCTTACAGTGCCGATGGTGGCGAGGCTGCAAAGCTTCCCCGACGATTGGAAGTTTGTCGGAGCCAAGACAGCCGCATACCGGCAAGTCGGCAACGCGCTTCCGGTCGCGCTGGCTCACAAGGTATCGAGTGCGGTGCGCGCGTGTCTAGCGTAAAGAAAATATCCGGTATAGAGAAGATTCGGCAGTTCCTGCGTGCCAACGTCGGGCGCGTGATTGAGACCAAGGAACTGCAAAAGGCTTCCGGTGACGCGGGCCAGTATGGCCGTCGCGTGCGGAACTTGCGCGAGGACGAGGGCTGGAAAATCTTCACTCACAACGATGATAAGAACCTGAAGCCCGGCCAATATCGTGTAGAGGAAGCGCCAGCGCAGGGCAGTGTCACTATCGCCAGAAAAATTTCAGCACGGTTACGGGCAGCCGTTCTGGACCGAAACGGGTTTACGTGTCAATCTTGCGGGATAACGCCGGGAGAGCTTGACCCACATACGAACCGTCCGGCACGATTGCATATTGGTCACATCAAGGACAAGAACCTCGGCGGCAAGGACGAACTGACAAACCTACGGGCGCTTTGCTCAACCTGCAACCAGGGGGCGAAGAACATCACTACCGAAAAACCAACAGCGGTTTGGCTGCTGAGTCAGGTCAGGCGGGCCGGAATTGACGAACAACAGGCCGTATACGACTGGCTGCGCCGCAAGTTCAAGGAGTCAACATGATACGCGCTGGCGATGTTGTAAAACTCAAACCTGAATGGCAGGACAACGGCGACGACAAGATTGAGTGGCGCGCCGTGAGTGACGAGGAGAAAGGCCGTGTCGATATCTCGCCGCAACTTGGCCTGCCGATCAATCCGATTCAGACCGTAACCGTGGACATGATCGCATCGGGGTAACAATGCTGTCCGGCGAGCGCCGTAGCGCCAACATGCGCGCTATCCGCAGCCGCGACATGAAACCAGAGCTTGTGGTCCGCAGTGCCGCCCATTGTCTCGGCTACCGTTTCCGGCTGCATCGGCGTGACTTGCCTGGAAAACCGGACTTGGCCTTTGCCGGGCGGCGCAAGGTGATATTCGTTCACGGCTGTTTCTGGCATCAGCACGCCGGATGCATTGACGGCAGGATGCCACGCTCAAACCTCGATTACTGGACGCCCAAGCTGACACGCAATGTCGAGCGGGACGCGGAGCACATAGCCGCGCTCAAGACTGGTGGCTGGAAAGTGCTGGTGATCTGGGAATGCGAAACGAACAACGCCCCTAGGCTGGCCGCCCGCTTGCGGCGCTTCCTAGGTAGTTAAGTATGTAATTCCCATTTTTATATGCACGTTTTTTATGATCAGCCTCACATAAGCGAATACGCACGCCTCCGGCTACTTGGTCTACCAGGGGTCGTAGAGAAGGTGAACAAGCTCCGAGCAGGTCGGCAAGAACCTCCCCTGCCTCCAATCTAACGGCGTTCAATATTTGATCTTCAGTGACACATATGAGGTTAGCCACCCCCGATGAGCCAGAAGCCGAAGCCTGACCAGCCTCCGATGACCCTTGAGGAACTTGCTCGCCGGATGATGGCGATGCCCCACAAGGATCGGGCGGAACTTGTGAAGAAGAAGCCGAAACCTCGGCGCAAGAAGTAGCGTCATTTAGCTTTTGAATCATTTCCCTCTCCAAGTCGAGGGGAAACGATGGGTTTGTTACCCATACATTTCCCCTTATGTCACGAGCATTAATGGTGGGTACGGATGCCCTGATCGTAGCGACCGCCCACAAGCGCATCACCTACGCGGAGTTGACGGCATGACCGGGCCGCACGATTCATCCAAACCTCCGGGACAAATAACGGCCGCCAGAACAGCATGGCGGGCGTTCTCGTCGCGCTGCGGAATACATGAGCATGACCATACGCATCGAATTGCGTTTTTTGCTGGCGTGGCGTGGGCTGCTGCTCGCGTGACCACGGGTGCACAAGAAATGGCGAAGATCGCCGCTCAAGAGACGAAGATTGGACCGTCCGATGAGGAACAGAAATCATGAAAACGCCGAAAGCACTTGACCGAATCGTGGACGCAGTGCTGGCTTATCGTCCGAAGCCCAAGAGCAAGCCCGCGAAGAAACGCCAGCGCCGGCGCAATAAGATTCAGCGCAAGTCATCTATATAATTCCCTAATATTCCCTCCTCGATGGGTGCGGCTAGCGCCACTTCCGCGCCCGCTGGTCCGCCTTCTCCCTTCCGCGGCACTCATTGCAAAACTCGTAACTCTTCGGCTTGCTGTGCTTCTCGATGAACTCGACGCCGGCCAGAACCTGCCAGTGCTGGCACAGCGGGTGAAAATGCCACACGTCGGATTTGATGCGGCGGCGGTATTTCATGGTGGTGGGCTCCTCCTGTTTGCGGGAGAACACGAATTCACGCCCCCGGCGCTGGGGCAACAGCACGATGGTCATGGCTTGATACAACCCTGCAAAATAGCCTCCAGCCGGGCGATGTGTCCCTGCCGCTCGAGCCGGTCGCGGGCGATGGCCAGGATGAACGGGCCGTCCGGGAGCTTGGCTAGCTCGGCGTCGGTCGGGAAGGTGGCTTGCGGGATCTGATCGGCGGTCAGGCAGGGGACCGGGACTGGCACCCTTACCTCGGTGGGCACGGCTGGCAGGGTGCCGTTGCAGCCGGTGAGAGTCAAGCTTAGAATGATGGCGGTTGCTGCGGCGCGCTCGCGTGCGCGGGCATTGACGGCCAAACGATGAAGCGGGTGGACGCGGATAGCTGAGAAGATAGGTGACCGTGGCAACACGGCGGAATCCGAGACGCAGCGGTTATGCGCTGGCCTGCGACATGCGCGGTGTGTTTCATCGGGCGTTGAACTAGGACATCCCGAACTTAGCGTCAATGAGTCCAACCGGCAGGTGAAAATCCTGTCAGTAACCTTCATGGCCGCAGCCCCTCCCGAACGCTCTTGAGCGCCTCCCCAGCCGGACACGCCCAGACAGCCCTGAACTCGGCCTGTAAACGCGCCAAGCGCTCGCGCTCGGACTGAGTGGCTATGTGGGCCTTCGCTGCGGCCTGGGACGCTGCCTTAGCCCTATCCTGCGCGGCCTTTGCCTGCTTTTCCAGGCCCAGGACGGCATCGTTCTGGATGCGCACCTTTTCCAGGGTTTCCCCGTAGCGTTTTTCGCACTCGACCAAAGCGGTCTCAGCCTTAACAGCCCGCTCGATCGCGCTGTTGTATTTCCAGACTACCCCGCCAACCAGAGTAACCACGGAAAGCGCGGCCAGCCCCCACAGGATGAGGCTGATGGGTATCAGGCCGCGCTGGTTCACAGGCTTTCTTCCGCGTATTTCAGCAGCTTGTCCTGGAAGTTGTGCATCTTGCGCTGGAATCGCACAAGTTCCTTTTTGGTGATCCCGGTCGCGGTTGCGCCAGGGCCCGCTACGCCGTCGATATCACCGCTCAGTGTGATGGTGAGCGGGCCGTTTCCGCCGGTGATCTTCTTCAACTCCTTTTCGCACGAGTCCATGTATTCGCTGAGCCGGCCGACCTGCTCTGCGCTCACGTTCGGGAACTCCATCGACTCCTTGTGATACAACGAGCCATCCTCTTTCGTCACCGCAAAACTTCCAGTAAGGTTCGCCATTACATTTCTCCTTTAGAACAGGTTGTTTACAACACGAGCAACGCGCACCACTGCCAATATGACAATGCCGCGCAGAAAGTGTTTAACGCGCAGTAGCGGGTTCATAGCAGCCACACCAGCAGCAGCCCGGCGCCGATCGCCACGATAAACCCGCCGACGAGTATCAGCGCCGTCTGGCGGTTGTCCGCAAGCCGTTGCAGAAGCCGGTCGACCATGCCTTCCTTGCGCTGGATCGTCCTTCTCAGCTTCGCCATGTCGCGCTCCTTGAAAATATTGCGTTGGCCCAGGGTCATGACAAGAATAGCTCCCGCTCGGCCGCGCGCCTTCTGGTGAGCCCGGCCATGACCTTTCCGCCACTGCGATTCCACAACATGAATTGCTCCGCCGCCTCGTCGAACATTTCACTGTTGATCCGCTTGACCAGCGTTGACCGCTGGAACGCAGCACAGCCGACGTTATAGGCGAGGCTCACGCAGGCCGCGAATTGGTTGTCCGTTACCGGAACGATGATTGCCTTTCCGACGCAGATCTCAAATCTAGAGACATCCTCAGCGAGCCACAAGTCAGCCTGCTCCTGACTGATCTGTAATCCTGCGTACACGTTAGGCCCGGTCGTGCCCCATCCGATGGTCCACGGATCACCGCCAGTCCCAGGATCGGGATAGGCGATCAGCCGGCAGCTTTCGAACTGCTTGATAAGGTCGAGACCTGCTTGGTTGGTCTTCATGTTGGCTCGTCTACTTTGATCCTAGGTTGCGGTGCTGCTTCAGTAGTTTCCGTAGATTTTGTTCTTACTACTGTTTCGGTCTTGACGACAGTCCCCGGAATATCTATCGGCTCGCCCTTGCTGCGGAGGTATGCACCGTAAGCGCCGCGCAGCACGAAAACGCCGACGTAAAATTGCATGTACCACTCGGCCAACTTCCCGGCGGTGATCTGCGCGATGAATCCCCATGACAAGAGAATGAATGCGCCCATTTCTATGCACTTCGCTCCGTCCGGGAATCCCTCCTTGTTGATGATGAGATGAACAAGGTTGAAGTTCTTGTAGACTCCATTCCTCCGGTGCAGCCTCCATAAGCTTCGAATTAAAATTATTCCCATTATGAAAAGCACGATGTTCAGAATCACCTCTGCTGCCGTGATGTTTCCGGCAATCATCCAGTCCAGAAGCCGGTTGAGGAAATCGCTCATGGCCTGATGTTTGGATAGAACAGATTTAGAAGCACCACGCCTAGCATGATTGCGGCGACGATCCAGCCCCACAGATCCCGCATACCCCTGCCGCTGCCCTCGCTGCGATCGATACGTTCCTTAAGCAATCCGAATTCGGTCGTCGTTATGAACTTCGCTTCCCGATCCGTCATCGCGCCGCGCCACTCGTTTGCGTTGTCTCTCCATTTCTCGGCATTGGTTTCCGCAACGCTCACGGCTTTCTCCGATGCCGCAAGTGCTGCAGTCACCGCTTTCTCCTGAGCGGCGAGCGCAGCGTTGACGGCCTTCTCACTTGCTGCGAACGCATCGTGTACCGATTTCTCCTGGGCTGCGAAACGATCCTCATAGCGCCGATCATTCGCATCGATCAGCGTGAGAACGTGAGTCCGGACGAGTTCAGCCGTCCAGTGCATGTTCCCGAGGTGAGACGAAGGCTCGGAGCCCCTTTTCATGCTTTGCGTTCTGCCTTGCAGGTGAACGTGGACTTGCGCGGCGTGGTCTGCTTGGCGATCATCACAGCAGCAGCCCGTTCGCAGGCGGCTCTGGTGTCGTAGCCTTCAATGCGGAACTCCGCCATGCCGTCGCCAATTGCCATTAGAAAAATTAGAGTCCAGGTGCTCATTGTCACCTCCTCATTCGCCTCTCACCACAAAAACCCCGTGAAGATGTAGGGAAGGAACAGCAGTCCGAATAACAATCCGGCGACCACTACCCCCGCGAGTATGGGCAGCCAGTATTTCATCGCAACGAAATGACCGGCCCGCCGCTGACGAAACTAAGCAGCATCACGATCAGGATCAGCGCCGCCACGACGTAGATGATCGTGGTGATGATCTTGGCGAACGGCTCGGGCGGGCTTACCTTACCGACGATGAAGAGCAGCAACCACACCACACCGGCCAGGATCAGCAGGTAGATTACGACGTTGACGAGGCCCTCAAGCGACACGCTGAGAGCCGCAAACGCCATCGGTGAAGCGAGCGCGAGAATGAGTGCTAATGCATATTTCATTATCAATCTCCTTTCAGTTGAGTAGGAACCTCGACCCGAACGATTGCAGCGTCAGGGTAAAACTCCTTTTGCTTCGCGAGCGCGTTGTTGCACCAGATCGCCTTCTTGTAGCTGTTCTGCGGAGTGGCGACCTTCCCGTCATCGTCCACGCGCTGCCAGTGGAACAGGCCGTCTGCTGTTGTCCAGACCTCGAATTTCATAGTGGCACGTTTTCTCTCGCAAGATAGTGCGCTAGCGAACAAAGGATTCCGATGGATGGGCGTAGAGTGATCCAAGAACCAGGAGATTCACTATGGCCACCAAAAGTAACGTCGATGTCAACCTGTTCGACATCAACATTTTCGTTCGCTCCGTCGGCGCAGGCGAACACAATGGCATTAAATTCGCGCTGGCTTATCTCATCCACCAAGGAGCACACATCATGTCCGCAATCAGTGACTTTGCTGCAGCACAATCCGCCTTCAATGTTCGTATGAGCACCGCCGTTGACGGGATCGTTTCCGATATCGCCGGCCTGAATGAGTTGATCCAGAAGCTGCAGAACACCCCAGGCCCGATCTCGGCCGAGTACCAAGCGACGCTGGATCAGTTGGTCGCGGCTGGCGAAGCGGCGACGGCGAAAGCCGAAGCTGCGGACGCACTGACGCCTCCGGTCGTTCCTTCTGTCCCTGCGTAAATACTGCGCAGTCCCAGCTGGACTAGGCCCGGCCCCAAAAGGGTCGGGCTTTTTCATCGCCTCCCCCCGTTGTTGCGAAACATCATCATTGCCTGCTGATGCTGCTGAATAAGGTTTCGAAGTTCTTTCTCCAATTCGCTAATGCGCCGATCCTGCTCGATATTTCTCATCTGGTTAATTTCCGTAGCTCCACGAGCCTCCGCAGCCGTTACCGTCGATTGCGTAAGCCCAACGACCTTCGCGTCAATGTTGTCCACCTTGGCCGAGAGATTTGCGAACCACCACACAGCGCCGAACGTCTGAAGTCCTATCGCGAGAATGATCGCCAATGGTATCTCCTTGCCGATATGCCATAGTCTTCTGTCCACGTCGTGATACTCCTCTCCCATAGCATTCCTCCCTTGTCGCGTTGGTCATCGCATACCCCTAAATTGGAAGGTCTCTCGTCACCCGAACATCGATCCCGATATCCCCGACTGTACGAGCGTCGGCGAGCCCTGATCGCCGCCCCAGGTGCAAGTGCCAGTAGCCGTCGAGTATTCCAGCCAGGCAAGGAAGTGCCGGCCGATCCCCGGATAACCAGTCCACTCCGCAATATGCGGATGCACCACGTTTGCGGCTGGCTGTCCGTTGTTGTGAAGCAGGTCGCTCACTGCCGTCGTTGTGGAGTCGAGCCCAATCGCCGCCAAGCGATCAATGGTCGTCGTGCTGTTTCTCGCCATTGCGAGAAGCCGGGCGTGCACGGCATCCTCCGAGACTCCGATAATGAAATCGAGCTGGTTCGCAGCGTTCGCGTTCGCCTGGCGGTAGGTGGCGGTCGTGTACGTCCATGTGTCGGCTGTCTCGAGCGCGGCCTGCATCTTCCGCGCGACCCGGTTGTAGTAGTTCCACAGGAACCGCTTGGCTCTTGAATCCTCGGTCTGGCCGCTCACGCCGGTCGTTCTGAACGAACCGACATATCGTTTCGTCAGCGTTCCGGTCTTCACATAGATGCCGTCCTGCACGGCCAGCGCAGTCGCGCGGTTCGTGTCATCCGTCCATGCGACCGCTTCAAGCGTCAGCCCGGCGCTGTCGTACACGAATAAGTCGTACATCTGGCTCGTCGTCGCCGGCACCGCGATCGATATTTCAGACGACAAGTTATGCGTCACCCAGCTCGATCCGTTGTAGAGCCGGATCCGATTGCCCTTGTACGGCGTGAGATAAACGGTCGTTTTCCCGGTCTGATCTGACGTGCTTACCGGGACACCTGTTTCCAGCGTCAGCCTCGCCTCGAATGTCATTTCATCGCCCTCTTCTTCCTCGAAACTCATGAGAAACGTGATCTCTCGCGCCGTGCCCTCCAGGTCATCATCGTTTATCGGCTTGATGATGAACGTGACCGGCAAGTTCATGTCGGAGTCGTCGATCTGGCGCTGCGCGAAGGTGTACTCGACCTGATAGCCATCGCTCGAAAGCGCGAAGTCCTGGAACGTGTGGTGCAGGGTTCCGCCGACATAGACTTCGACGATGTAGTCACCCTCCGGAGATCCGCTGTAGTCGCCGGCGTCCTGGTGCACGATCTCATCCGCATCGGTCTGCAGGACGCGATGCCGATGGGACCAAGTGAGGATCGCGTCCTCTTCGATTAGCTCCAATGGGCAGGCGATGCCATTCACCAGCACATTCCCAGGCGGGTATGGTCGCGCGGCGCGCGAGGCGAGCGTGATCTCCAACTGATCGGCGGCGGCGATCGCGAGCGTCCCGGTCCCGTTGAACGGAAGCAGCTTCGCCAGTATCAGCCGGTCATCCGGATAGTCATCCTCGTCGAGAACACCGTGGCCGTTCGTGTAGAACCACACTCGCGAGCCGGCCGGGTGCGTGAGCGGCACGGTGTCGAGCACTCCGCGTACGATGTTGGTGAAGTCCCCGGACGTGCCGCCGCTATTGTTCGCGACCGTCTGCCAGGCGATGAACTCGTTGCCGTTGATGCTTGAGATCATGGCGAGATTGACGCCAGCGTCCCTCTGCGTGGTAGTCACGCTTTCGAGCACGCTCAAATCGGTGCCGTCCTCGATCTGGAACCCGGTCGCGTCCAGCGCGTCCGTGCAATGGTCGTATTCGGCGACGAGCAGGCCGCTCGGGGTGAATGCCTGGGAGCTCGCCGTCAACAGGAACTCGGGGTCGGTGTCGCCGGCGCGGTCGCTCCAAATGTTGTATCCCGTATCGAGCAGGCTGTCGCGCACGGCAAGCGATACGACGTACCGGTCATTGGCCGAGATGAAGTGATAGGGCATCTCGATCAGCAGCTCCGCGAAGGCAGGCTCGGGCGCCGCGATCTCGTCTACCCATTCGGTTGACGACGGTGGCGTGAAGGCGGTCGCCGCCATTCCGAATACATCCTCGGCGGCGTCGATCTCGATGCGGCCATCCGTGAGATCGCCATACCCGATCCGCATGACCCGCACCGCCATGTCAGAGATGCCAAGCGGTTCCCAATTCAGCGTGAACACGCTCCCAGGTCGCAGTTGCCAGGCATCACGGTTCGCCACCATCTTGAAGGTCGCGAGCGGATACGAAAGAGTTTTCAGAACACGCGCCGCGACCTTGTTCGCGTTGACTGCGTTCGAGAGTCCCAGGAACGGAATGCGCTCTTGCGCCAGCACTCCGCCTCTGGATTGAATGTTCGCAAGATTCTGCTGCTGGACCGGTTTCTCACGAAACGCACCGCGACCGATCAGATTGACCTCGGGATAGTTGAACTGCGATACCGGAAGCTCGTAGTTGGAATCCCGCGCGCGCGGGGCGGTGATGCGGACCTCTTTTATCCATCCTTTGAAAAATCCGTTGTTCTGTATCGTGATCGGATTTTTGCCAATGATGATTGACGTGACGAATGAATTCGACAACGGCTGAACGGATGAGCCTTCTTCGACTCCATCGAATGAGAGCCGCGCAGTTGTGCCGTCGTGCGAGAACCTCATCCAGTGCTCGCCGCCGTCGACGATGTGGGGGACGCTTAACGACGTTCCGACGCCGGGCGACGTTTTCCATTCCATGATTAAACGATTCGCGGCCGTCGGATGATCGGTGCGAGTCAGATAGCACACGAGCCCGATCTGATCCGTGTTGGTGACGAACCCGATAATATCGCTGACCAATTCCGGCATCGGCCCATCGTTCTCGAACAGGATGTCGAGAGTGAAAAGGTCGCCCGGCCCCCAAAACGTCTGCACCGGCTCATGCGTGGAAATCAGAACAGAATCGCTGCTGCCATCTAAATAGAGCGTCTGCCCTCCAAGCAGCGTGTGGTCCGCATCGATGTGCGCGTTGCCATTGAAGTCGATATCGCCGCTCGGGATGTTCCCTGTTTCATCCGTCGCCGTTGTCTGCCCTTCCGATCCGTTGAAATGCACCAGCAGGATCGTGTCGTCCAACTGCTCGAATATCGAGCCGTCGATGTAGATCACCTTTATCGAGTTCTTGGTTTCGGACAGCGACCCGCGCGTCATGTCGCAGGACTTGAGATTCGACTTGTCGAATACCGGGATCGCCTCGATGTCGTAGTCCTGGCGCGCGAGACTCAACGTGATGAGCCCGGTCGCAGGATCGGTGTACATGACACCGTCGATATGCCGAAGCACGTCCCCGATCACTTCGCTTGCCTGGGCCGGGTTGTCGATCATGTAGGACATGCCGAGGCCTTCACCCGATAGCGTGCCGGCCACCTGGTAGAAGGAATCGACATCGATGAGCGCGCGCGGGATCGCGAGCCCCCACAAGGTGTCGGTCAGAATCTCAAGGATGATGTAAGCCGGGTTCGCGTCCGTGCCGATCACCGCATTGGGATCTGTCGCAGTGTCGCCGTCCAGGAACAGCTTCGGACTCGGGCAGCGCTGCACGATGAAGCTGATCGGCTTGACGTAGGGCGAAGTCCCGACGTATCCACTGATCACGGCATGCGCGACGCCACGATAAGATGGAATGTCGGTGCCGAGATAGGCTTGCAGCAGCGGGCTCGGACCATTCCAGACACCGCCCGCATACAGATGACACCCGACCTGAATGCCGCCCTCCTTGTCAGGGCCGCCGAACAGCATCAGGTCATTGCAGAAAATGTCTTGTCGTTCCGGACGGTCATCCGGTAGCGCAACGGTTTGCCCGAACGCGCGCACGTTCGGGGTCGTGTGCGATCCAGTTTGATCGAAAGTCTGCAACGGCGCGCGCTCGTCGAATCGAACCTCGAACGATGTCGCGTCGACCAATCCTTCGGAGCCGCTCACGCCTAGCGGCCCATGGCACAGCACGCAGTGAATCGTCAGATAGTAGTTGTATCCACGAATCACCGTCTGCTTGCTGAACAGCCCGGTCTTGACGCTCTCCGTGATTGGAATGATCTGCAGATTTCCGTAGGAGACAACGTTCGGCCCCCGTATGTCGCAGGTACCCCATACCACCGGGATCGCGCGCGCCTCGTCAGCAGTGGGGAGCTGGAAATCTCCGATGGACGACGGCTGCGGCGCGTCGATCTTGGGCTTTGGCCTGAGCAGCTCGCTCAGGATCGTGAAGCCGATGAATAGGAGTACGTTCCAGAACATTCAGTATTCGATCGAGCTATTGAATGGGTTTTTTTCCGGGATGCGAGGGAATCCCAAATGCTCGGGCAGCCTGTCGAACTTCACGCGGCAGACTTCTTCGGTGCGCTGGCACCCTGGGAACACTTCGAGCACGTCGTTGACATCGAGCGAAGTGAACGGGTTCATCAACGTGATTCGGTCGCCGACGTGATTGATGATCCATCGCCTGTCGTTCGGGTCCTGGAGCTTTTGCGCCCATCCGTTGTTGAACCATCCGTCCGGATTCTCGGTTGAGATGAAATCGTCCGATGTCACGTCGAATCCATCGACGCCGGTGACCGTCGCGGTGCGCTTGAATGTCTCTTGATTGGCGCCGCACTCCGGGGAGTACAGCGCCTTGTTGCATTGCTTCTGATATAGCGCGAGCGGGATCGTCCTTCGGAAAGCCTCGCTGATCGGTCCGCAGGTCAGGGCCCAGCGTGATTCGCCGCTGAGGTATCGCGCCGAGAGCACCGTTCCGACGAAGGCAATGACGGTCTCGTCGTCGCCATCCAGTCGATGCCGGCGCCGGATCGTGAGCCCGATGGGCACCGTTGGCACGTACGGCACGAACAGGGCCGCGATCGCGTTATCGCGCGGTACGAGTACTTCGATGTTGCCCGCGTGATCCTCTTGCGATTGGTTGATTTCGTTCCGGCTGATGAAGATCGGCTCGTAGATTGACGACCCGGATATTTGCTCGACCGCCGCCGACGTCCACTGCCACAGTGTTGACCCCTGCGAGAATTCGTACAGCTCGACCGGGCTACCCTCGTGCCTGCTGGTTTCGGTTGCGTCGTATGTCATGCCGGAACCTCGCGTGCGATCTCTATCATCGGAATCGCGGCCTCCGCGAACGCTCGCGTCGACCAGGCGAGCTCGATATCGTCGGCATCCAGCCGCGAGAGCTGCAGGAACGAAACCAGCGTCGAGGCAGGTGTCGCCGGCAGCGCGCTCGATACGAAAATAGTCTCAGTGCCGTCGCCGTTGTCAACTGAGTAGGTCACTTCGCGCGCCGTGATGGCGCCCGCCCCTGTTATGAAAGCGATGTGCCTGCGGCTCGGGAAGGGCAGATGGAACTCCGTGAACCCGATGTCCTCGATGTCGAAGGTCACCGCGGCGCCCGGTATGTCCTCGACCAGCGGAAGGTCGCGGCGGTAGGTCGGCAGCCAGAACGGCACGGCGCGGCCCTGGCGCCGGTGTATGAAGGCTTTCAGCGCCGCAGCTGACGTGCGTCCCTTGGCCCACCATTGAAATCCGCGCCGCGTGGTCGCGATCTCCGAATGGTCGTCGGCGACCCGGATTCCTGTTCGGTTGTCAAGCAGCACCGCGTCTCGAATGAATTCTGTTTCGAAGTCGGGCGCATTGTTCGGGATCACTTCCAGGAGATCCATGCCCTCGTACTGCGTCGGGGCGGCGCCGGAGTACTCGGGCATCTCGCCCGCCTCCGTGGTGAATGCGAGATCGATCTCGGATACGTCGGTCGTGGGTTGCGACACGCGCTGCTGGTATTCCAGACGGCACGGCTTGAGCGGGATGACGTCGGTGCCAGCCGCGAACCCGGCCTCGAGACCGCTCGTGAGCGTGATGCTGCTCGACGTCATCGATAGGATCACGGCGGTCTCGTAGGTA
>Ga0105347_1000918_pt1 | contig 13191 bp, 17 predicted proteins | sample EasRivMeERMLT890_FD_89677 | JGI IMG/M metagenome (GOLD analysis project Ga0105347, IMG submission 89677) | Soil microbial communities from meander-bound floodplain in the East River, Colorado, USA - East River MetaG ERMLT890 | ecosystem: Environmental > Terrestrial > Soil > Floodplain | place... | reverse complement strand
GCTTTCGTTAAACTTTTTTTGAACTCATCGGGTTTCTCCCAGACATCAGGGTGGGCTCTGGATTTGTCGGATGTGCTTCCCTTCGGAAAGAGAGCCCCGGCCTTCTCTAGGTTGCCCATAATCTCTTTCGCCTTTATCTCTATCGTCGCGTAATCCTTCTGCTCTACGGCTTCTTTAATTGACTTACTGACCGCCGCGTTGCTTGCCTTCATTAAAGCCTTTCGCTTCTCAATTACGTCCTCCTGCGCGAAAACGTGGGATGAAGCGAGCAGCGTCATGAAACCAAACAGTACTGTGATTAAAAATTTACCTACAACCATTAGCTGTTTTCTCCTTTCTCCCTAACAAATATAGTATTAGCTTCCTTTGTTGACTTTCTTTACTTCGTTTAACAATTGTTCCGTAGAGAGCAGGTCCTTTTCGCTGTTGGTGGGGCGGATACTCAAATACCGGACCACTCCCTCCTTGTCAATAATCACGTAGGCGCGTTTGGCAATTTTCCTTGGTTCGTCGTAAACCCCAAAGGCTTGCATAACTTTGCCGTCTCGATCACTCAATAAGGCATAATTGATCTTGGCAAAATCAACGAACGCTTTCTGGGAAAACGGGGCGTTGGCGCTAATTCCGACAACCTCTGTATTTTCGGCCTGAAACATTGGGTAATTGTCCGAACCGGACGCTTGCAGATCCTTGATTCATGTCGGACTAAAGTCGAGAACATAAAAATTGATAAGCACATTCTTGCCTTTAAGATTGCTGAGGGTCAGCTTTCCCCCTTGGGTGCTGTCAAGTGTGAAGTCCGGGGCCTTTTGGCCGACTTCGAGGGCAACAGCGAAGCGAGTTGTCACTAAAATAAATGCAACAAGAAATAAACCTAGCAGGGTCGCTTTGGCCGGTTTCATAGTTTTCTCCTTCTTTTGGACGAAATCTATCAGAAAGTGTTCACCCAATCGGTCGCGTTCTTATCTCTTAGTTGGATCTAGCTGTCAATACCCATTCGGGGGCTTTTTGCTCCCCCCAATTTGGGTTGGTCAGCCAAGGCCTTCCCGGACCGCTAGAACAGCGGCCTCGGTGCGGTTTTTCACTTGGAGTTTGCGAAAAAGTCCTTTGAGGTAACCCTTGATAGTTTCCCGGGCCACGTGGGTAACGCGACTAATTTCTTCGTTGTTTAGTCCTTCCGCGACCAGCTGGAGAACCTTGAGCTCAAGATCGCTGAGCTTATATTTCTTGCTGAATCGTTGCTCCCGATCGTCTCCGGGGAGAGTCTTGTCCCCGGGAGAGGACTCATGTGTGACCTGAGCGAGATAGGGAGAAAGTTGGATTTTTCCGCTATTCGCGTGGCGGATGATTTCGATGAATTCCTCTCGGTCAGTGTCTTTTAGAATGTAACCCTTGGCCCCGGCTTTGATCGCCGACGCGATCTTCTCATCATCGTCGTGGATGGAAAGCATGAGAATCTTAGTTTTGGGAGCCAACGCGGAGATGAGCTTCGCGGCCTTGATCCCGTCCATTTTGGGCATGCGAACATCCAACAGAGCGATGTCCGGCTCGGTTTCCCGGCATTTGATGACTGCTTCCTGGCCATCGCCGGCCTCGGCGACTACTTTGATGTCCTTGGCGGTCTCAAGCAATATTCTCAGGCTTTGTCTGAACAATCGTTCGTCGTCAGCGATTAACAATTTAAGCGGCATGGAATCCCTCCGCTTTAGTCAATAGCAACGTGTTTCTGAAGACGATTTCTTATATGGCTTCCTAGCAGCGCAGTCAAGAAAGTGAGGTTATGGTGGGCGGCACGAGCATGAGTATGTTTTCCCAGGTGGTTTCCTTCTCGCAGGTATTGCCGCACCGTTGTCGAGAAAATGAATGAAGGGAGGAAGGAGGAGAGCCGAAAAGACGGTGGAAGAAAACCGCTCTTCGGCAGCTCCATCAGCTATCGCAGGGATAAAGCCGGCGCGCCGGAAAGGTCCGGCTTCGCCGACGCTAAAGAACCGCCTTCACTGAAGGCCGCTCTTTCATTCTTTGCAGGTATCGACCCAACCGGGGCAGCGAGGGATCTGGAAGGACTCCGAAGCCCTCCAATCGTGTGAAACGGGGTAACAGGGCCGCGTCTACCAGCGAGAAATCGCCCACTAGATACGGCTGATCGCCCAGCTCATCTTCAAGATGCTGCAAGAGTTTTCGTAGATCGCTTTTTGCCGTCTCGATGACTTGCTGAGTTTGTTCCTTAGGATCCTTCATCGTTTCCATGCGCAGCTTTTGATAGGGGCCGTCGAGATGAGCCAGCCCGTAGTCGGCTAGGATGCGCGCCTTGGCGCGTCTGCCCAAATCCGCCGGCATCAGGGGAGGATCGGGATATTTCTCGTTCAAGTATTCGTTGATGATGCAGGATTCGTAAAGCACCGTTTTGTCATCGGTGAGAACGGGAACTTTCCCATAGGGACTAAGCTTGAGGAACTCAGGGGCTTTTTGCTCTTGCTTTCTCAGGTCGATAGGGACGACCTCGTAGGGGAGATGTTTTTCCGCCAGGACGACTTTCACACGCTGGCAATTGGGTGAGGCCTTGAAGTCATAGAGCTTGATCATTCTGCGTCTCCTTTCTGAAGGGATATTTGAGTGCGGCCGAGTGTCTGAGCACACCTTATACAGGATCTAGCGAAAAGAAAAGGCAGCGAGCTTGATCTGCTACCGGTTTGATGTTAAGCGACTTACTCGTTAGCACGGAGAAGATGCGGTGACAGCGGAGGACGCGGCAAGAACCATTTTTAACGGCTTGAAAACGGCCGGCATCAACCTGATCGCCACTTTGCCGGATATCAACCTGGCCCAATTGCTTAGTGAAGTTGAAGCAGACCCCGACGGGATTCACGTGCCGCTTTGCCGCGAGGAGGAGGGGATAGGGATCTGCAGTGGCGCTTATCTGGTCGGGAAAAAATGCGCCGTGATTATGCAAAACGGCGGATTCTTCAACAGCAATAATGCCATCGTAACTACCTTGCTGCAGTACCAGATCCCGCTACTACTCCTCATCTACTACGCCGGTGACATCGGTGATCGCACTTTCAGTACTTCGGGCAGCGTGACTGAACCCGTGCTGCGCGCCTTGGGCGTTCGCTATTACGTCATGCGCGAACCCAGTGACGCTCCAGAGCTGATTAAACGGGCGCAAGTCTTGGCTGAGGATTCCAGGCGCCCGGTGGCGTTGTTATTGACGAAAGAAGTGCTTGGCCATCGTGCCGCGCTCAAGTCGCTATAGAAAACCGGGCGAGAGAGTGCCGCCAGAACAGATGAAGAGATTCGATTGTTTAAGAAGCATCGCCGGAGGGGCCACGGATGCTCTAGTCGTAACTTCTGCCGGAGCTATGACCTTGGAGTGGCATGCGGTGCGCCCTAGCGACGGCAATTTTCGGGTGCGCACCTTGGGGCTTTGCTCGTCCGTCGCACTCGGTATGGCGTTAGGCTTGCCTAAGCGGCGAGTGATCGCCCTCGACGGAGATGGATCACTATTGATGAATTTGTGCTCGTTACCCACGATCGCGCGCATGGGGCCAAAAAATCTTATTCACATTGTTTTCGACAATGAGGTGTACGAGGCTTCGGGCAACAAGAGAACGGCGACGGCCGCCGGTACTGATCTCGTTGAAATGGCGCGCGCCGCGGGCATTAGACGGGCTATGTGGGCAGACTCCGTCGATGAGTTTTCCAAGGTCGTCGGCGACGCTTTGAGCGGTAATGAGCTTTGTTTCATCGGCGCCAAGGTCACGACGGAGCGCACAGAAGTACCGCCTTATCCAGTTGACGAAGTCGAGAACAAGTATCGTTTTATCCGGCATGTGGAAAAAACTGAACGAATCGAGATTATCAGAACCAATCTGCCCGCCAGTTACGTTTGATCTCGCTTTGATCGCCGCTGAGATTCGTGAAGATCGATATCGAATTCAATTCCGGTGCCCAGCTCCCCATGGACGCAATCCCGGAACTTGCTCAATTGGCGGAGCGACATGGCTTCGATTGCGCTTGGGGTGGCGAGGCGAATAACAAGGACCCAACGGTCATGCTTGCCGCTATTGCTGCGGTGACGACCCGCCTGAAGATAGGTTCGGCAATCTATCATATCTTGGGACGGACTCCCGTTACTTTGGCACTGCAGGCCGTAGGCCTCGACGAGCTGTCGTCGGGACGTTTTCTCCTGGGAATCGGGTCGTCCAATCCGACCATCGCCAGATGGCATGGGCAGACCTTCGATCATCCATTGGGTCGCGTCGAGGAGTATGTAGAAATTGTTAGGGGTGCGATGCGCGGTGAAAAGCTTGATTTTTCAGGCAAGTTTTTTACAGCCCAAAACTTCAAAATGGCTTTTCGTCCGTCAGAGCGGAGAATCCCTATCTACCTGGCGGCCTTTGGCCCGAAGATGACCCGCTTAGCCGGCAGAATTACCGATGGTGTCTTGATCAACATGGCCAATCCGATTGAAATACGCCGAATTGCCGAAGAGGTTAGGCGAGGTGCCGAAGAGGCAGGTAAAGATCCTTCGGCCATGGAGATCATCTGCAAAATCCGTTGCTCTATCGCGCACAACTATGAAGCGGCTCGTGAAGCGTTAAGTCACGCGCTGACGTATTATGCGCTTGCCGATTACTACAGAAATCTGTTGACGAGAATGGGTTTTGGCGAGGAAATTGAACATATGCGGGCAGCCTGGAAGTCAGGTGGCTTTCACGCCGCCCGCAAGTTGGTCACGGACCGACTTTTCGCGGGCTTGCCGCTGGTCGCGGCAACATCAGCCGAGGAAGTCGTCGAACAGATCAAACCCTACCGTGAGGCCGGAGCCACCAGGATTATTCTTCCCTACGTTGCCGCATCCGATGACGTGGTGAGCGAAATAAAGCATTTTATCGGATATTGGAGCTCCGCGGCCATTGGACTGACCCAGGATGTGAAGAGGAGAGATTAAACCAATGCCGTTCGAACTGCTAAACCCTAAAGGACTGGAACGCCCGGTGGGCTACGCCCATGTCGCCAAAGTGACTGGCGGAAGTATCGCTTACGTCGCTGGCCAAGCGCCTCTTGATGAGAACGGCCAGGTTGTTGGCAAGGGAGATTTTGTCGCGCAGTTCATCCAGGTAATTCGGAATCTCAAGACGGCGGCAGAATCAGTGGGGGGGCGCCCAGACCAGTACGCGGCTCTGACGATTTATATCACCGACCTGCAAGCCTATCTGAACCATAAGCAGTTGTTGGGTGGCGCTTATCGTGAAGTATTCGGCAAGCACTTCCCTGCGATTACACTGGTGCAGGTGAGCAGCCTTTATAATCCGGACTGTATGCTAGAGATCTCCGGCATCGTTGTGATTGACTGAGCAATCCTACACGGCAGCGCCGGCACTGTATTTCCCGGCATATCTTGTCATAAATCTTCGACAATCCTGACAATATTCGCCTAAAAACCAGGCGTATGAAGACGACTTAGACTGGCAAAACGCTATTTTTCAAATACTTGCCAGGCTGGCATTCCACTTGCTTCCACTAATTGCGCAATATGTCCAGCGGACGGCGGTAAATCATATGCGATCTAATCCGGCATTAGACATGGAGCGCGATCAAGATATCTTCGAAAACGTCACGGAGGAAGAAATAATTTTTCTGTGGCGTTCGATAAAGGGCAAAGGCCTTTCAGAAGATGAAGCCTGGCAGGCAATCGTGACAGGGATTGCCTTGGACATGGCGTTTGCCAAAACGAAAACCGTCAAGCAACTGGAACACTGACCCCGTAGATAGCATCCGTCTTTCTAAAACCTTCTCCTTTCCAAGCTCCTAAACACTCTGCCAGAACGCACAAGTTCCTGATTTATATGGCTTGTGCCGAATGCGAACCCTAAGAACGTTCAGGTTTGCGATGCCTGTGGGTCAGCCACGGCGATTAGCTCTTGGAGTGACAGCCGATGCAGGCTGTGGGTACTCTTAATCTGGTGCAGAAGGTCAGCTGTGTCAGGGATTTGAGGAATGAGAGTAAACTCATATTGGGCGAGAATGTTGTCCACGTCCCTTTGGTCTTCAAGGTCGCGAATGAGTCGCTGCCAATGGTTTTTGCCTGTGGCTGGCGGCAGCGACCTTTCTCGGATCGACCCGTGAAGGGTTCCAACGATTCGCTTTAAGCGATTGGCGATTTCGTGTTCCTCCCGTGCGATTTGATGGAGCCGCTCGGCTACGTGAGGATAGGGCGCGAGTTCAGCGTGTGATTCAATTTGCGCTGCGAGTCGTGACATTCGCTGATAGACCGCTAACAAGACATCAATCGGCTCCGTGTATCCCGCAGCGCCGTTCCTGCTACGCTCCGGCAGTAAGAACTCTTGCAGCTTTGTCAGCAGACCGCGAAGCAGGCTCATTGAGCGGGAAGATAAGGATACGGTTGTGTCTTGTCAAGGCGATTGGGCTTGGATTGCACGTTGACTGGATCCCCGAAATCTGGTTCAATCATGAAAAGTTTATAGAGGGGTGTTGAATGTCTCGTATAACGGTCGAAGATTGTTTACAACACGTATCCAGCCGTTTTGAACTTGTCATGCTTGCTTCAAAGAGGGCAAGACAGCTCTTCAAAGGAGCCAGGCCTCTGGTCGAGTCTGATAATCGCGAGGTCGTGGTGGCTTTGCGTGAAATCGCTGCCGCGAAGGTAAGAAGAAAGCCGCAAGAATCCTAAGGATTATCCGTCGGACTTTCCGTTTTTCCGATAAACCCTGCCCAACTTGCTGTTTTTCCTGGTTTGTTCTTCAAGCGGTTGTTGAAAACTTCCCCACAAACTTGTAGTTCTATTGTTTGGTGGTAGGGGTTTGTTCTCGCCTATGGCCGAAGACCAAAAAGCAACGTCCAACGATTTTCCTCTCCCCGAGATCGATTTTTCAAAAGAAGTCATCGATAATGAAGAGGCCGGCTCTTCACGTACCGCCCTTGTTCCATTTGATCCGCTCCAACGCTATCTTGCTGAGATACGCCGATTCTCTTTATTGAGCCGTGAAGAAGAACATCGGCTTGCCGTTGATTATAAAGAGTACGGCAATGTCGAGGCGGCTTATAAGCTGGTCACCGCGAACCTGCGTTTGGTGGTGATGATCGCGCGAGAGTACCAGAAGGCATTCAAAAACCTGCTTGATTTGATTCAAGAGGGTAATATGGGATTGATGGAGGCCGTAAAGAACTTCGACCCTTACCGGGGCGTGCGCTTTCCTTCTTACGCTGTCTGGTGGATCCGGGCCTATATGATCCGGTACATCATGAATGATTGGCGCATGGTAAAGATCGGCACCACCCAGGCGCAGCGAAAGCTCTTTTTCAATTTGCAGAAGGAAAAAGAAAAGCTGGAGGCCGAGGGCTTGACTCCTGGTCCCAAACTTCTGGCGCAGCGGCTGAATGTGAAAGAAGACGAAGTTGTTGAAATGGAGCAGCGGCTTGCCAGCCGTGACTTGTCGGTGGACATGCCTATGGGCGATGACGAAGAAGCTACCTTACTCCATTTTCTACCGGACCAAAAGGAGTCGCCGGAAGAACAGATTGCTGAAACCCAATACCAACATCTGCTGCGTGAGAAGATGGAGCAGTTCGCGAGCGCGCTTAAGGATAAAGAACTGGTGATTTTCAGGGAGCGCCTCCTTAACGAGGATCCGTTGACGCTAAGAGAAATCGGCGAGAAATATGACATCAGCCGAGAAAGAGTGCGGCAGATCGAAGAGCGCGTCAAGCGGAAACTCAAGACTTTTCTGAGCAAAGAGTTCAAAGACCTAACCGGCACAACAGCCGGAACCGGCTGAACTTCAGAATTCCGTTGCGGCGCTGTTTCAGTGGGTTTTCGGCGATTAAGTCGATGAGTCTCAAGTTATCTGAGGCCTGAACTGTCGCGCAAACTGTCATTTGCGGTTGCGACTTCCGCCGACTTCTGATAGCAAAAATCATTAAGTTTAGGGAGGAAAGCCTTTGCAGTTTGAGAAGGAAGTGGAGATTCTAGCCCCTCGGGAAAAAGTCTGGAATTTTATCTGGGACGTGGATCGATTCATCGCCTGCGTGCCAGGTTGTAAGGAAGCCAAAACCATAGAAGCAGGGAAACTTTATGCTGCAACCATGACTGAAAAGGTGGGACCTTTTCGCGTGGAGTTTCCAACAACGATCGAAGTGCTTGAACGCGAAGAATTCACTCATGTCAAAGCCCAGGCCTCCGGTGCGGATAACAAAATTGGTAGCCGTATGAAGTTGTCCCTCGATGTGAACTTGCGGGAGCAAGGTGACAAGACCGTGCTCGCTTTTGTTGCCGGTGTCGACATTCTAGGGAAACTGGCTGCTCTCGGGCATAGCATCATCAAGCGAAAAGCCGACCAGGTCCTCGATGAATTTGCCCGCGCCGTCAAGCAGCGGTTGGAGGGAGATTCTTAGGATGCTGCGACGATTTCGCTTAGAGGAACCGGAAAGCGTGAAGGAGGTATCAGAGCTGCTTGGGCGGTTTGGCGAAGCTGCAAGGGTTTATGCCGGAGGAACGGAGCTGCTTTTGGCAATGAAGGAAGGCTTAGTTCAATATGAGCGCCTGATTAACGTCAAAAACATCAAGGGTCTGAACGAGGTCACGTTGGACAAAGATACCATCCGCATTGGTGCGCTTTGCACGCATCATCAATTGGAAAACGCGCCCCTGTTGCATCAGAATCTCGCTGCCCTAGTAAAATTGGAACAAAACGTCGCCAACGTCCGTGTGCGGCAGGTCGGCACGTTCGGAGGCAATATTTGTTTTGCCGAGCCCCATGCCGATCCGGGGACGTTGTTGATGGCGCTTGGCGCCCAGATGATCGCGGAGAGATCCACTTCGAAGCGGGAAATCCCAGCGGTGGATTTTTTTGTCGACGCCTACGAGACTTGTTTGGAAGCGGATGAAGTGCTTACCGAGATCCGCGTGCCGGTGCCAGCCGACAAATCGGGTGTGGCTTACCTGAAATTCGGCTATCTGGAAAGACCCAGTGTCGGGGTGGCCGTGGCGCTCCGCGTGGATGCAGGCGGTAAATCCATCCAGGATGCAACCATTGCGGTGGGCTGCGCGGGGCCTGCACCAAAAAGGGTGCCCGAAGCCGAGGCGTTGCTAAAAGGGGGGAGCGTCGACGAGGCTAAAGCGAACCTTTCTAAGGCGGGAGAAATCGCCGGGGGAGCCTCGCAGGCGATCAGCGATCTTCACGGCTCCCAGGAATATAAGGAACACATCGTCGGGGTTTTGCTAAAGCGGGCGTTTGGCAGTGCTCTCAGCCAGTGTTGAGCGATTAGAGAGTTAAGGGGGATTGATGTCTAAGGCGATGCTACGACGGGCGGATGCTCAAACGATTCCGATTTCTTTCACGCTCAATGGACGTCTGCAGGAGATCGCCGTAGAGCCCCACGAATTGTTGCTCGACGTTGTGCGCGAGCGTTTGGGCATGACCGGTGCGAAGCGTTCTTGTGATGTTCAAGTTTGCGGCGCGTGTACATTGTTGGTAGACGGACGTCCCGTGAGTGCTTGCACGACCTTGGCGTTCGAGGTGAGAGACCGCTCAGTGATGACGATCGAAGGGTTGGCCGACGACAATGGCAAGCTCCATCCCTTGCAAGAAGCTTTTATCGCGCACGGCGGATTCCAGTGTGGGTTTTGCACGCCGGGGATGATACTTGCAGCCAAAGCGCTGCTGGACGAGAATCCGAGCCCGACGGAAGACGAGTTGAAGCACTTTATGCATGGCAACATCTGCCGTTGCACGGGCTATAAGAAAATCATCGAGTCGATCATGGCCGCCGCCAAGCTTATGCGCGAAAGCCGCGCATAAGCGTTCAAGTAGTTTCAGTCGTTCAAAACGTCGGAACTACGATCTTCAACTACGGCTTGAACTTTTTGAACTGCTTGAACGGTTTGAACCCTTAGTCTTCGATCCCGTATTCCTTCCATCTGCTCGCAACGAGATCCAAATGCTCCTTGGGCGGCAAAGAGATCGCCGGATACTCGTGCTTTCTGGTAGCGTCGATGCCGATGCGGCAGCCGACGTTCCGGCTCGGATCATGCTGTAGAACACCGGCCGGCGCCTGGGACGGATCAAGACCGACAGCCTGGACGTCACGTTCAATGTAGATATCTTTGTCTGGGCGAGCGTGCCAGCTGAGCGCCCAATCGACCGCGAAGTCATCCCAAACGTCGATATCGTCATCGACCACGACGGTGATCTTGCCAAAACCGGTGCGTAGCGACCACGCGCCGTACATGAGCTGCCGCACCTGCCCGACGAACTGTTTTTTTAGAGAGATAACCAGATAGGCGCCACTGCCGCCGGCTTCCTTGAGACGGAGGTCTTTGATTGGAATATGCAGCGTGTCTTTCAAATGTTTGAACAACGGCCACTCACGACCGATGCCGCGAATACAACTCGATTCCGACGGCGGCATCTGGCTGATAAACGCTTGGTAGAGGGGTTTGTTCCGAAACGTCATGCAATTGATGTTGAAGAACGGCTCGTTGCCGGCTGGACCCATATAGCCGGTATACTCCCCGAAGGGACCCTCGGGTTCGACGGCGTTGGGTGGAATCTCCCCTTCGAGAACGATTTCGGCGGTTGCCGGCACTTCCAAAGGCACGGTTTCGCAAGGCACCAGGTCGACCGGTTCGCCACGCAGTGCGCCGGCAACGGCGAATTCATCGAGGGACTCCGACATCTTTGATACGGACACATAGCCGATTGACGGATCAGCACCGATCACCACCGCCACCGGCGTGGGTTTGTTCTGCGCGTTATTCTTGAGAATATGCAGCGCTGCGTCTTGGCGCCTGCCGATCAATAGCCCGGTCTTATTGGGGCCTTTGACCTGCATGCGATAAGTGCCGATGTTGCGCACGCCGGTTTCGGGGTCTTTGGTAATTAGGTAGGGTGAGGTAAAAAACGGTGCAGGATCTTCACCCACCGTCCACATCGGGACCGGCAGTTTGGTGATGTCGACGTCTTTACCGCGCAGAATATTCTCCTTGCAAGGAGCGTGGTTAACCATCCGGGGCGGAATCGGATTGCCCAACGCGTGGTCCCACTTGCGATTGATGCCTTCGACGGTTTCCGTTTGCAGTCCAAGGGCGTAAATTTCCCTCGAGGCGCCGAGCACGCCCGCTACCACGGGGATACTGAATCCCTTGACGTTTTCAAACACCACTGCGGGTCGTTTTGACGGTGGAATTTTCTTGAACAGTTGACGACAGACTGCGGCAATTTCCCAGTCCTTATCGACTTCCTTGGTTACGCGCTTGAGTTTGCCATGTTTTTCGAGGGTAGCCACATATTCTCGTAGGTCGCGATAAGCCATGAATCCTCCTGAGTTATGGAAACGGATCGAGAAGTTTTTCGTATACTAGTCACAAATCCTTTATATATCAACAATCGGGATAGAAATTATCTCGATAGGGCGTTCCCCGGCGCGCGAAGGTTGAGTGGGTTTCGCCACGGCCAGGGGAGGCTCATGGGCTTGGCAAATCAAATTTCGAGAACGAGGTTAAAAAATCGATCCTCAAATCGTCTATCTTCAGATGTTCGGGGCCGATAGCTTACGATGGGGCTTTTTTGGGGGGATCGCTAAGCTCGGATCTCAGCGCGCATAAAAATAATATAGGAGATACCGAAGCAGACTGCCACGAGACCGAAAAGGGTTGTGATATGCGGCCAGATTAAATTGAGGCTCTGGCCCAGCTCCAGTGGAGTCGGCAAGATGCCTTCGGCCTGACTTTGTAAAGCTAGCCCGAAGACCCGGGCCGCCGGATTGAGCAGGATGTTAACGCTTTCTGAGAAGAGGGTGCTGGGAGAAATTCTGCTGACGACGTTTTCAATATCGGCCCGGTAGGCCAGTTGTTCGGGTGTGGATGGATCGGGGACGATGACACTGGCGATGCCCTGACTTACGATGACGACGAAGAGCGTCATGAACAGCCAAACTGCCATCGACGCAAGGGCCGCGGTTACGGTCTTCTGAAAGAGCAGAGAGAAGAGCATGGCGAGAGCCAGCCAAAAACCAACGTAGAAAACGCCGACAAAGGTAAAAATGAGCATGCGCCAGAGCTCCTCCGTGTTGGGAGGAAAGCCCAGCAACGTGATCCCCAAGCCGATGACCAGCAAAAGAATGGAGCCCCAGAGTATGGCTACTGTGGTCAGCCCGGCAAAAAATTTCCCATTGATCAAGCTGTCGCGATAGATGGGCTGCGAAAGCACGCGACTCAGAGTTCCCCGCGCATATTCACCGCTGATGGAGTCGAAACCTAGCGTGATTCCCACCAGCGGGCCAAAGAACCCTAAAAACGTCGCCAAAGAAAAGACCGTGCCGGTGCCCGACGTCAACAAGAACAAAAAAACATATTGAGCCGGGGCGTTCTCGGTGTCTTGACGGATGGCTTGGCCGGAGGCATAAGTGGCCCACAAGCCGATCAAAACGATGAGCGCGAGAAGGATCATGAAACGGCGGCTGCTGAAGTGATCGGCCAGTTCTTTCCAGAAGACGACACTCATGGTTATGCCTCGCGGAAGTATTTCAGATAGATTTCCTCTAAAGTCGGGTCTTCAGAACGGAGCTGCAAGAGCGGCAGGTTCCTCCGCGCCAGCAATGATACGACCTCGGAACGCACGTCTCTGGTGCAACGGAGAAATAAGCCGTGACCGCGCTTTTCAATTTCATCGACTCCGTTAATCGCCCGCAGGTCATTTTCTAGGCCGTTGGCGCCTGCGCCTACCTCCAGTAAAAAGTTCCACTGCCGTTCTTTGAGGATGGCTCGCCCCAACTCGTCCATCTGTCCTTGGACGATGAGTCGTCCTTTGACAATGATACCGACGCGGCTGCAAATCTCCTGGACTTGCTGAAGTTGGTGCGAGGAGAGCATCACCGTCAGGTTGCGCTCCCGATTAAGACCCTTGATCAACTCCAGGATGCGAATCGCCCCGTCCGGATCTATGCCGAGGGTCGGCTCATCAAGGATGACGGCCCGCGGCTTTTTCACTAGAACTTCGGCGATGCCGAGGCGTTGCTTCATGCCGCGGGAGAATTCCCGCACCAACCGTCGACCGTCTTCGCTCAGGCCGACTTGGTCTAAGACTTCTGAAGTCCGTCGCCGAGCTTCGTCGTCTGGAATCCGGTTCAGCCGCGCCATGTAGAGCAGGTTTTCTCCGGCGCTCATGTCCT
>Ga0105347_1000916_pt1 | contig 13198 bp, 6 predicted proteins | sample EasRivMeERMLT890_FD_89677 | JGI IMG/M metagenome (GOLD analysis project Ga0105347, IMG submission 89677) | Soil microbial communities from meander-bound floodplain in the East River, Colorado, USA - East River MetaG ERMLT890 | ecosystem: Environmental > Terrestrial > Soil > Floodplain | place... | reverse complement strand
CGGTGCCTGGGCGGAGAGCCCCTACACCGTGTATGCGCCGGAAGCGCGGCATCCGGTGCTTGCGCCGGTGATCGCCGTGACTCCCACCAACTATATCGAGCTGCGCGCCCATCCCGGCGGCGGTTCGGAGTCGGTCGACCTCAATGTCATTTCCGTGGGTAACGCCAACCTGTCCTACACGGTCACCGTGATGGCCGACAACGGTGGAGCTTCTCACATTACGTTGAACGGCCTTCCCTCGGTGAGCAGCACGATTCTGGCCGGAGGCGCTCCGCATATTATTGACGTGGAGTTCGACGCACTGGGTCTCGGCGATCCGGCCGAGTACATGTGGCGCCTCGAGGTGACCTCCAACGATCCGGAGAACGATCCGGGGCAGGGGGGCGACCCGATCGATGTCAACCTGCAGGTGTTCTCCGCGAGCGTCTGGAACGAGTGCACCGACGACACGCTGTCCACAGGATCGCACCGCATGCAGGTGTCGAGCTGTCTGGAAATGGGCGACGTGGGCGGCACCGGGAGAGGCTTCATGTCCTACGCCGACTCGTCCGAGTGGATGTACTCGGGCTCGCCGGTCATCACGCGGGTCCTCTCCGGCGACACCGTGGCGCATCACAACGCGTTCATGAGCCTGGCCGACCGCACACGCGCATTGAACAAGTCGTTTCGCGCTCAGTCGCCCTTCCACGTGAAGCGCGATTCTGCCGTCGCCGTGGGAGATAGCACATACACCGCAGATGTAGCCACAGGCACGGCATCGACCACCGACACGACGATCGAGCTCGATTACGCCATGGTGTTTCCCAAGTCGCCCGGCATGAACCGAGGGGCGTATTTCCGCTTCTCCATGTCGAGTCTCACGGGGGGCACGCAGAGTGGCGTGTCGTTTGGCGCGGTGGCCGACATCGACGTGGACCCAAATGCTGCACAGAACGCCGGCGCAGGGTCGGAAGCCAACGGCTGGATCGGGCAGGTGGGTGGAACGTCGGACACGGCGGGCAATTTCACACCCAATACCAAGTACATGGCGCTGTTCCATCTGCCTCAGGGCGCTTCGTGCAGCAAGAACGGCGCGCAGGCGGCGCAGGTGCTGGCCAATCCCAACTACGTGCACCCCGAAGGCGGCTACAACACCGACTCGTTGTACAAGCTCTTCACCACCTTCGGGGCGGCCGCCAGCTGGGGTACGGGCATCCACATCGATACGGGCCAGAACTTTGACGACCTGTCGATCATGCTCGTGAGCGGCTACAACCAGACCGTGAGCCACGTGACGCCCACCGTGTGGGGCTACGGGCTTGCGCTGTCCACTGTATCCACCACCGACCTTATGCTGACCATAGCAGCCTTGAGAGCGGCGTCCTCTGCAAACTGCCAGGGGGGTGACTGTCTCATCACACTGCCGGGCGACCAGAACAACTCGAACACGGTGACTTCGGCCGACATCATCACGCTGGTGGGGTACGTGTTCAAGGGCGGTGCGGCGCCGGTGCCCTGCGTGGCGGCCGGCGACGTGAACTGCTCGGGCACGGTGACCTCGGCGGACATCATCACCCTGGTAGGGTATGTGTTCAAGGGTGGGGCTCCGCCGTGCGACATCTGCGCCGGAAGCCCGATGGCGGCCAGCTGTAACTAGGCTTCCGGGGCGTCAACGATCCTCTGGGATCACAGGGGCGGGTCAACGGACCCGCCCTTTTCCTTCGGTGCTTGACCCTCGCGGTGCTCTGGTGCATTTGTGGGCCTCCCCGGTCGGGCCGGCAACGATCCGCAACAACCTCCCGGGAACGAGACCCCATGACTGAGAAATACATATTCCACATGTACGGCGTGAGCCGGTACTACGGGCCCAAGCAGGTCCTCAAAGACATCAACCTCAGCTTCTATCCGGGCGCCAAAATCGGCATCGTGGGCGAGAACGGCGCCGGCAAGTCCACCGTGCTGCGGATCATGGCGGGCCGCGACAAGGAGTTCGTGGGACACGCCGAAATCACGCCTGGGTTCACCTCTGGTATGGTGGAACAGGAGCCCCAGCTCGACCCCACGCTCACCGTGCGCCAGGTGATTGAAGGCGCCTTCGGCGAGGTGAAGGGGTTGCTCGATGAGTACAACGCACTGGCCGACAGCATGGCGGGTCCGTTGGACGACGCGGCGATGCAGAAGGCCATGGATCGCATGGGCACCCTGCAGGACAAGCTCGATGCGTCCGACGGATGGAATCTCGATGTGGCCGTGAACGTGGCCGCCGACGCGTTGTGTCTGCCCGACGATGACCGCCTGGTGGGGACCCTCTCCGGCGGCGAAAAGCGGCGCGTGGCCTTGTGCCGCGTGTTACTCGAAAAGCCCGACCTGTTGCTTCTGGATGAACCCACCAACCATCTCGACGCGGAGACCATCGACTGGCTTGAAGAACAGCTGAAGGTGTATCCCGGGACGGTGATCATCGTCACGCACGATCGCTATTTCCTCGACAACGTCACGAAGTGGATTCTCGAGCTGGAAGGTGGCCACGGCATTCCGTGGGAGGGCAGCTACAGCTCCTGGCTGTCGCAGAAGCTGGGGAAGCTCGCTGAGGCGGAGAAGAAGGACAGCCCGCGTGCGCGCATGCTCGATCGCGAGCTGAAGTTCATCCGCATGAGCAAAGAAGACCGTAACGACTCCGGGCGCGCCCGCCTGCGTGAATACGAGCAGCTGGTGGCGCGCGAAACCGCCGCGCAAAAGGAAGGCACCGAGACGTTCATGCGCATCGCCCCCGGGCCGGAACTGGGCTCGCAGATCGTGGACTTCCGCGATGCAGCGGCTGCGTACGGGGACCGGACGCTCTTCGAGGGCCTCAGCTTCAGCGTGCCACGCGGCGGCGTGGTGGGGATCACCGGCCCCAACGGCACGGGGAAGACGACGCTGTTCCGAATGATCACAGGTGATCAGACTCCGGCAGGTGGAACGGTGACGCTGGGCTCGACCGTGCGACTTTCGTACTCCGATCAGGACCGTACGCTGGACAGCGATCGACCGCTGCTCGAAGAGATCGGTGGCGGGCTGGAGGATGTGCAGATCGGCCGCCAGGCCATCCCCATACGCAAGTACCTCGCACAATTCGGATTCAAGGGTGCCTCTCAGCAGAAGACGGCGGGCGAGCTGTCGGGCGGCGAGCGCAATCGAGCGCATCTGGCCAAGATCTGCAAGTCGGGCGGCAATGTGCTCCTCCTCGACGAACCCACGAACGACCTCGACGTCAACACGCTTCGCATGCTGGAAGAAGCCATCATGCAGTTCTCCGGCTGTGTGCTCGTGATCAGCCACGACCGCTTCTTCCTCGATCGCATCTCTACGCATACTCTTGTGTTCGAAGGCGGCGGCGCTGTGCGCTGGTACGAAGGAAACTTCTCGTCGTACGAGGCGTCGCGGAAACGCGAACTTGGCGACAGGATTTTCGAGAACCGCCGCAACCGCTACCGCACGCTCGTTCGCGCCTGAGGTCTCGCCCGGCCCCGGAGCCTCCGGTGCGTCCGATAAACCTTTCCCCGGGTCTTCCGACTATATGAAGGAGGAGCGCCCGCTCCGGCCGGCAGAATTACATAAGCAAGCGGGCTTCCTCAATACGCATGTCGGACTCCTTCGACCTCGAATTGCCCGAAGAACCCGCCTCCAGCCTGGACGGCCACTCGTCCGGCGGCGCCCCCATCGACCTGCCCGACGAGGGAGCCACGCAGTCGATTCCGACCGTGACGGAGGATCCTGCGATCGAGTCGGTGCTCACGGCCAGTCTACAGCGCAATCAGCTCGAATTCCAGCTGTCCAGCCGGCAGCCATTCACCACCGACATCTTCGCGCACCCCGACGTCCATGCGTTCCTTATTAAGGATGCAGACATTGCGACCGCCCTCGATCGATTCGCGAGCCAGACCTCCGAGCTGTGGGAGGATGACATCTCACTGCGAACGCCAGAGGCGTCCGCGAATGGCCACGAAGCGCTTGCCGCGCAACTGGAGCGTGCACGGCGGCTCTGGCCCGATACGCGCGCACTCATTACACCCAAGAAAAACATCCTGCCCCACGCGGATGCGCAGTTCCTGGAGCTCCTCAAGCGCCTGGTCGCGGCCCTGCCGCTCTCGGAGGCCGAGCGCAAGCTCACACTCGAGGCCGGGCAGCTTCACGCCCTGCTGCGCTTTCGGCAGTCCGATCTGATCGCCGCGGGAGCCAAGACATCGACCTCTTCTTACACGCGGCTGTTGTCGGCGCTTCACGAGGAGCCCTCGCTGGCTTCCGTACTCAGGTCGATGTACGTGAACGCGAAGTCCTCCGCTCACAGCCAGCCCACGGCCGCCGGGCTCGGTGCGCAGGCGCTCACCCTGGTAGATCTGTTCTGCGACCGGTTTCACCCGGAGCACGCGCTTCACCGCGCCCTGGTGACGGGTGTGGAGGCCGGACTCGCGCAACTTTCAGGCACCCTGGTACAGAAGCCGACGGTGGACGCGTTCCTGGCTCTGCTCGAGGAAGACCTGCCGGCCCAGGAAGCCGACGATCACAAGAACCGGGTGCTCGTGTACACCGACTGGCTCGACCACATCTTTCCGCTCGAAGCGCGCCTGCGGCAGGAAGGGTTCCAGGCGTTCATCACCGATTCGCTGGAGGCCTGCCCGCAGATCAGCCGGCGCAAGCATCCCAACATCATCATTCTCCGCCTGCGCGCCCAGCCGTCGATTGTGATCAAGGCCATTCACTACTTGCTGTCGCACGGCGTAACGCTCACGGAGACGCCGACCTTCCTTCTGGTCGACAGCCAGCATGTGGACCGGCTCACGAGCCTCCTGGCGCTGGGCATCGAGGACATCCTCGACCTTCAGGGAAGACTGGATTCAGTGATTCTGAAGGTGAAGAAGGTGCGGACGCGGCTCGTCGGTTCGTCACGCGCCCAGCTGGCCCCGACCGCCGGAGCCGGCACCGCCGGCAACCTGTCGGACATGAACCTGATCGACCTCTTGCAGGCCCTTGGCCCCAGTCAGCGCACCGCGAAAGTAACGCTGCACTCGCCCGAACCGTCGACGGATCCGTTGTCCCTGTACCTCAATAAGGGATGCGTCACGTTTGCCGAGCTGGGAGCGCTCAAGGGGGACGCGGCCATCCATCGCGCGATGTCCTGGCATCAGGGCAACTGGCTGGTGGAGCAGGTGACCGAAGCCGAAATTCCGTCTCCCAACACCTCGCTTTCCAACGAGGCGATTCTCATCGAGGGCTGCCGGCTGCTCGACGAGAGCGCGCGCGGCGCCGAATCAGCCTCCGCCTAGCGCGCGGCACTCCTTCAACAGGTACGCACACAGCTCGTCCATGTGCTCCGCACGCGTGCGGAAATTCACAGGATTGATGCGGAAGTAGGTGCGGCCTTTCAAAAGCGTGGTGGCAAACCAGAATCGTCCCTGCGCTTCGGCTCGTTCGGCCACCTGATGATGGAGTTTCGCCCGTTCGGGTTCCTCGAGCCGCCCGCCCGTGTAACGCAGGCACACCGACGACATGGGTGGTTTGCGCGCCGCAACGAATTCGCCACTCTCGGTAGCCAGTCGCCAGAGACGCTCGGCCTGCTCGCAGTTCTGATCCACCCAGCGGCCGATCTGATCCGCGCCGTAGCGCTTGAAGCTCATCCACACTTTCAGACCGCGGAACCGCCGTGACTGTTCAAAGCCGTGAACGAAATAGCTGTACCGCTCGCCCTTCTCTTCGGTCTGGTCGGTGAGATACGATGGCTGCATCCCGAATGAGCGTGTAAGCTGTGCGGAGTCCTTCACCAGGATCGCACCCGCATCCAGCGGAGCGAAGAACCACTTGTGCGGATCGAGCGTGACGGAGTCGGCCGCTTCCAGCCCGGTCAGTTGCGGCCGGCGGGTCTTCGAGAGCAGCACCCCACCGCCGTAGGCGGCATCGACATGCAGCCACATGTTCTCGCGGTCGGCGATCTTCCTCAAGGCCGCCAGATCGTCCACCACTCCGGTGTTCGTGGAGCCGCCCGCTCCCACCAGGCAGGCCGGCAGAAGTCCTGCGGCACGGTCCGTGCGAATCTGCTCCTGGAGCACGTCGAGGCGGATCTGGAAGTTGTCGTCGGTGGGGATGATCCTCAGATGTGTGCGGCCCAGGCCTACGGCATCGGCGGCCTTGTCTACCGACACGTGGCGCTCCTCTGAAACATAGGCCGTCATGGGGTGCGTCACGCCCTCGTGCTGTGCCTTCTGCCCCGAGGCCCAGTCGCGCCCGAGCTTCAGCCCGATGAAATTGGCCATCGTCCCGCCGGACGTGAGATTGCCGCCGGCCTTTTGGTCGTACCCCACCAGATCCGTGAGCCAACGCACCGTGCGGCGTTCCATGGCCACTGCGGAAGGGCCGATCGAATACACTCCGATATTCTGGTTGAGTGCTGAGGCGAGCAGGTCTCCGAGAATGCCCACCGGTGAGGGCGGCGGCGTGATGAGCCCCATGTACCCGGGGTGATTCACCGCTGTGGTGTAGGGCAGGAGTTTCTCTTTCAACTCTGCGATGACGCGCTCGGCAGATGTGGGACCTGTGGGCAGCGGTTCGTCGAACAGAGTTTCGAGCGTGCGCGGCTCGACCGTGGGGAAGAGCGGCCGGGATTCGACGTTGTCCAGGTAGTCTCCGATGAGATCCACCAGTGTATGACCGGATTCTCTGAATTCCTTGATGTCCATGCGATGCTCCCGGGACAGCTGACCTGTCCGCAGCGGGCAACCGCCTGAAGCCTACCCTGCGTGGGCGGGTTCGAGCGGCTCTTCTGCAGGTGCAGGTGTGCCGGTGAAGCGCGCCATGAGCGTGTAGATCACCGGGATCACCAGAAGCGAAAGAAACGTGGCGAAGATGCAACCGCCCACCACCGACACTCCCAGCGGGCTGCGTGACTCGCCGCCCGCGCCCAGGCCCAGTGCAATGGGCAGGATGCCCAGCGCCGTAGAGAATGAGGTCATGAGAATGGGGCGCAGCCGGATGCGGGACGCCTGCGTGACCGCCTGCATGAGTTCCATCCCCTGTTCGCGCAGCTGATTGGCGAATTCCACGATCAGGATTGCGTTCTTGGTGACGATTCCGATCAGCATGATGAGGCCGATCTGAGAATAGATATTGATGCTCTGCTGAAATGCGAACAGCGACAACAGGGCTCCGAAGAGGGCCAAAGGCACCGTGAGCAGAATCGTGAGCGGGTGCAGAAAGCTTTCGAACTGCGCGGCCAGCACCAGGAAGATGAAGACCACCGACAATCCGAAGAGCCAGTAGAGATTGCTGGAGGCTTCGCGATACTCGCGTGACTGGCCGGCCAGCGCGCGGCCCACTCCCTCCGGCAGGTCAGTTTCGGCAATCCGATCGAGATCGTCGAGTGCGGTGCCCAACCGGGCTCCAGGTGCGAGGCTGGCCGTCACAGAGGCCGACCGCACGCGGTTGAAGTGATTGAGTTCCTTGGGCGCCACGGTCTCCTGCACGTGAACGAGATTCGCCAGCTGCACCAGTCCGCCGTGGCTGCGCACGTACAGCTCATCCACGGTGGACGGCGTGGCACGATCGGTGGGCTTCATCTGAGTAATCACGTCGTACTGTTTGGATCCCCGCTTGAAGGTGCTCACCACGCGCCCGCCCAGAAGAGTTTCGAGCGTGGTGCCGATGTCGGTGACCGACACGCCCGCCTGCGCCGCGCGCTCCCGGTCGATCGTGATGTCGAGTTGCGGCTTGTTGAGCCGGAGGTCGGTGTCGAGATTCACCAGATAGCCCAAACCCTGCGCCTTCATCATGAGGATCCCCACGGACTTCTGGAGCTCATCATAGGAGTCGGCCTGGAGGATGTACTCCACCGGTGACCCGAAGTCCTGACCCAGACTGGGGGGATTCACCACGAAGGCGAGGATGCCGGGAATGCTGAACAGCTGAGGGAACAGCGACTCCACGATCTCCATCTGCGTCCGGTCGCGTTCGGATCGATCCTTGAGCCGCAGGAAGATAAAGGCATTGGTCACGCGCCCCGGTCCGCCGAACCCCAGGCCCGACGCCGTGAACAGTCCCTCACGCTCCGGCAGGGCCAGGAGAATCGACTCCACCGTGCGCATGTTGCGATCGGTGTATTCGAGCGTGGACCCCTCGGGAGCGATTACGATGCCGAATCCGATGGACCGGTCTTCGGTGGGCACCAGTTCGCCAGGGAGCACTTTGAGCAGGTAGCCGATCCCGACCACGAGCACCACGACCACCCCCAGCACCAGGGCCTTCTGGCGGAGGCAGAAGTCGAGGAGACGGGCGTAGGTTCGGTCGAGCCACTCGAAGAACTGGTCGAAGGATCGCGAGGCCCAGTTACGGCTGCCCGTGTGCAGCGGCTTCAGGATGCGCGAGCAGATCATGGGCGTGAAGGTGAGAGCTGTAAAGCCAGAGATCAGCACCGCCACAGCCACCACGAGTCCGAACTCGCGGAACAGCCGGCCCACGTTGCCCGTGAGAAACGACAAAGGCACGAACACGGCCACGAGCGTGATGGTGGTGGCCATCACCGCAAAACCGATTTCGCGCGATCCGTCGATGGCGGCTTGCAGCCGGCTCTTTCCCATTTCCATGTGCCGGTACACATTCTCCAACACGATGATGGCGTCGTCTACCACCATGCCGATGGCCAGCACGAGGGCCAGAAGGGTGAGGATGTTGATGGTGTAGCCCAGGGCGAACGCGACGACGAAGGCGCCGATAATCGACACCGGAATGGCCAGTGTAGGAATGATGGTGGCGCGGAAACTCTTCAGGAAGGCCAGGATCACCAGCACCACCAGGGCCACGGCGAGTAGAATCGTTTCGCTCACTTCATCGATGGCCGCCGCCACGAACTCGGCGGAGTTATAGGCCTTTTCCAGGATCATGCCCTGGGGGAGAAGCTTCTGCAATTCGGGCAGTGCGCCGATGACGGCTTCACCTACGTCGATGGTGCTGGCGCCCTTCTGCTTGACGATCCCGAGTCCGATGGCGGGTCGGCCGTTGTAGCGGATGGCGGTGCGTTCGTCTTCGGCGCCTTCCATCACCTCGGCGACGTCGCCGAGCCGCACGACGCTCTCACCTTCCTGCTTTACGACGATTCGGGCGAACTCCTCGGGGGTGGCCAACTCACCGCGCGTGCGTACTGCAAATTCGCGTTCTATGCCTTCCACGCGACCGGCCGGGATTTCGGCGTTGGCGCGCGCGATGGCGAGATTGACTTCGGCCACCGTGAGGCCGTACGAGGTCATGCGGGCCGGGTCGAGCCAGACGCGCATGGCGTAGCGTCGCTCGCCACCCAGGAACACCGAGGCCACACCGGGCAGTCTCTGGAGATGTTCCTTCATCACCCGGTCGGCGGTTTCGCTCACCTCGAGGTTGCTGTGCCGCGTGCTGGAGAGCGCCAGCCAGATGATGGGCTGTGCGTTGATGTCGACCTTCTCCACGATGGGGTCTTCCGCGGCGTCGGGGAGGGCACCGCTGATGCGCGACACGCGGTCGCGGACGTCGTTGGCGGCTTCGTCGACGTTGCGTCCCTGCTCGAACTCGAGCGTGATCACCGAGCCCTGCTCGAGACTGGACGACCGGAGCGTGCGAATCCCTTCGATCGTGGAGAACTGCTCTTCCAGGATGTCGGTGATTTCGGTTTCCACCACATTGGGGGAGGCGCCGCGGTAGAACGTGCTCACCGACACCACGGGCGGGTCGATGTCGGGATACTCGCGCACGGGGAGCCGCAGATAGGAGACCACCCCCAGGAGGATGATGGCCAGGCTCATCACGGTGGCCAGCACCGGGCGCTCAATCGAGATTTCGGAGAGCCTCACGACCCGGCCACCTGCGAATCGGGTGCGGCCCCACTGTCGGCGGCGGGTGCAGCACCTGGATCCCCGGGCGGCATAGCGCCGCCTTCGCCCACCACAAAGACCTTGGCGCCTTCAAACAGCTTCTGGTGGCCGGCCTTCACGATCTGCTGGCCTTCGGTGAGACCTGAGGTGACTTCGACGTCCTTCGCCGTGCGCGTGCCGAGCTGCACCACCGATTTCGCCACTACACCATCCGCTCCTATGGCGAACACATAGAGCGCCTCGCCCTCAGCAAACACCGCTTCGCTGGGGATCACCAGAGCGTTCTCACGCTGGCTGAGCACCACGTTCACATTGGCGGACATGCCCGGCCGCATGAGACGCTCGGGGTTGGGCAGGTGCGCCACGATGGTGACATTGCGTGTGGACGGATCGACCATCGGCTCGAGAACGTCGATTTTGCCCTCAAGCTTCACACCAGGGAACGCCGGGCTGGTGACCGACACGATGGCTCCCTTGTGTAGTTTTGAAATATACCGTTCGGGGGCCGAGAATACGGCTTTGAGCTGATCGAGCTGAGCCAACTCGGTGATGGGATCCCCGATCCGCAAAAACTCTCCCACGCTCACCCGGCGCGCTCCCACGGAGCCGGAAAATGGAGCGATCGCGCGAGTCTTGTCGAGGCGGGCCTGCGACAGCGCGAGATTGGCCTCGGCCACCTTGTACGCCGCGGCCGCGTTGTCGAGTTCCTGTTTGGCCGCCAGGTTCTGGTCGACGAGTTCCTTGACCCGGTCGTAGGTGACTTGCTGCTGATCGAGCAATGCCGCCGCGCGGTCGCGCTCGGCCTTGAGCTGGACGTCATCGATCTGCGCGATGAGGTCGCCCTGGTTCAGAGTGGCGCCTTCGCGGAAGGGAAGGTCCATCACCTTGCCGTCGATTTCCGCCACCACTTCCACGGCCATGTTGGCGCGGAGCGTGCCGACGGCGGTGAATGCGTCGGTGACCGTGCGGCGCTCAACGGCAGCCGCCTCCACAGGCATGGGCGGCATTTCGAAGCCGCCTTGTTGTGGTCCATCGGCGCAGCCGGCCAGGGGCAACCACGCCAGGACCAGAAGCGAGAGACCAATATGTGGCAATCGGGGGAAATTCATCCGGAGGCTTCCTCTACACTCGTATGCTTGAACGTCGACCGCGGTTCGCACTCCGGGAGCGGCGCGGGCGCGGTGCCGGAGGTGCACTTCGCCTGCAGGGACGCCGTGAAAACGCGGTGTATTGCTGCAGGTAAAGCTCAGAACAGGATAATCTACCGGCGGGTCTATTGTCTGGCAATCACATTATAACACGGCGTGGCCCAGACAGTTGGGCCGTTCCCACTCAGTCGAGAAACGCCATCCTGTAGCCGATCCCGGGCTCGGTGAGCAGGAGTACGGGGCGGGCCGGGTCGGCTTCGAGCTTCCGCCGGAGGCGGCCCACGTACACCCGCAGATACTCTGATCGCTCCAGCGCTCCCGGTCCCCACACTTCCTTGAGCAGCTGGCGCTGCGGAACCAGCCGCCCCACATGGCGCGCGAGCAGGGCCAGCAGGTTGAACTCGTGTGCCGTGAGGCGCACCGGGTGGCCCTCGTTCTGCACCGTGCGGTCGGCAAAATGAATTTCCAGATGACCGTTTCGAAACACAGATTTGCCGGGCCTGGGCAGTGCATGTCGCAGAGCCACGCGGACCCGTGCGAGAAGTTCCTGCGTGGAAAACGGTTTGGTGAGGTAGTCATCGGCCCCGAGGTCGAGCAACTGCACCTTGTCGCGTTCGGAGTCGCGCACCGTGAGCACCAGGATAGGCGCCTGAGACCATTGCCGCAAACGTTTCACCACCTGCGCGCCGTCCAGATCGAGCAGGGAGAGATCCACGATGATCACCTGGGGCACGTGCGTGGCGGCCATCGAGAGCCCCTGCTCTCCGCTTCCGGCCTCCAGAAACTCGTAGCCCTCGGCTTCGAGACTGGCGCGCAAGAAACGCCGGATGGCCGGCTCATCATCGATCACGAGGACTTTGGCCGCGGTCAATCTTCGTCCTCGTCGGCGGGGATGGCCGGCTGCGGTTCCACAGGCAGCACCATCGTGACCGTGGCGCCGCCCCCCGTGCGATTGGCCGCGTTTACTGTGCCTCCATGCGCTTCCACGATAGCGCGCGTGAGGGCCATTCCGAGACCCACGCCGCCCGGCCGTGTGCCGGGTGCACGGTAGAACTTGCTGAAGAGCGCGGACAGGGACTCCTTCGGAAATCCCGGCCCGCGGTCGGACACGGCAATCGTGAGTCCGGCGTCGGTCACCGCTGCGGAAATGTCCACGGGCGTTCCCGCCGGCGTGTGAACGGCGGCGTTCGCCACGAGATTCGCGAGCGCCTGTTCGATGAGACGGTGGTCGACTCGTGCCAGGGGAAGGTTGCCGTCCACTCTCTCGGTGACCGGGTGGTCTTTCAGTTCCCGCCGTGTGCTTTCCCGCACGGAGCGGACGAGATCGCCCACGTCGTGCCAGTCTTTCTGCAGCTCCACACCCCCGGCGGAGAATCGTGACATGTCGAGAAGGTTACCCACCACCCGATTGAGACGCTCGCACGTGGACAAGAGTTCCTCAGACAGCTCCTGCCGCCTTCGCGGATCGTTGGCCAGCGCGTCCGACGCCAGAGCCGATGCCGAACCGACGATCGCGGCCAGAGGCGTGCGCAGCTCGTGCGACACGGAATCCACCACCGTCTGGAGCAGCCGTTCCGAATCGCGCAAGCGCTCGGAGCGTTCCACCTCGGAACGGAGACGTTCGCGCTCCAGCGAGAGCGACAACTGGTGGGCGATGGCGGAGAGCAGACTCTCGTCGTCCTGGGTGAGCGATCGGCGACCTTCGGACTTGAAGGCCAGAACACCCACCGCGTGTCCTGCAGGTCCCACCAACGGCACGTAGAGCGCTTCCGCCATGGGCAGCGTATCGGTGGACCAGCCGGCTCGATCTCCGTGCTCGCAGGCCCAGCGCGCCACGGCGAGTTCCTTCTCCGTCTTGAGCCAGGCGGAACCGAGAGCCGACGTGCCCGACAACTCGCCGCCAGCGCCCACCACCAGCACATCGAGCGACCCTCCCAGGTGGGCACGCAGGGGCTCCGACAGCGCACTCACGGCGGAGGGCAGGCTGCTTTCCGCCACGAGCTTCCCGGCCAGGCTGTACAGAAGTTCGGTGCGCTCTTCACGTTTGCGAATCAGTTGACTGCGCGAGCGGATTCGATGCGTGAGCGTGCCCGTGACGACCGCCGTCGCCAGATACGACAGGAGCATCATGACATCTTCGGCGTCGGAGACATGAAACGTGCGCACCGGCGGGATGAAGAAGTAATTCCATACAAGCGCGCT
>Ga0105347_1000915_pt1 | contig 13201 bp, 8 predicted proteins | sample EasRivMeERMLT890_FD_89677 | JGI IMG/M metagenome (GOLD analysis project Ga0105347, IMG submission 89677) | Soil microbial communities from meander-bound floodplain in the East River, Colorado, USA - East River MetaG ERMLT890 | ecosystem: Environmental > Terrestrial > Soil > Floodplain | place... | reverse complement strand
CGGAAAGCAGCAACAGCTCGGCTTGCGCGCGCTCGTCGAGCGCGTCAGCTTGCTGAAGCAGCTCCCGGATCCAGGCCCGGCCTTCCGGCATGCGATCGTGGAGCTGCCAGAACAGCCAGAGGATCCGGAACATGTGCGGCAGCGGCGCGATGTCATGGGTGAAGAACCAGCGGATGGCGACCCCAAGGTTGCCTTCCTCGGTTCGTAGACGCGCTGCCCACTCGGCATGTCGGTCGGCCGGCCAGTCGGCGTTCACCAGCGCGCGGAAGTACTCGGCGTGCCGGCGCTCGACATCGGCCCGATCCGCGCTGGCGGCAAGATGCTCGGCGGCCACTTCACGAATGGACGCGAGCATGCGAAACCTCGGCGCTGCGTCGGTCGCATCGGCGACGACGAGGCTGTGCCCGGCGAGGGCATCGAGCAGATCCAGCGTCCGGTCTTCGGCGAGATTGGAGACGTGGACGGCTGCCTCGACCGTCCAGCCATCGACGAAGATCGACAGCGTGGCCAGCATCTGCCGCTCCGCGTCGCCGAGCAGGCCAATGCTCCACTCGACGGTCGCGCGCAACGTGCGCTGGCGCGCGGGGAGATCGGCCGGGCCGGTCCCCAGGGCCTGGAGGCTGCCACCGAGCCGTGCAAGCAGTGAATCCGGGGTCAGGAGTCGGACGCGAGCGGCGGCGATCTCGATGGCGAGCGGCAGGCCGTCGAGCCGCCGGCAGATTTCGGCCACGGCGAGCACGTTGTCCTCGGTCAGGGCAAAGTCGCGGCGGACGGCCCGGGCTCGGTCGACGAACAGCTTTACCGCGGGCAACGAGGCCAGTTCCTCGATCGGCGGGCGGGTCGCAAACGCGGGCACCGTCAGGGGGCCCACGGAGTACTCGCGCTCGGCGCGCAAGCGAAGCACGGTGCGGCTCGTGGCGAGCATCTTGAGCTCGACGCAGCGGGCCAGGAGCTGGTCGAGCTCCGGCCCTACACCGACGACCTGTTCGAGGTTGTCTAGCACGAGCAGGACGGCCGCGCCGGCAATGCGCTCGGCTACGACGTCTAGAGGTGAGCGCGTGCCCTCGATGGACGCGCCCAGCGCGGTCGCGACATGCGGGAGAACCAGCTCGGGCTGCGCGATCGATTCGAGCGCCACGAAGGCCACGCCTTGCGGGAAGCGATCTTCCAGGTGCGCGCCCACGGCGACCGCCAGCCGCGTCTTGCCGATGCCGCCGGGACCCGTGAGGGTGACCAGCCGCACCCCCGGAGTCTCGAGCAGCCGCGAGACCTCCTCGACGTCGCGCTCGCGCCCGATCAGCAACGTGGGTATGCTCGGCAACGAACGCGGTACTCGCCGGGCGCTGCCCGCCGCCGAGGACGTCGAACGATCCGTGCCGCTCTCCTTGGTTGCGAACCGCTCGCTGAGGAGCACGGCGAGATCGTTGCGGACCAGTCGTCCGAGCTCCCGCGCGGTACGGAAGGATCGGTAAGAGACGGTCCCCTGGGCCTGGAGCTCGCCGATCATAGCGGTGAGCCGCGCTTCTCGCTCGGGTGCCGGTGTCTTGACATACAGCAGGCGGGGCATCGACGCGGAGAGCCGGAACTCGTCCTCGAGGCCCGAGATGTCCATGTCCGGTCCGATCCAGCCGTACCGCTGCCAGTACAGGCCGATGAAGATGTCGGACTGGGCCAGATAGGCTCGATACAGCTCCCGCGGCGCGTGCGGTCGAGCCCCGAGCTCGAACATCACCGGTGTGAGCTGGAGCGCGGTGATGGCGCGAGCTACCGCGGTGCGCTCCTCCGCCATCTCGGCGAGCGTCGAGCTCACGAAGACACGCAATCGCTGGTCGGGCGTCCGGATCGTGGCCGTCATGCCGAGGAGTGTACGATCGATCGGCGGGCCGGACCGGACGAGAGTGAACTCATCAACCTTCGCACAAAGTAGCGAGCTTCCGGATCGAAGGAGACCTGTCGCTCATCCCTTGCTCGGGTCAGAGGACGACCGGACCGCTGCGGTAGTATAGGGTCAAGAAACCGCAGCGCGAAGTCGACAGGAGTCCATGCGCGGATCGTTGATTCTCAAGACCGACAGCTACAAGGTGACACACTGGCGCCAGTACCCTCCGGGGACGACGGGCGTCTACTCGTACATGGAATCGCGGGGCGGACGCTGGCCGACGTCCGTGTTCTTCGGCCTCCAGTATCTCCTCCGGGAGTACGTCGTCGGCGCCGTCGTCACGCGCCCGGGAATCGACGAGGCCGACGAGTTCTTCTCTCAGCACTTAGGGGACCGCAGCCTGTTCAACCGCGAGGGATGGGAGTATGTCCTCCGCGTGCACGGCGGGCGCCTGCCTGTCCGGATCAAGGCCGTGCCCGAGGGGTCGCCGGTCTGGAACCGGAACGTGCTGATGACCATTGAAAACACAGATCCGCGTGTGGCCTGGCTGACAAACTACCTGGAGTCGCTCCTCGTCCAGGTTTGGTATCCGACTACGGTGGCCACGCAGTCGCGCGAGATGAAGCGCATCTGGCAGGAGTACCTCGTGCGCACGGGCGATCCTTCCCTGATCGCGTTCAAGCTGCACGATTTCGGCTACCGGGGCTCCACGAGCGACGAGTCCGCCGCACTCGGTGGAGCGGCCCACCTCGTCAACTTCACCGGGACGGATAACCTGGCCGGCTGCGAACTGGCTATGCGGTACTACCGCGCCCAGATGCCCGGGTTCTCCATTCCGGCCGCCGAGCACTCGACGATCACCGCGTGGGGGCGAGAGCGAGAGCTGGAGGCGTACGCCAACATGCTGCGCGCCTACCCTGACTCCCCGCTCATCGCAGTAGTGTCGGACTCGTACGACATCTTCCACGCCGTCTCCGAGCTATGGGGCAGGCGCCTGCGCGACGCGGTGATGGCGCGGCGCGGTGCGGTCGTGATCCGTCCGGACAGTGGAAAGCCCGACGAGGTCGTCTTGAGCGTCCTTCGCCGCCTAGGTGCCGCATTCGGCGCACGCATGAACGCCAAGGGGTTCAAAATGCTCGACGACCACGTCAGGGTGATCCAGGGCGATGGGATCGACTACGACACCATCCGAACGATCCTGGAGGCCATGGCCTTGGACGGCTGGTCGGCCGACAACCTGACGATGGGCTCTGGAGGTGGGCTCCTCCAGAAGATGGATCGCGATACCCAGCGCTTCGCCTTCAAGTGCTCTGCCGTGCGGATTGGCGACACCTGGTCCCCCGTCTCGAAGGCCCCGCTCACTGATCCCGGCAAAAACTCCAAGGCCGGCCGGTTGAAGCTCGTGCAAATCAACGGCGTGCACACGACGGTGGCCGACGACACCCCCGGGACGGATGAGATGGTGGAGGTGTTCCGCGACGGCGAGCTGCTCAAAGAGTGGACGTTCGACGAGGTGCGCGAGCGCGCTGCGTTGACCACCTAAACGGCGGCCTCATCGGTCGTCGGGGGACCACAACGCCGTCTGCTCGCGTCCATCAAGCGGTGAGGGAGTTCGCGGGTCGGCGTAGTGCGCGAAGAGCGTCACGATCGTAGTACCGTAGCGACCAGCGCTGCCGTCATCGCCGGTAGCATAGCCGCGGGGATCAGTCCTGGACGACTCGGTTCTCGATCAACGGTCAGTCAAATCACTCACCATCACGCCCAGCGCCAATTCTCCGCCGTGCGTCGGAAACCCACGCGTCATCGCGACCTGGGTTCGGCACTGTGTCTCGGGATCGCTTGCACACTCAAGGAAGAGATCCGAGTCGTGACGAAAATCGTCGGTCTGGGCGAGCGAGATAGCACTAACCCGATCCTTGAGTACAGCGCGACCTGCGGCGGGAAACCCCGCGATCCGATGCGCGAGCGCTCTCACGAACTCAGCAAGCGCCGCGCTGGGCAGCGCTCGATTGATCCAACCGTATCGCTCGACCAGCTCCGCGTCGTAGTCGACCGCGCTCAGCATTACCTCGAGGGCCCGCGCGCGTCCCAGTAGACGCGTCAAGTGCTGTGGACGCTCGAGCACGGCGGGCGGATCGCCCGCTGTGAGTTGCTGTCGCATTACGACATCTGGGAGGTACGGCTGCTCGTCGACAGCGATCTGCTGTGGTCGGAGCGCTGTGCCGTCTCGCACGATGTGTTCACCATCGCTGAGCAGTAGAAGCGCGGGCTTGGCGGCCGAGGCTGGACCTCATGAACGTCGAACATCATCTTCCGGCGGAACCGTTGTACTGCTCGGGTGGGGTTCCAGCGTCATGTCGCGATCCTTGCCGCAGCCGTAGCGTGAAGCGCGATCAGATCTGCAAAGTGCTGCAGAAAAGTCGCGAGGAAATCACGCGTTGCCTCGTGCACGAGGTGACCGTCGGCGTCGAACTTCTCGTGCGCGCGGCCGACGAGCGCCTCCGGCTGCAAAAGCGCGTACGTGTTTGTAAATACAAATGCCTGCCGCAATTGCGACTGGGCGCGCGCGGTTCCGGTCATGCCGGGCGAGGCTCCCATCACAGCGGCGACTTTGCCGTTCAATGCGCTCTCACGCGGCGGCCTGGACAGCCAGTCGATCGTGTTCTTCAGCACGCCTGGCACGCCGTGGTTGTACTCGGGCGTGGCGATCAGCAACCCATCCGCCTGCCGAATGGCGTCGCGAAGCTGCACCACGGTCGGCGGGGTCCCAGCCGCCTCGAGATCGGCGTTGTACAACGGGATCCCGTCCAACTCGTGAATCACAATGTGTAGAGCCGACGGGGCGAGTTCCATCGCCGCGCGGAGCAATGCGCGGTTATAGGAACCGCGGCGCAGACTGCCGGCGAATCCGACGACGTTGAATACGCGAGTGACAGTGGTTATCGTGCGGGATTCGTCCATCGCCCCTCCTCAGAGCCGACCGTCTACGATACAGCTAACGGCTCGGCCAGCGCGCGGTGCACGAACGAAATCGCGATCGAGCCTTCGCCGACCGCTGATGCCACGCGCTTGACATTGCCGCACCGAACGTCGCCCACGGCGAACACGTCCGGACGCGAGGTTTCGAGCAGATACGGCGAGCGCTCGAGCGGCCATTGGGCAGCTGCCAGATCTTGCTGCGTTAGATCTGGCCCGGTCTTGACGAAGCCTTTCTCGTCGAGCGTGACACAGCCATGCAACCAACCCGTATTCGCCTCGGCCCCAGTCATCAGGAACACGTGCCTGATCTGGTAACTCGCCAGGGCGCCGGTGCCATCTCGCCACTGCACACACTCGAGGTGTCCGTCTCCCTGAAGAGCCACAATCTCGGTTCTCGTTCTAATTTGGATTGTTGAGATCTCCTCGATGCGGCGGACCAGATATCGAGACATGCTTGCCGCGAGATTGTTGGATCGGACCAGCAGATAAATCCTTCTCACGGTTCGGGCCAGAAACACCGCGGCCTGACCGGCCGAGTTCGCCCCGCCCACGACGATGATCAACTTGCGAGTTACAATGCGGGCCTTAACGAAAGACCGCACGGCCATCACGATGTATCCAAGCGTCAGCACGGCCATGATGGTCTGCGCAACGATGGCGGCGGGGCGGGCGGCGGTGCCGTCGAAGACGGCGCCGATCTGCAGCAAGCCGCGAATCGATCCCAGAAACCCCAGCAGCGCGACGACGACGGCGGCGTGGATCGCGTGCTTGCGTTTGCGCTCGTCGCGCGCAATCCCGCCCGCGAGGGCGATCACGAGACCGAAGGCGGCCGGAATGAGCGCGGTCAGGCTCACGGCGCCCGTCAGGAAATAGCCGGCAAGTCCAACGACGATGAGGGCGACGCCAAGGGCGATCGTGATTGAAGGCATGCGGGAATCATAGCGGAGAGGAACGACCGGAGATTAGCGCACCGCGGATGCCTCCACATGCTGGCCGGTTGCTCCAACGGCCGGCAAACGCTTCCTCCACTCGGCCGCATCGTCGCGGCGGCCCGAAGCGGCGTAGAAAGCGATCAGCCGCTCGATCGACGCGCGGAGACGCACCGGCGGCGTCGACGCCACTGCCTGCAGGCCTTGGTACCCTGCAAGGAGGAGCCGTTCCGCCTCCGCTCGATCGTCCGTACTTGCCAGCGCCGCCCCGAGGCTGCTCTGCGCTTCAGGCTTGTACCAAGGCGTGCGCCGCGGGCCGCCCTTATCGAAGATGGCGTTTGCCTGGCGCAAATACGGGATCGCTTCGGTGTGCCGCCGCTGTCCGACGAGCGCATCGCCCAGAGCCATGAGCACTGTCACGACCTGTTGATTGGTTGGCTGCTTGCGATACACCGCGAGGGCCTCTCGCGCCGCCTCCTCCGCACCGCGGAAATCACCAAGCCCGTTCAGGTTCTGTGCGAGGCCGGCTTGGGCGCCCAACGCGAGTGAGGACTCCGCTCCGAGCGTCTGACGAAGCGACGCCAACGCCGCGCGATACAGCGAAACCGCCTCCGGATACGCTCCCCGCCGGTACAGCATGAACCCGAGATTGGACTGCAGCCGTGCAGTCTCGCGATGACCGGCGCCCAGAGCACGCGTCAGGATGGCCAGCGCTTCGCGTCTGAGGGGCTCTTCCTCGTCCGGCTGCCGCACCTCCACAGCGCTCGCGAGCTGGTCGAGTGCGTTGGCGAGCGCCGGATGGTCGTTGCCGAGCACCTTGCGGCGGATCGCGACTGCTTCGCGCGCGAACGGCTCCGCCGCCTCGGGCCTGTGCAGATCATTGTTGAGGCGCGCCAGGTTCACGAGTTTGATCGCCACTTCCGGATGGTCGTTCCCCAGCCGCCGTTTGTCGATCGCCAGCGACTCCAGAAACATCGCCTGGGCCTGCTGCACGTCGCCCTTTTCCTGGAGCGCGAAGCCTACGTTGTTGAGGCTGGTCGATAACTGAGGGTCATCTGGACCGAGCACGTCCCGCCGAATCGCGAGCGCTTCTCGCATCCGTGCTTCCGCCGCAACGGCATCACCGTTCGCCATCAGGATGGCCCCGAGATCGTCCAGGCTGGTGGCCGTATCCGCATGCCTGGGACCCAGCGCTTCCTGACGGAGCCGCACGGCCTCCTCAGCCACGGGTCTGGCCTCGGCAAACTTCTGGTGCTTGTACAGCACGTTTACGAGCCTGGAGTCGGTGTCGGCGCGCAGCAGCGGGTTGCGGAGGGCCCGCGACTGCAGGTCGAGCGACGTGCGCAGCTGACGCTCGGCCGGCTCGAACAGACCCAGCCCCTCGTATGTCGTCGCGATGGCGTTGCGCACGGCGACTTCGATGTCGGGCTCTCCCTTCATCGCCCCCGCATCGATCTTCCGTGCGGCCTCGTCGAGCGCCATGCGGACCGTGACGTCCCGGCCCCGTGCCTGCGACGGATTCGCCGAGGCGAGCATGTCCGTCAGGAACGTCGTGACGGCCTCGGCCTTGGCCTTCTCGCCCTGAGCTTCAGTGGCGCGCGCCTGGGCGACGCGCTCGGCACGCGACGCGCGGACCGCCTGCCAGGTACTGACGACAACCCCAGCCACGAGCGCGACGAGCACGGCCACGGCTCCGCCGACGAGACCTCTGTGCCGGTGGGCGAACTTCCGGATCTGATACGACGCGCTGGGACGACGGGCCACGATCGGCTCGTTGCGCAGGAATCGGCGGATGTCCCCGGCCAGATCGGCCGCGGACCCATAGCGCCGCAGCTTGTCCTTTTCCAGCGCCTTCGCAACGATGGTCTCGACATCGCCGGGCAACGCACGAGTGATGGAGCTGAGACGCGTCGGCTCTTCGTCGCGGATGATGCGGACGGCTTCGGGCAACGACTTGCGACTGAGGTCGAAGGGCAGCCGCCCTGAGAGCAGCTCGTACAAGACGACGCCGAGCGCGTAGACGTCGGAACGCGTGTCGAGCTCCGACATGTCGCCCACGACCTGCTCGGGACTCATGTAACTCATCGTCCCGACCACCTCGCCCGCCATCGTCTGCACGGTGGATTGCAGCTCGGCCTGCGCCGCGCGGGCGAGGCCGAAATCGAGCACTTTGGGATGGCCCGACTCCGTGACGAGGATGTTGGCCGGCTTCAGGTCGCGGTGGATGACGCCGCGGTGATGCGCATGCTGCACGGCATCGGCGATCTCGGCGACCATCGTCAGGCGCTGCCGGAGATCGAGTTCCTTGAGACGCGCGTAGTCGTCGAGCTTGCGCCCGCGGACCAGTTCCATCGCGAAGTACGGCTGCGGACCGAAGCCTGTGTCCGCGATGCCAGCCTGGTAGATCTGCGCGATGCCATCGTGCTGCAGGCGGCCAAGGAACTCGTACTCGTGCTCGAAGCGGCGCAGCATCGCGGGCGTGGACACGCCAGGCCGGATAATCTTGAGCGCAACTCTCCGCCGCGGGCGCTCCTGTTCGGCCTCGTAAACGATGCCCATCGCGCCTTCGCCGATGAGCGCGAGGACGCGGTAGGGTCCGATGAGCGCCGGGTGGGATGCCGTCGCGATCGAGGCGTGCTGCGTAGTACGGTCGGCGTCCTCTCCCGGTTCGTCCCGCGCGTCACTGGCCATGACCTCTGCAAACTATGGCGGGCGTGAGCGGCATGTCAAGGTGAATGCTGGGGGTCTCCCCCGACGTCCGCCGGCCGCTATCATGGGGGATGAGACCGCTGTGCTTTCGGGATGGCTGGTGTGCCTCGCGGCCGCGGCGATGACCGCGGCCCCAGTCGTTCCGCAGGCTGATTATTATGGCACCACCATCGCCGCGCTCATTCGGCGGGGCGCCTCGTGACGGCACGCACTCGGCGAGCGCGATAGCCTTAGGACCACAGCCGATCCGCATGACCGAGTTCGAGTTTTCTCGGTTGTGACTCTCTGGCCCTGGGGCAACGACCAAGTTCCGGGCGGACGTATCGACTCGCGCAAGAGCTCTGCCCTTGTGGTGCTCACTTCAGTAACGTGTAACGCCGATCCCATGAGGGATGAGCACCGCGGCCGTTCGCGTCGGAGCGGCCGGATCATACGGGCAGGACTTCGGCGAAGCTGGCGGCCGACGGACAGGAGGCCGTCGCCGATGCCAAAGTCCAGATCGAAGTCTCGTTCAAAGAAGCCGGCCAAGGGTCCTGGCGCTCCCAGATCTCGAGCAAGCCAAGTCCGCTGTGCTGAACAGCCTGAGCTCCGCAAGTGGCCAAAGGACCTACGACCACGCGATCACCGAGTTCGTCGCTTGGTACTGTTCAGAGCCGCGACTGGCCTTCAACCGCACGGTGGTCCTCCGGTCTCGCATCCATCTTGAGCAGCGGCGGTATGCGCCGGCGACGATCAATCTTCGACTCGCCGCGGTTCGGCGGGTGGCGTATGAAGCAGAGGACGCTGGCCTCCTGAGTCCGGAACTGGCCGCGAGCATCCGCCGCGTGAAGGGCGTGCGACGCCTCGGGGTGCGACTGGGGAACTGGCTGACCGCGGAACAGGGTCGGCGCCTGCTTCGGAGGGAGGGGCCGCCGACCCTTCGTGGCCTTCGCGACATCGCGATGGTGTCTTTGCTGCTGGGCTGTGGGCTACGACGCGGAGAGGCGCTCGCATTGACCCTCGAGTCTGTTCAGCAGGGTGAAGAGCATTGGGTAATCGCCGATCTCCTAGGCAAGGCGGGCCACGTTCGTACGGTCCCGATGCCCACTGGGTCAAGGCGAACCTTGATGCCTGGACGACGTCGGCCGGCCTGACGCATGGACGAGCGTTCCGCGCCATCAATAACGCCGGCCGCGTCTGGGGTGAGGGCATGACCGCGAAGGTGATCTGGGACGTTGTCAAGGCAGCGGCCGCGGACGCCGGCATCGAGAAACTTGCCCCCCACGATCTCCGGCGCACCTGTGCCCGCTTGTGCCATCTCGCGGGCGGAGAACTGGACCAGATCCAGTTCCTGCTAGGCCACGTGTCGATTCAGACGACAGAGCGCTACCTCGGCTGCAAGCAGAAGCTCCGGTGCGCGGTCAATGACACGATGGGGCTTGAGCCTGAAGCGCAAGCGTGACCCACGGCCAGCGAAGGGGCGGAAGAGAAGAGCGTCCGCCCCTTGGCGACTACACGCGAGTAACGGTCCCTGATAGCTAGCGTTCATACGATTCAAGACGACAGGCTTGACGAATCCGCCGAGGCGGTGCTCCACAGAGCTAGCAGGGCCTCATTAAGGGGCCGTCCGGTGAACTGGATCTCATGGCCGGCACCTGCAACGACCACCTGGGAGGCGCCGACCCGCTCAGCGAGGTCGTCGCAGATGGCGTCGAATCCCGCGCTATGCCCACCGGATACGACGAGCTTCGGGAACGGCGCCGGCGCTAGCTCCGCGAGCGGCAGTTCGAGTTCCCAGAGCGGTCGCCCGCGGCGGAGCACGGGCACGAGTGGAACTGCAGCGGCGATCAGTTCCGGGGGGAGAGCGTCCGGATCGCTCCCCACCAACGTCAGAAAGCGGACGACCCAATCCTCGTCTGGGAGATCCTGATCCCAGAGGCGGCGCACGTCGGCCAGGAGTGTCCGCGCCGCTGGATGGTGCTGGCCCAGCGCGAATGCGCTTGGCTCCAGCAGCGTCAGAGACAGAGTCGCATCCGCACGGCGGGCAGCAGCGACCAGAACGCCGAGACCGCCATAGGAATGCCCCACGAGGTGGGCACCATCGCCCATGAGATCGGCGATGTCGTCGGCATCACGTAGGAAGTCCTCGCCTTCGGCCGCCGGGCTTCGCCCATACCCTCGCCGGTCAGGCACCAACAGGCGAAATCCTTCTTCGGCGAGCGGTCGTTGTGCCTGCCACTCGTCAACTCCTAGCGCCAGCGAGCCGTGCACCAGCACCACGGGCGTGCCAGAACCCCACGAGTCTACAAAGAGGTCACTCACAGGTTAGGCCCTCGTCTGGGTGGATTCTACGACCACGGCGCAACAGCATCCAACCCCAAGTGCCGCCGTCGGATCGACGAACGACGAATGATACTGCTCGAGAAATCGCGAAGCGAATGGACGGATTGGTATGGTTGACGCCGCAGGGATCAGCGAAGGTGCGTTCCTCTCGGGGGCGATGGCCGACGCATCCCAGAGCGGAGGCTTCGCACAACGCCAGCCGAAACCTGCCCTCTGCGCCGCGTCAGGTAATCGGGGTCCCAGGCGGTCGTGGTCACAGGCCCCAAGGTGGAATGCGCCCCCCGGAGACGACGGTGCGCGTCGGCTGCGCTCAGGCGGCCAACGCGCACGCAGTTGTGCAGCTCCTCGTCGTGTTGACTTGACAGGAGTCTAGTGCACCACTCGGCGGAGCACCCGTCGTCGGTCACGATCACGGTGGTCAAGGAGTAGTGAACAGAGAGGCAGAGGCCTGAGGCTAGAGGCCAGGAAGCGAGGGCATTCTCCAGCCCTCTGGCCTCTGGCCTCTATTCATGTCGCAGGGCGACGAGCGGGTCGACCCTGGCGGCGCGACGGGCTGGGAGCAGGCTCGCCGCGAGCGTGATCAGGATGAGGAGCCCCGTCACGACCGCCGTTGTTGCGAGGTCGCGGGCACCCGCGTGTAGTAGAAAGCTCGCGAACAACTTCCCGACTGATAAGGCGCCGAACATCCCGAGCGCCAGCCCGACCGCCAGGTGCGTGAGCGAGCGTCTCAGGAACAACCAGATGACGCGGCCAGACGACGCGCCGAGCGCCATCCGCACGCCGACTTCCTGCGTCCGTTGCGCCACGTGGTGGGCGGCGAGGGCGTAGACGCCGAGCGACGAGAGGACCAGGCCGACGACCGCAAGGATGCCAAGCCAGGTCCCGAGCAGTTTCTGAGCCCCGCCGCCGCGCGCAACAGCGGTGTCGAGCGATTCGATCCCGGAGACCGCAAGACCCGGATCGAGGGCGCGCACCTCCTCTCTCAGAGCAGCCGCGGCAGTGGCGAGCGTCATATCGCCGACGATGACCGTCACCGAGCGAGGTGGGATCGCATCGACGCGCAGCGGCTGATAGACGAACGGCTGAAACTGGTCATTCGCGGAAGCGCTGGGCACGGTGCGCGCCACCCCGACGACCGTCAACCACGGGAAGGCCACATCCCTGGACTGCGGCTGGACCAACTGAATCCGCTGGCCGATCGGATCCTCGTTTGGGAAGAACCGCTGCACGAAACGCTCATTGACGACGGCGCCCTCGCGGCCAGCGTCGCCGTCTGACATGACGAGCGCGCGTCCGCGGACGATCGGTAGTCGAACGGTTTCGAAAAAGCGGTCGCCAACCGATACGAACTGCACTCTCGGGACGTCGCCTGGCAGTGTCGCGCGCCCAGCGATGGACAGTTCACGGCTCGACCCTGGAAAGCCGATCACCGATGCACTCGACATCGTCACGGACGGGAATCGGTTGGATGCCCCGATGCGATCGCTCAGGCGGGCGAAAAACTCGTGCCTGGCGACTGGCGAGTCCTCGAAGCGTGCCGGGACCCACACCGACATGATGTTCAGACGGGAGGTCTCGATGACCAGGTCGGTCTGTGACAGCGCGATGAAGGTGCGCCACATCAGGCCAGCACTCGTGAGCAGGACCAGGGCCAGGGCGATTTCCGCCGTAATGAGCGCGCTCGTCCACCGCGCCGTGCGTCGCGTGCCTGCCCGTCCACCCTCTTTGAGAATCGCGTTCGTGCCGCGGCGCGACAGGTGCAACGCTGGTCCGAGGCCGAACGCGAGCGTGGTCACGAGGCAGGTTCCGGCGATGAAGAGATAAGCCGTCGAGTCTTTCGAGAAGTCGGCCCAATACGGCCTGGCATTCGGCCTCCCCGGTTCGATCATGTCGAAGCCCGAGCCGATCATCTCGGCACCGTATCCTGACAACATCGCGCCGAGTGCGCCGCCCATGAAAGCCAGCACCAGGCACTCGATCAGTAGTTGCCTGACGATTCGCCAACGCGTGGCGCCGACGGCTGTGCGGATCGCGATCTCGCGCGATCGCCCGATCGACCGCGCCAGCAACAAGCTGGCAACGTTGGCGCACGCGATGACGAGCACCAGTCCGGCCATACCCAGAAGCACCGTGAGGATCTGGGTCGCTAGCGGGCCCCCGCGTCCGACGCCCTTCAGCAATTGGCTGTTGAAGCCGATCAGTCTGTCCTTTGAGAGTCCCAAACCGGCGATCGCGTTCGCCGCCACGTCGAGCTGCGCTCTGACCTGCGGCAGGTCGGCGTCGTGTCGCATGCGCCCGACCAGCTCGAAGTAGGGCCGATTGCGTCCCTCGCCCGTCACCATCCGCGATGCCCCGAGCGGCTGCCACAGCTCTGTGATCACTG
>Ga0105347_1000914_pt1 | contig 13207 bp, 10 predicted proteins | sample EasRivMeERMLT890_FD_89677 | JGI IMG/M metagenome (GOLD analysis project Ga0105347, IMG submission 89677) | Soil microbial communities from meander-bound floodplain in the East River, Colorado, USA - East River MetaG ERMLT890 | ecosystem: Environmental > Terrestrial > Soil > Floodplain | place... | reverse complement strand
GTGCCGAGCCGGGCCTACGTCTCCTCCTTCAACTTCGCCGGCAGCGACCAGCAGAAGAAGGTGGGAGACCTCTCGGGCGGCGAGCGGAACCGGGTCCACCTGGCCAAGCTCCTCAAGACCGGCGGAAACCTGCTCCTCCTCGACGAGCCGACCAACGACCTGGACGTGGACACCCTGCGCGCGCTGGAAGAGGAGCTCGTCGCGTTCGCGGGCTGCGCGGTCGTCATCAGCCACGACCGGTGGTTCCTGGACCGGATCGCCACCCACATGATGGCCTTCGAGGGCGACAGCCGGGTGGTCTGGTTCGAGGGGAACTACCAGGACTACGAGGCCGACCGGCGGCGGCGGCTCGGCGCCGAGGCGGACCAGCCGCACCGCATCAAGTACCGCAAGCTGACGCACTGAAGCGGCGCCGCGAGGCGCTGCGTCAACGGCCGGGAGTGCGGCGCGAGCGGCGGCTGGCCCGTGGCAGCGTGGTCTTCCGCAACGTCGCCGGCCGCGGGCGCGCGTTCACGGCCATGTCCCCCGTCCACCGTTCCGTGTCGCTGACGTGGATCCCGAAGAGGTCCAGGATGCGAGCCACCGTGTGGTCCACGAGATCGTCGATCGACCGCGGGTGGTTGTAGAACGCCGGCACGGGCGGGGTGATGACCACGCCCATCCGGGCGAGCTTCAGCATGTTCTCGAGGTGGATCTCGTTGAGGGGGGCTTCCCGGACCACCAGGACGAGCCGCCGCTTCTCCTTCAGGACGACGTCGGCCGCGCGGTGGATGAGGTCGTCGTCCTGTCCGTGGGCGATGGCGGACAGCGTCTTCATGCTGCAAGGCGCGATGACCATTCCCAGGGTGAGGAAGGATCCGCTGGAGAGGGCCGCCCCCTGGTCGTTCTCGGCGTACGAGCGGGTGGCCATCGTCCGCACCCTGGCCAGGGTGTGCGGCGTCTCGTGGAGCAGCGTGCGCGCCCCCCAGCGGCTCACCACGAGGTGGGACTCCACGTCGGTCGTCTTGAGCGTCTCCAGCAGCCGGATGCCGTAGATGGCGCCGGTGGCGCCGGTGATTCCGACGATCAGGCGGCGGGGCGTCTTCTTCCCTGACACTGTTTGCCTGAAACTCCGCGGTCCTGGCCCGGGCCGACCGCTCATCGAGACGCTACCCTCGACACGCAGGCCGGTCAAGCGCGACCCCGGCCGCTCGGAATCGCCGCCCCTCGCTGGAAGGGATCGCGAAAGGAGCAACCGTAGACAGAGCTAACACGTGAATATTGTGATGCGAGTGGACCGGGTCTGGCTCGGATATCATCCAATATTAACCTCATGAATGCGACACCTCTAACCGATCTCACCGACGCGCAGATCCTGGGCAGGCTGACCCGGCTGTCCCGATGCGAACGCCGGGTAACGGCGCGCATCATCGCTCACCTTGCCGAGTTCGATCGACGCAGCCTGCACCTCGGAGCGGGCTTTCCGTCGCTGTACCTGTATTGCACGGAGGTGCTGCGACTGTCCGAGCACGAGTCCTACAACCGCATCGAGGCGGCCCGGGCCGTCCAGCGGTTTCCTGTGATCCTCGAGAGGCTCGCTGCGGGCTGCCTGAACCTCACGGCCGTGCGGCTCCTGGCGCCGCACCTGACGGATGCGAACTTCGCTGTCCTGATCGCCGAGGCGGAGGGCAGAGGCAAGCGCGGCGTCGAGGAGATCCTGGCCCGGCACTTCCCGAAACCTGACGTCCCCGACTCCATCCGGAAGGTGGCCGCGCGCTCCGCCGGGAGCACGCCGGAGCACGCGCCGCCGGCGCACCGCGATGGCGGTCCGGTTGGTGAGGCGGCGCCGGCGGACGGAGAGGGCTGTCCGGTGGTAGAAGCGGCGGCGAGTGTGTCAGTGAGCCCCGAGCCTGGATCAGCACCGATCGAAGGCTCGAGCGGCAACCGAAACCCCGCGAACGTTCCGGACCTTTGCGCGCCGCCTTCTCGCCCGGAGGTGGTTCGGCCGCTCGCCGAGGACAGGTACGAGGTCCGGTTCACGGCCACTCGTGAGACCTGCGAGAAGCTGAAGCTCGCAAAGGATCTGCTGCGTCATCGGCTACCCAACGGTGAGACCGCGGAGGTGATCGATCGAGCCCTGACGCTGCTTCTCGAAGACCTTGCGCGGAAGAAGTTCGCCACGACATCGCGAGGCCGGTTGAATACTGAGCATGACACCGGGTCCGAGAGTGCGGATGCCACTTTGTCCAAGAGTGAGCATGCCATCGGACCGAAGGGTGGGCATGCCACTCGACTTCTACCCGGCGCTATCCCGGCACCGGCGTCGCGCCATATTCCGGCGCAGGTCAAGCGGACGGTGTGGATCCGTGACGGCGGCCGATGCGCGTTCGTGAGTCACGGCGGGCGTAGGTGTACGCAGCAAGGCTTCCTCGAGTTCCACCACGTCCGTCCCTACGCGGTGGGCGGGCAAGCCACCGCGGGCAACATCGCGCTGCGGTGCCGCGCTCACAACGCCTACGAGGCCGAGCTCTACTACGGTCCGGGTGTCCGTGAGGGCGCCGAACTCGTTCCAGAACGAGTTGGGCCCGACGGACACGGTAGGCCAAGGATGGCCACCACGAGCGGTGCGAGGGAATCGGACGAGTGGCGCGGACAGGCGGGACGGATGGGGTCGGACAGACGAAGTCGGACGGACGGCGCGGAGAAGTTGTCGTGAGGGCCTCTCCGGTATAATCCGCCCGGTTTTCCCCCGCGGACGGGATCCCTTCCCCCAGCGGGCGCACGAGCCGCGGTCCCGCAGGGCGCGGACGTCGCATCAAAAAAGGAGGCTCCCGGCATGGTGAGAGGCCTGGTCGTGCGCGGCCGGCTTTACGCCGCGCGGCCGCCCGCGCACGGGCGCATACCCGCTCTGGGTGCCGTCGTGGGAGCCGCGGTCCTGGCGGCCGCGAGTGCGGGCTGCCGGCGGACGCCCGAGCCCGGCCCGGGCACGATCCGCCTGGTCGAGAAGTTCGACCTCAAGAAGGTCGAGGGATCGCCGTCGGCGAAGGCGCCGAACATCCCGCGCACCGAATGGCGGTTCGACGGGGCGGCGCCAGCCGCCCGAGCCGCGGCGGGCGCTCCGGCGGGCCCGGGCCCGGCTGCCAAGCCCGCGCCGTTCGCCGCCACGCGCGGCTGGGAGGGCGGGCCGGGCATCGGCGGGCTCGCCATCCGCGGCGGCCTTCTCGTCGGGCGAGCCAAGGACGGCCACGGCGTCCTGCACATCGAGCGGACGTCCGGCCTGGAGAACGCCGACCAGCTGCAGGCGATCGAGATCCGCATGCGGGTGTCGGCCGGCGCCAACCTGCACATCGTCACCCGGCCGACCCCGACCGTGGACCTCAAGGCCGAGGAAGCGCTGTCGCGCGTGCTGCCAGGCGCCATCACGACGCCGGTGATCGCTGGCCCCGAGATGCAGACCTACACGGTGACGCCGCCCGCGCCGGTGACGGGCGCCCGCGTCCGCCACCTCCTCATCCGGCCCACCGACGCCGACCCCGGCGCCGACTTCGCGATCGAGTCGGTACGGCTCGTGTTCCGCCGCGAGCACCTGGCGTCCGTCCCCTCCGGCCTGAGCTGGCAGGGGCTGCGCGACGTCTTCCGCGAGACGCTGGTGATGCGGTCACCGGAGACCGCGCGCTTCGAGCTGACGCTGCCCTCGCGTCCGGTGCTCGACCTGGCCCTGGGCACACCGGAGGACGGGCCCGTCACCTTTCACGCAAAGGTCCAACGCGACGGGAAGGATGTGGCCGTCCTCGACCACACAGTCACCACCGCGTACCGGTGGGAGCCGCGTCTCGTGGACCTCGCTGAATTCGCCGGCAAGACGGTCACCCTCTCCCTCTCGGCCACCGCCGAAAAGCCCGGCACCATCGCCTTCTGGGGAGCGCCGGCGGTCCGGCAGCGCGTGACCCAGCAGGCCGGCGGGCCGCCCCAGACCGTCATCCTCATCCAGGGCGACACGCTGCGGAAGGACCACCTGGAGCTGTACGGCTACGAGAGGGCGACGGGGCCGACGCTCAAGCGCCTCGCCGAGAACGGCGCCTTCTTCGACAACGCGATCACCCAGACGAGCTGGACCAAGGCCGCCACGCCGTCGGTACACACCGCGCTCTACCCGTCCACGCACGGGGTGCACCAGATCCCGGACCGCCTGCCCAGCTCGGCCACCACCATCGCCGAGGTGTACCGGGAGGCGGGCTACGCCACCGTCTCGTTCTCGGCGGTGGCATTCACCGGCGCGTTCACCAACCTCCACCAGGGCTTCGAGACCGTGCACGAGGGCGAATCCACGGCCGGACGCGCCGGCCCGAAAGGGGCCAAGACGGCGCGCGAGTTCACCGACCGCCTGGTCGAGTGGTTGGACGGCCACCGCGACATCCCTGTCTTCGTCTACCTGCATTTCTTCGATCCCCATCCGCCCTACGAGCCGAACCGTCCGTACGACACGTTGTGGGCCGACCCCAAGGGCCGCGAGGAGTACCTGCGCGAGCAGGAGGCGTTGAAGAAGGTCGTGGCCGATGCGTTCCTGGCCCAGCGCGGCATGGCGACGCCCGACGAGCTGATCAAGGCCGGCCTCGACCCGGCGTGGTTCCTCCAGTACTCGAAGGACTGGTACGACGGCTCGATCCGGGGGATGGACGACGAGATCGCCCGGCTGGTGGAGCGGCTGCGCGGCCTGGGGCTGGAGGACCGCTCGGTCATCGCCTTCTACGCCGACCACGGCGAGGAGTTCCACGAGCACGGCCGCATGTGGCACGGGCAGAGCGTCTACGGGGAGTTGATCCGTGTGCCGCTCATCCTGTGGGGGCCCGGGCGCATCCCGAAGGGCAGCCGCATCGAGGAGCCGGTGGAGCTCATCGACGTGATGCCGACGCTGCTGGAGCTGTCCGGGCTGCGCGTCCCGAAGGAGGCCCAGGGACAGAGCCTGCGCCCGCTCTTCGCCGGGCCGCCGGGCAAGAGCGCGGCCGGGGCCGGCGGCGGTTGGGCCAAGCGGCCCGTCATCGCCGAGAGGCAGCCCCTCGGGCGCGACGATTACCCGAACAACGGCGAGATGTACGCGATCATGGACGGCGGGTGGAAGCTGATCCAGAACGTCAAGCGGCCGCCCGACAAGCCCGAGTTCGAGCTCTTCGACTTCTACAAGGACCCGCTGGACCAGAAGGACGTGGCCGCTGAGCACCCTGACGTGGTGGCCCGCCTGGCCAAGGGACTGGACGGGTTCCGGAAGATGGCCGTGGCCGCGCGGCTCAAGCCCGACAGCGAGAGCACGAAGGGCATGACCAAAGAGCAGCTCGAGCAGCTGCGCAGCCTGGGCTACGTGAAGTAGCCGACGCGGCTACTTCGCCGCGAACTCGATCTTCACCTCGGGCTCCAGGTTGATCTTCACCCCCTTCAAGCCCTTCATCAGGCGCTTGGCGTCGGCGATGGATCCGCCCTCCATGGCGGTGTTGAACTGCTTGAGCTTCGCCTCGTCGGCCAGCAAGGCGTCGAACCTCATCTCCATGAGGGTGACGCGGGATCCCTCGACGAACGGGCTGTTGGTCTGGACGACCTTGCCCTCGGGCTCCACGGCGATGGCGATCCGGAGGCCCTTGAACATCTGCTTCATCATGGCCAGGGCCTCGGGCTGGACCTCCGGGGCCTTGGCGGGAGCTTTCTCGCCCCCGGGCTTCGCGGGCGCCGTCTTCAGGTCGGGCATGGAGACGGTCAGGATCGTGTTGCCGCTCGGCCCCTTGGCCAAGCCGAACCTCATGGAGTCGTCCGCACCTTCCGCGCCCGGGGCGGGGGGGCCGCTCGGGGAGGTGGGCTTCTGGCTGACCTTCAGCTTGGTGACGTCCTTGAAGGCGTAGGTCGCCCGCACTCCCTTGGCCTGCGGGGTGTCGATGGGCTCCGCCTTGACGAAGGTCACGCCCTCGCCCATCTTGGCCGCCTCGGCCTTGGCCTGCTCGATGTCCTTTGGCTCCAGCGCCATGGGCTTGTCGCCTGTTTCGGCCTTGGCACCGTCACCCTTCGCCGACTTCATCATGGCCATGGTCTCGGCGCTCATGGTCATGGTCTGGACGAGCGTGCCGCTGCCGTCGGGCTTGACCTTGACCAGGGTCTCGAAGTCGATGCAGCCCGCGGTGGGCAGCGCCAGAAGAGGCAGGATCGCGAGTCGACGGAAATGCATGAATGTCTCCCGTGGCGAGAACGCCGTTACCGATGAGATCAGGGTCCGGCACTATAGCCCATCGCCCGTGGAGGCGCCACGCCGCCGTGCTACGATTCCGCCCCCCACGGAGGTGACCTGATGCGTCTGGGCCCCGCGCTCGTCGTCCTGGCTCTCGTGGCCTCGGCCGCCGGCTCGGCCGAGCCGCCGCCCTTCGACGTCCTCATCCGCGGCGGGACGGTGTACGACGGCGACGGGGGCGCGCCGCGCAAGGCCGACGTCGGGATCGTGGGCGACAAGATCACCGCCGTCGGTCCGCTGGCGAAGGCCGAGGCCCGCACGGTCGTGGACGCCACGGGCCTGGCCGTGGCCCCGGGCTTCGTCAACGTGCTGTCCTGGTCCACGGAGTCGCTCATCGCCGACGGCCGGTCGCAGGGCGAGATCCGCCAGGGCGTCACCACGCAGATCTTCGGCGAGGGGTCGTCGATGGGCCCCTACACCGAGGCCATGAAGAAGCGGGAGACCAAGGAGCAGGGCGACATCAAGTACGACATCACCTGGACGACGCTGGCCGAGTACCTGGCCTACCTCGAGAAGAAGGGGGTCTCGCCCAACGTGGCCTCTTTCATCGGCGCGGCCACCGTCCGCGAGTACGTGATGGGCCTGGGCAGCCGCCGGTCCACCCCCGCCGAGATCGACGCCATGCGGGAGCTGGTGCGGCGGGAGATGGAGGCGGGGGCGCTCGGGATCGGCTCGTCGCTGATCTACGCGCCGGGCACCTTCGCCAGCACGGAGGAGCTCATCGCGCTGTGCCGGGAGGCGGCGAAGTACAAGGGCATGTACATCTCGCACCTGCGCAGCGAGGCCGACTCGCTGCTGGAGGCCGTGGACGAGCTGATTCGCATCAGCCGCGAGGCCGGGATCCCGGCCGAGATCTACCACCTGAAGGCCGCGGGCGAGCCCAACTGGTCCAAGATGGACGCGGTCATCCAGAAGGTCGAGGGCGCGCGGCGCGAGGGCTTGAAGGTCACCGCGGACATGTACACCTACACCGCCGGGGCCACAGGGTTCGACGCGTGCGTTCCCCCCTGGGCCCGGGACGGGGGATACGAGGCCCTGTTCCGGCGGCTGCAGGACGCGCCCACGCGGAACCGCATCCTGGAAGAGATGACGGCGCCGCCCCGCGGCTGGGAGAACCTCTGCGTGTCCGCCGGCGCCCCCGAGAGGATCCTGCTCGTGGGCTTCAAGAGCGAGGCGCTGAAGCCGCTCACGGGCAAGACGCTGGCCGAGGTGGCCGCCATGCGCGGCACCCATCCGTGGAACACCGTCCTCGACCTCATGCTCGAGGACCGCACCCGCGTGGGCGTGGTCTTCTTCCTGATGTCGGAGGAGAACGTCCGCAAGCAGCTCAAGCTGCCCTGGGTGTCCTTCGGGTCCGACGCGGCCTCCATGGCCCCGGAGGGCGTCTTCCTGAAGTCCTCGACCCATCCCCGCGCCTACGGAAATTTCGCTCGCTGGCTCGGCAAGTACGTCCGCGAGGAGAAGCTGGTGCCGCTGCCCGAGGCCATCCGCCGCCTGACGGGGCTGCCCGCCACCAACCTGGGCCTGGAGGGCCGCGGCTTCCTCAAGCCGGGGATGTACGCGGACGTGGTGGTGTTCGACCCGGCCACCATCGCCGACCGCGCCACCTTCGAGAAGCCGCACCAGTACGCCGTGGGCGTCCGGCACGTGCTGGTCAACGGCGTGGCCGTCCTGAAGGACGGCGAGCACACGGGCGCCCTGCCGGGGCGCGCCCTCAAGGGCCGGGGGGCGGTCGCGCCGCGGCCCTGATGTTCCGGCCGTGAGCTACCGGATCGCGGTCACGGGCGCCAGCGGCTTCGTGGGCCGGCACCTCGTGCGCGAGGCCGTGGCCCGCGGCGCCGACGTGGTGGGCGTGGCCCGGTCCGAGCTGGGCGCGCGCTTCGTGGCCGCCGCCGGCGGGCGGGCCGTGATCGTCCCCGACCTGGAGCCGGCGCCGCTGGCCCGCGCCGTGAGCGGGGCCGCCGCCATCGTCCACCTCGCCCAGATCGGCTCGGAGCGCGGCGCGGCCACCTACGAGGCCGTCAACATCACGGGGACGTGCCGCGTCCTCCTGGCCGCGGCCGCGGTGGAGGTCCCGAGGCTCGTGTACCTGAGCGGCCTGGGCGTCGCCCACTACGGCATGGCCCCGCGCTGCACCAACCGCTACTTCCTCTCCAAGCTCGCCTCAGAGGTGGAGCTGTACCGCTCCGGGCGCGAGACCGTCGTGTTCCGGCCGTCGTACATCACGGGGCCGGGCGACGGCCTGGTGCGCGGCCTGCTGCGCGACATGGCCGCGGGAGAAGTGGAGCGGCCCGGCGACGGGTCGTACCGGATGCAGCCCGTCGCGGTGGGCGACGCGGTGGCCGCCATCCTGGCCGCCGCCTCCGGGCCCTCCGCTCCCGCCGATCTGCCGCGCCCGCGTCACCGCGTGTTCGATCTCGTCGGCCCGGAGACCATCGCCTACCGGGATCTCATCGACCGCGTCGGCCGCATCGCCCGCGCGGAGGGGAAGGCTGGCGAGTACCGCGTGCGGGAGGTCCCCCTCGAGGAGGCGGACCGCAGGGCGGCCCAGGGCGGGTTCCAGGGCCACCAACCGGACGATCTGGACTGCCTGGTGTGCGACGAGGTCTCGGACCCGCGGCCGCTGGAAGCGCTGATCGGCCGGCCCCTCACGGCCCTCGACAAGGCCCTTGCCGCCGCAGTTCGTGAATGACCATGAAGGAGAGCCGATGAGAAGAACGTTGCCGGCCGCCCTGGCGCTGGTCCTGGCGCTGCCCCTGCCGGGCGCCGCCGAGGACGACCGCCCGCAGGCCCTGGTGGACCGCTTCGTCCGGGCGTGGAACGCCCACGACGCCGACGCGCTGGGCGAGTTGTTCAGCGACGAAGCCGACTTCGTCAACGCGGAGGGCCAGTGGTCGCAGGGCCGGCCCTGGATCCGGGCGCAGCTCGAGCGCGCCCACGCCACGCGGTTCAAGGGCACGACGCTCGTCGAGACGAACACGCGGCTACGCATGGTGCGCGATAACGTGGCCGTCCTCCACTTCCAATGGGAGCTGTCGGGCGAGCTGGACGCCGCCGGCAAGCCGAGTCCTACCCGCCACGGCATCATGCAGATCGTGGCGGTGCAGGAGGTCAAGGGGTGGAGGATCCTCTCCGCCCAGGACACGAAAGTGCCGCCCCCGGTGTAGTACGCTCTCCGCATGCGGCTGGGCATCACCGAGTTCATCGACTGCGCCCACCACCTCCCGGGCCACACGAAGTGCGGCCAGCTCCACGGCCACACCTACAAGGTCGAGGTGATCATCGAGGGCCAGAACCCTGCGGGCGGCATGATCGTCGACTTCAACGACCTCAAGGCCCGGACCCGCGAGGTCCTCTCCCGCTACGACCACAGGAACTGGAACGACTTCCTTCAGTTCCCGTCCGTCGAGAACATCTGCGAGCTCCTGGCCGGCCAGCTCCGCGAGCGCATCCCCTTCCCGATGGTCATCCGCGTGTGGGAAGGCAACGGCAAATGGGCGGAGATGTAATCTGTCCGCTCACGATGAGCGCGGAGGACTCAACATCCCCGCCGATTCGCGCTCCATGGCCTCGTGGAAGCGCCTCGTCATCTTCCTCGTCACCGGACCCGGTTGACCGGCGCCGATCATGACCTCATCCACGCGGCTCACCGGGAGGATCTCCCGCGAGACGCTGGTGAGGAAGCACTCCGAGACGCGCGGCAGGTCCGCGACATGGATCGCGACCAGCGAGATCGGGATCAGGCCCTGACAGAGATCGAGCACCATCGAGCGCGTGACGCCGTGGAGGGCGCGCGTATCCTCGGTATGCAGGACGCCGTCAAGGGTCGCGAAGAAATTGCTCGACAAGCCCTCCAGGATCGAGCCGTCTTCGGCCACGAGCAGGCCTTCGTGAGCGCCCGGCGGGAGGGCTTGATACGCCGCTGATGCGGTGGCGATGAAGCGGGTGTCCTTGGCCGCGGGGTGATCGCGGTGGAGCGGGAGGGTCACGCACCAGACGCCGTCGCGGTAGAGGGAGTCCGCCAGGGGCTCGAGAGGCTCGACCGTGACGAACAGGGACGGCGGGGCGAAGGTCAGGCGGAGTCGGGACTCCGGGTAACGAGTGGACTTCAGGGCAAAGGTGAGGAGGCGGCGGACGTCGGCCTCGTCAAGAGATGCCGGGCGCCCCTGGATGCGGACCGAATCCACGAGGCGTTGCACGTGCTGGCCGAGGCGGACGACGCGGTCGGCCCGATAGGTTCGCAGTGTCGTGTACGCGCCGGCGGGCAGGCTCTCCGAGGCGGCGGAGAGGCTGGCTGAGTCACCGCGAAAGGTGATCCGGCCCTCGCGGAGCTCCCAGGTTCCCGCCAAATTCCCCTCGAATCGAGCGTCCTACGCTCCGTCTAACTGCCTATCCCTTAGATAGATAGTAGCATGACCGCAAATGGGTTGACAATACCAAACTCAATCTCCTACCTTACCTGCAGGGGAGGCGAACCTTGGGCAAGACGATCGGCATCGATCTCGGTACGACGTACTCGGTGGTGGCGGTCATGGAGGGCGACAGTCCCTCCGTGATCACGAACCCGGAAGGGGGGCGGACGACTCCGTCGGTGGTGGCCTTCACCAAGACCGGCGAGCGGCTGGTCGGCCAGGTGGCCAAACGTCAGGCCGTCACCAACCCCGAGAACACGATCTACTCCATCAAGCGGTTCATGGGCCGCAAGTTCTCCGAGGTCAGCGAAGAGGCCAAGATGGTGCCGTACAAGGTCGTCGAGGCGTCCAATGGCGACGCCCGCGTCGAGGTCACGGGCAAGCAGTACTCCCCGCCCGAGATCTCCGCGATGATCCTCCAGAAGATGAAGGATGCCGCCGAGCAGCACCTCGGAGAGAAGGTCACGGAGGCCGTGATCACGGTCCCGGCGTACTTCAACGACTCGCAGCGCCAGGCCACCAAGGACGCGGGGAGGATCGCGGGCCTGGACGTGAAGCGCATCGTCAACGAGCCCACGGCGGCGGCCCTGGCCTACGGCCTCGACAAGAAGAAGGACGAGACGATCGCGGTCTACGACTTCGGCGGCGGCACCTTCGACATCTCCGTCCTCGAGGTCGGCGAGGGCGTGGTCGAGGTCAAGGCCACCAACGGCGACACCCACCTTGGCGGCGACAACCTGGACCAGCGGGTCATCGACTGGATCGTGGCCGAGTTCAAGAAGGACCAGGGCATCGACCTCGGCAAGGACAAGATGGCTCTCCAGCGCCTCAAGGAGGCCGCCGAGAAGGCGAAGGTCGAGCTGTCGACCACCATGGAGACCGAGATCAACCTGCCCTTCGTCACCGCCGACGCCTCCGGCCCCAAGCACCTGGCCATGAAGCTCACCCGCTCGAAGCTGGAGCAGCTCGTGGGCGACCTGCTGGAGCGGACCATGGGCCCCGTGCGCCAGTGCATGAAGGACGCCGGGATGGAGCCGAACGACATCCACGAGGTCGTCCTGGTGGGCGGCAGCACGCGCATCCCCAGGGTCCAGCAGCTGGTCAAGGACTACTTCGGCAAGGAGCCGCACAAGGGCGTGAACCCCGACGAGGTGGTGGCGGTGGGCGCGGCCATCCAGGCCGGCGTGCTGTCCGGCGACGTCAAGGACCTGCTGCTCCTCGACGTCACCCCGCTCTCCCTGGGGATCGAGACCCTGGGCGGCGTCTTCACCCGCCTCATCGAGCGCAACACCACGATCCCGACCAAGCGGGCCGAGGTCTTCTCCACCGCCTCCGACAGCCAGCCCAGCGTGGAGATCCATGTGCTGCAGGGCGAGCGGCCCCTGGCCCGCGACAACCGGACGCTCGGCAAGTTCCAGCTCTCCGGGATCCCGCCCGCACCGCGGGGCGTGCCGCAGATCGAGGTCACCTTCGACATCGACGCCAACGGGATCGTGAACGTCTCCGCCAAGGACCGCGGCACGGGAAAGACCCAGGCCATCACCATCACCTCGTCGTCCGGCCTGGCCAAGAACGAGGTCGAGAAGATGGTGAAGGAAGCCGAGGCGCACGCCGCCGAGGACCGCGAGAAGCAGAAGGAGATCGAGGCCCGGAACCGGGCCGACGCCCTGATCTACGCCACGGAGAAGACGCTCCAGGAGAACAGGGAAAAGCTGCCCGAAGCCGACGCGGCCGCGGCGCAGAAGGCGATCGAGGAGGCGCGCAAGGCGGTGGAGCAGGGCGGGGCGGACAGGATCGAGGGCGCGCTGCAGGAACTGACGCGGGTCTCGCACCGCGTGGCCGAGGTCCTGTACCAGAAGGCGGCCGGAGGGCAAGGCGAGGCCGGGGGCACGCCCGGGGGCGAGCCGCCCGCGGGCGAGGGCAAGAAGGAAGGTGACGTGATCGACGCCGAGGTCGTGGACAAGGAATAGGCCGTGACCATCGTGGACTTCTACGCCGTCCTCGGGGTCCGGCGCGGGGCCACCCTGGCGGAGGTCCGCCGCGCGTACCAGAAGCGCGCGCGCCAGATCCACCCCGACCTCAACCCGGGCGACGCCGCGGCGGCGGAGCGGTTCCGCGTCATCTCCGAGGCCTTTGCCGTCCTGGCCGACCCCCAGCGCCGCGCGGAGTACGACCGCAGCGGCGCGACCGCCCCCAAGCCCGCCTCCATCCCCGAGGTCGGCTTCGAGGGCTTCGACTTCTCGGCCGAGGTGAGGATGGGGGCCACGGAGTTCCGCGAGATCCTCGACGGGGTCCTGCGCTCGCGCGAGCGCGGAGAGCGGGACGCCGCCCGGGGCGAAGACCTGGAGCAGCGCGCCGAGGTGAGCTTCGAGGAGTCGCTCTCCGGGACCCGGCGCCGCCTGCAGGTGACCCGCCTGGCCAACTGCGGCGCGTGCATGGGCGCGGGGGAGACGCCCGTAGCTCCGTCCCGCTGCGCGCGCTGCGGCGGGGCCGGACAGGTGCGCAGCCGGCGCGGCCGCATGATCTTCTCGACACGCTGCGGCGACTG
>Ga0105347_1000913_pt1 | contig 13210 bp, 10 predicted proteins | sample EasRivMeERMLT890_FD_89677 | JGI IMG/M metagenome (GOLD analysis project Ga0105347, IMG submission 89677) | Soil microbial communities from meander-bound floodplain in the East River, Colorado, USA - East River MetaG ERMLT890 | ecosystem: Environmental > Terrestrial > Soil > Floodplain | place... | reverse complement strand
GACGAGGCCGCTCCGCCGCCGCCACCGCCACCCAGCGAACTCACCGAAGACACGGCCGCCCTGGCTTCGGCATGGCCGTCGCCGTCGTCGTCGACTTCGATCACCTGGATGGCCGACGAGTCGTCGCAGGTGCCGCCGATCGTGCGGTTCTTGTCGGCGCCGGTGCCCTTGACGTTGATGGCCATCGAGGACGTCGTGGGAGTGACCATCATGGATGCTTCGTTTTCGGGAATGCCGTCGTCGTCGGAGTCGTGCAAAGCGCCAATCACCACATTGCCGTTTATGAGGGCTGCAATGTTGGCCTGCGACTCTGCGGTGCCGTCGCCGTCGGAGTCGACCACGCATTCGCTGGCGGCACTGTCGGTGGCAGACATGCCCACCCGAACAGTGGCTCCCGTGCCTTTGGTGTTGATGGCTCTGAACGTGGATCCCCCGGAGTCCACTACCTGATCCTGAGTCGGGATGTCCCCATTCTGGAATTCATCCTTGAGCTGCGTGCGAGTGAAGCCGTCCGCGTGAAGTACGTTCCAGCCATCTGCGTGGTTCCCCGGAACGACAGAAAGCCCGGTCACACTCCATTGAGAGGATGTGTCGTTGACCACGCCACCGCCCGAGAAGTCGGCCAGGCCGTCGCCATCGCTGTCTCTGTCCAGAGTGGAGATCACACCTGCACTGTCGGCCGAGCTGCCAAAACCTGACCTGGCCCCGGACATCTCCACCTTGAAGCCTCGCACTTGAGCGAACTTGTCGTCCACAGCAGATTCCGCCATGGTTTCCGGCACGCCGTCATCATCAGAATCACCGAGCATCCGGCTGGAAGCGCTCATCGATCCTGACCCGGTTGCACTCTTCACACTGATGATCCCGCGACCCTCGGCAATCCCGTCACCATCATCGTCGATTTCCAGCACTTGCACTGCCGAGCTGTCGTCGCAGGTTCCGCCGATGCTGCGACCCTTGTCGGCTCCTGTACCCTTGGTATTAATCGCCACCCCGGAGGTCGTGGGCGTCAAGGTGTTCGTGATGCTCGAACGGGCGAGCAACCCGATCGATTGCAGTTTTGTCTCCAGCTCGTTGATGCGGACCTTCATGTTGCTGGACGACGAGCCGCTGGGGCCGTTCGCCTCGGAATTCACATAGGCTCCCGTCGCGTCGACGCTGTCGATCACCTGACTCTGAGTCGGAAAATCGCCGGTCTGGAAAAAGGTCTTGAGCACGGCGCGCGGTACTTTCGCCGAAGACGATGAGCCCACATCTGGATCGCCGTCATCATCCAGGTCGACAGCAGCTATGCTGATGCTTTCCGTATTGTCGACTTTCTCCCAGACACTCACTTCTGCGATGCCGTCGGCGTCATCGTCGTAGCCCAGAGTACGCTGTGCAATGTTTTGATCCACGATGACAGCATCGCCCACGAGGTACTGGAGGGTGGGATCATAGGATCTCAGGCCGAGCATGCCGCGATCGTCCTCGAGGTGCACATAGCTGTCGATCAGATTGGAGAAGCCCTGGTGGGAGGCGGTAATCCTCGTGGTGTCGTCGCCCACACTCATCTCCATCGATCCGACGCCGGGTTCGACGTGGTGAACACTGGAGGAGATGAACGCACGCGGCACGGAGCCGAGCGCCAGGCGCGGCACGAGGACTTCGCCCGACACAGCCGTCTGCAGATACAGGTCGTTGTCGGCATGGATGACAATGGGTCCACCCAAAGGCTGGAGGTTGCCCAAAAGGCAGGTGAACAGCCCTTCGCCGCCCGTGACGTGGACGTCCTGGAGTTCGGTCCAGATCAGGCTTCCGCCCACGGAATCGGTCCAGAGGCTGAAGACGACTGCGTAGTTTCCGTCGGCCACCGGCGCACCGCCCGACGTGGTCAGTTTGCCCTGATAGCTGATGGTGGAGGAAGTTCCGAGCGCACTCCCGGCCCACGCCAGGGTCAGTGCGATTACTGTGAAGGCCAGCGCACGAGCAGGACGCATCCATCGACTCCTTTGGTTTGTACCTTGGTGCATGACACACTCGGGTCGCACGGCAAAGGACCCGGAGTGACTAAGAGGAGCCGTAAAGGTACCGGTCGTAGTCAAAAAGTCAACGTATTACAGGGAGCAGGGGGAGGTGGGAGGGCCCGGGAGATTCGTTCCGGGTCGAGTATGTGTCGCGCAATGCAACGATCCCGCCTGTCCGCTTGACCTCGATCGGGGGTTTCGCTCTAACTGGAGTTGGTTTCCAACAAGGGGACTGGAGGAAGACCCCATGAGCATCACTGTCGTTTCGAATATCCGCATCATCGCCCTTCGGGATCTCCATGACGTGAGACGGGAGGTCGAGGCGTACCCGGATGACGCTTCTCTCTGGAAGACGGCACCGGGCATCACCAATCCCGGCGGGACTCTGGCGCTGCATCTGGCGGGGAACATGCAGCACTACATCGGCACAGTGCTTGGGCAGAGCTCCTACGTGCGCAACCGGGACGCGGAGTTTTCGCAACGTGGACTGACTCGCGAACAGGTCCTGCGCCGGCTGGATGAAGCCATGGCCGACGTCGACGATTCCCTGCGACACCTCACGGACGACGAACTTGGCGAACCGTTCCCGGAGCGCGTGGGCGAAATGAGTCTGCTCACGGGCCAGTTCCTGATCCATTGTCTGGCCCATATGGGTTACCATCTCGGTCAGCTGGACTATCATCGCCGCATGGTGACCGGCATCAATCGGACCATCTCGGCGCAGGCCATCCCGGCGCTCGACAGCATTCCGGACTAGCCTCTTCGCGCAAGCCGGGGCGGCTCAATAGAGCTCGAAGTCGTACCGTAGAATGTAATGCAAACCAATGACGATAAATGTCACCGCGGTCAGCCGGTGCAGCCATCTCGCTATGGCCGTCACTCGATTGAACACCCGGCCCAGGGATCCAGCGCCAAAGGCGATCACGAATCCGAACGCTATCACCGGCAGACCGGTGCCAATACCGTAGAGACTGGGCAGAAGAATGTACGACTTGTGCTGCAGGGCGAGCGGAATGAGACTACCGAAGAACAAGCCCGCAGACACCGGACAAAGTGACATCGCGAAGATGAATCCCAGCACGATGGCACCCCACATGCCTCCACGCTCAGCCAGTCGTCGCGTCCAGTCTCCGCTTCCTACACTGGGAAGCGGCAGGCCGAACGAACCTAGTAACAGCAATCCCACCAGCACCAGCAGCGGACCCAGGACCTTGTCCATGTAATCCTGCAGGAAATTGGCCACGGCTGGTATGGAGAGCAATCCGGCCACCACAACAGCCGCAAGACCGATATACGTGACCATCCGACCCACCGTGTACAGCAACCCCGACAAGACGGCACGCCGTGGGCTCCCAACCTCCCTGCCAATGAACGAGACGGCCACAATGTTGGTCGCCAGCGGGCACGGCGAAATCGAGGTGAGGAGTCCGAACCAGAACGCCGTGCCGGCAGCCACAAGCAGGGAGGCCATTACCTGGCCTCCAGCAGGGCTGAGACCTCGTCGCGGACGTACGTCTGGAACGTGGCTTTATCTCCGAGAACTTCCCAGATCTTGTCGAGATTCTTCCACCGGACCTGTTTGCCGTCGGCCAGATCGCTGAGTACGACCGACTTGGTGAACAGCTGGTAATCGTCGCGAAAGTGCTTATTGGCATCTTCGTCGGTGTTGATCACACGCCAAACGATGGAGCTGTCCTTCACCTGGGTGGCGAAAGCGCTATCGACAACCTCCTTGGTGTAGGCTTCGATCTTAATGCAATTGGAGCAGCGTTGCGTTCCGTGGAAGTAGTACACGATCAGTTGATGAGTACTGCTTGGTTTGACAGGCAAAGTGTCGGACACGACCTGTGATTCTGGTCCAGCCTCCTTCGGCTCAGCGTCGGTGGCGTCAGACGGGCTGAGGGGAGGGCTGGCTGCGACCAGCCAGACCATGCACATCATCAGTACGATGGCTTTCATAACGGGCACCTCAAGTAATGAGTTTCTTGATTTCAGACACGCTGAGCACCTTGCCGCTTGTCCTGACCGCGCCGTCAATCACGAGAGCCGGTGTGGCCATGACGCCGTACTTCATGATCTCGGTGATGTCCTCGATCTGTTCGACGTCTGCGACCACGCGGGCCTCCATCACGGCGGCCATCACATTCCTGTGGAGATGCTTGCAATTGGTACACCCTGGACCGAGTACTTGAATCTTCATATCAGGATCTCCTGGATTGACTTCATAGAATTGCGTTAAACAAGTACCCCACGCCGATAATGGCTACTGCGACAATCCCGAAGAACGTCAGCAGAAGCCTCATCTTAAGCACCTGTTTCAGAATCACCGCCTCCGGCAGTGACAGCGCGGTCACCGCCATCATGAACGCCAGGACCGTTCCCGTGGCCATCCCCTTTTCCATGAGCGCCTGGACGATGGGGATCACTCCGGCGGCATTGCTGTAGAGCGGCACACCTATCAGCACGGCCACCACCACGCCGAACGGATTGCCGGGCCCGGCGTACGTCAGAAGAAAGCCCTCCGGTACGTATCCGTGAATCAAACCACCGATCCCGATTCCGATGACTACGTACGGCCAGATTCTCTTGAGCAGGCTCAACGTGTAGTCGCGGGCGTATCTGAGTCTCTCAGGCCAACTCATCCGTGGCTCGAATCCGGCGCCCACCTTCACCGAGTAGACATAGTCCTGCACAAACCGTTCCATCTTGAGCAGGCCAATGAGTATGCCCGCAACAATGGCCACGGAGACACCGGTGACGACGTACATCAGCGCGATCTTCCAGCCGAACAGGCCCCACAGCAGAATAAGTGCCACTTCGTTGACCAAGGGCGACGAGACGAGGAATGAGAACGTTACGCCCAGGGGGATCCCTGATTCGACAAAGCCAATGAACAGCGGTACGGCCGAACAGGAACAGAACGGCGTGACGATGCCGAGGAGTGCCGCCGATACGTGACCGACATACACGGCTCGGTGTGACAAGAGACGTCGAGTCCGCTCGGGAGTGAATTGGGACCGAAGCACCGCCACGACAAAGATGATGGTGGTCAGCAGAAGGAATATCTTGGTCGCGTCGTAGATAAAGAAGTGAAGGGCTTCACCAAGGCGGGTGCCGGGGGTCAGCCCGAAGAGTGAAAACACGATATAGTCAGCAAGTTGCGTAAGCACAGGCGAGATGTCCTTCAGCAGGCCGGGATGGCCCCCCCCGATTCTTCGCCCGGACCAGCCCGTTTCTGTACGGCCTTTCGGGACCGAGAGGAGGTCCCCGTGCACAGGACCAGGATGCGAATCTTCCGAATCACTTTGCGCTCGCGCAGAGCTTCGTGCGGCTGTATCGCGCCAGGCTGGCCGCGTCCTTCTTGAATTGATCCATTCCTGTCAAATGGTGCTTGAGTAATTGTCTCAGGTCTTCAACGAGTGGGCTCGGTGTCAGGCGGTAATGCACCCATTTCCCATCCCGGCGGTCCAGAACCCAACCTGCGCTTTTTAGCCGGATCATGTGTCGCGAAACGGTGGATTGCGGCAGCTGCAGCACGGCCATGAGATCGCACACGCACAGCTCCCGCTCGGACAAAAGCGCCACAATGCGCAGACGCGTTGGATCGGACAGGCCCTTGAATACTTCGTGGTGTGTGATCATGAGGCTTCCACTTCTGCGCTCTTGTCGCGGAAGTATCGTCGCTGGAAATAGAGCGCGAGACCCACCAACGAAACGAGTACCGGCACCTCGACCAGCGGCCCGATCACGGCTGCAAAGGCTGCTCCGGAGTCGATCCCAAACACCGCCACAGCCACAGCGATTGCCAATTCGAAATTGTTGCTTGCCGCCGTGAAGGATAGAGTGGCGGTTTTTGAGTAATCCGCGCCCATCCGGTGACCCATCCAAAAACTCACCAGAAACATCACGACGAAGTAGATCAAAAGCGGCACCGCAATGCGGAGCACATCGAGCGGGATCTGCACGATCAGGTTCCCCTTGAGGCTGAACATCACCACAATGGTGAACAAGAGCGCCACCAGTGTGATCGGGCTGATCCAGGGAAGGAAGGTCTCCTCATACCACGCCCGGCCCCTGGTCTTCAGAGCGATCAGGCGGGTCAGCATTCCTGCGATGAAGGGAATCCCCAGGTAGATGAACACCGATTCAGCAATCTGGCCCATGCTCACCTGGACCAGCGAGCCCTTGAGTCCGAACAGGGGGGGCAGAATCGTGATGAAGAACCAGGCATAGACAGAGTAGAAGAGAACCTGGAAGACGGAATTGAATGCCACCAGCCCGGCAGCGTACTCGGTGTCGCCTCTGGCCAACTCATTCCAGACGATGACCATGGCGATGCATCTCGCCAGCCCGATCATGATCAGGCCGACCATGTACTCCGGATAACCCGACAGAAAAGTGATCGCCAGGAAAAACATCAGGATGGGACCGATCACCCAATTCTGCAGAAGCGATAGTCCGAGGATTTTGGTATTCCGAAAGACATCTCCCAGCTCCTCATACTTCACCTTGGCGAGCGGTGGATACATCATCAGGATCAGCCCGATCGCAATCGGGACGTTCGTCGTGCCGACCTGGAATTGATGGATGAAGCCCTCCACCCCTGGCAGCAGGTAGCCCAGTGCGACGCCTGCAGCCATGCCGAGGAATATCCAAAGAGTGAGGTAGCGATCCAGAAAGGAGAGCCGCTTGTGATTCTGCTTTGTCACCGATCGCACGTTCTTATCCCGTCGCCCCATGGAGCCTGGCGGCTCCAACATATCCGCTTATGCAAATATGTGGGTATATTTGCGGAGAGTCAAGTCCGCGAGTGAAGATGGACGTACGAGTTGCCGGTATCGTGTTGGTAGTTATAGAGATAAGGTTATGACGGGGGTGGAAACGCTCTCATCGGCCCTCGAATCGAGGGGAGGTGGACTCACGGCGGGGAGGACCATTGAATCCATGCACTGCCGGGTCCCACCAGCGCAATGTTCCGATCTCGCTGAACCAGTTCAGCACCACCATGAGCTGGGTTCGATCGCCCTGAGCCCCTTGCCTGCGGCTATCAACATGCTTCGTGCTCCAGATCTGTGTGGCTCAGACGTTTTGCCGGTGCCGAGAACGCCATCAGGCTGGACTGCCAGTCAGACTCAACGGCAGAAGCTCTGCAAGAAAGCTATCGGCTCGCGTGTATTCAAGGGGTTGTGCCGGAGACTTGTAGTGGATTCGAATCAATGGCGGGAGCGGCGAGACGTTTTCATCAACTCCCTGATAGCCCGGCAAGCGGCCCAATGTCAAGGCGGCCTGGCGACCTGAAGGTCCGCTGCGCTGACGCCTGCCGCGGTGGCTGCGGTCGGAGCCATGACGGCAGGGGCATGCAGAGCGGCAAGCGGGGCGGATCGCTCCTTGAATCCGCCCGCGCACGTCTCGGCGATTGCAGGATAGCCCGTGTATCGCGTTGAAGACTGGCTGGCGAAGGCCGGCTCTTACTTCAGCAACAGCATCTTCTTCGTCTGCATGACATCGCCGGCACTGAAGCGGTACAGATACACGCCGGTCGAAACCGGCTTGCCGGCTTCGTCATGGCCATTCCACTCAATCCGATAGGACCCGGCCTGTTTCATCTCGTCCACCAACGTACGAACCTTCCGACCCAATATGTTGAACACCTCGATCGTCACCTGCGATGGTGACGCCACACTGTACGAAATCGTGGTCACCGGATTGAACGGGTTTGGATAGTTCTGGCTCAGTTCAAACCGCTGCGGCAGGTTTCCCTGGCTCGGAGGGTCGTTCACACCTGTAGGCACGGAAGTCGAAAACAGTGCATACACCCCCGGCTCAGTGATGCCGTGCACCACTTCGTTGTGAAAGGTATCCACCGAGCCGCCCATGGCGCTCCACTGCATGACCGAATCATCAAAACGATGCACTTCCAGCGTCAACTCCTGTTCGGAAGACTCCACGTCGGAATTGGAATAGTGTAGGGTGATGGTACCCGACACAGACTCAACTCCGCCAAAGGCCACGCCGTGCGCATCTCCCGCCTGGCGAGCCAAAGACCCGAGACCATCCATGATGACCGGATACGACGACGATGCCATCGTGATACTCGGAATGCCCGCTCCGGCCGTTTCAACGACAATCTCTGCGTCTCCCTCCGACGAGCTGGCTTGAAGGGCCGTCACGGCCGTATCGTAAACCGAGTGTACGTAGGCCACCGGCGCGAAGAACGAAAACGCGGAGTCATCGAGGGCATCGAACTGAAAGTCTCCGGAGGTCGCAGGCGTTGGCCACAGAGCGGAATAGCCATTCGCAATCGCCGTCACACTTAGCGGAGCCGGAGGCAGGTCGTCCGGCTGGTGCTCCACGGCAGGAGTCTGTGAAAAGGCAGCGGGAGTCCACGAAGTGAGCGAGAGGTCGCCGTTGGCATAGGTGGGTGCGAAGACGATGGGGTAGTAGCCGAACACTTCGTTCATGATAATAGCAACACTGTCGTCAGCCGCTGACAGCACGTGTCTCGAATGGTATCGACCCGCTTGCCCGGATGGATCCAGCATTCCAAAGAGCCACCGCTTCGTCAGCGCACCGCCGGCCGCCCGACTTCCGGTGACAAATCTGGCGGCCGTGGTCTTAATTGTGTCTCCGGGCAGGTAATCGAGGACGCGGATTCGCCCTAGATCTGAAGTGAACCCCTGCTTGCCCACACCGCCGACCGCATAATGTAAATTCACATCGCTATTTGGCACCGAGTCTCCTGCCGCATCCCAACACGATACGATGATGTTCCCTCTGACGGGAGCGGTATGGCTCACGGAAAACGACACGAGGGCCCCCACATCATAATCCAGGCTGGCAGAAGAGTTGTTCGGCCCTGCGAGAAAGCCCAGTCCATCGGGAAGCACGCGTTCCTCGGGCATGTTCACCACCACGCCGATGCTGTCGGGCCCGTAGGCGCGCTCCATGTTGTGCTCGAACAGCGACCAGCACGACATGGCATATAGATTCCACTGGAAGTTATTGCGACACGCCACATTCGAGTAGGAGATCTCGGATGACATTTCTGAGCAGTAGTCGGTGCCATTGTCGTACTGATAGTCCATGAATCCAAAGGGAAGTGAACTATTGACGTGAGCGGCACAGCGCACGTCCCCGGAGTCATACCTGTATTCGTCCTTGAGGCCCCAGGCGTAATGTCCCACTTCATGCAGGATCGTCCTGTACTGCCCCGAGACATCCATCTGCAGTGGCCACTCACTCCAGGTGCCGTTGCGAGTGGCGTCCTTGCTTCCAAACCACTTGCGTGGCATTTCCACCGGATCGCCTGAAGCGCCGGTCCGGTCGATTCCACCCACGTCGGCCACATGCGGGTGCACCTGGTTGCTAGCCCGGAAATGGATGTCGGCTTCCCTCCAGTGCGCGCCATTGTCATAGAGATAAACACTGCCGAGGCGCGCCTGGCCGTCGGTGACGTCGTACATGTAATTGGCCATGCTGCGAAAACTGTTCTCGAAATCGGCGATCAGACTCAGATCGGCATCCCATTCGATCGACGCGACGAAGTCATAGACAAAGGTGGTGTGGTCGATGAAAACTTCCTGGGTATCGGAGGTAAAAACCAGGGTGTCGAATTTCGGACGGCCGAGAGAATCGAACATGACGTTGTCAAGATAGACATGGTATTTAGTCGTGGTAATGCCGGTGTGCTTAACAGCCGGTACCTCCGCAACGTCGAGAGTCACTTTGAATCGTTCGCCGGGGGAAATGCTGTCGGACTTAAACTCCACGACCCCGGCTGGATCCACCACGTAGTTCCCGACCACCCGCTCCGTGTACGATGGACTGTTGTTGTTTACGCGGGTAATGGAGACCGTCTTTCCCGGTAGGGAGTCCCCGTAGGGACCATAGATTTTCAATCTGTACCAGTGCGGCGTGAGCAGAAAAGCCCGGTTTTCGCCGTTGCGAATGCCTATGCCAACAATCTGCCCGGAATCGTTGAGGTCATAGGCAAAGGTGAGTGAATTCCACCCCGAGGCGGGCGGAAGGAGCGATTGGAGAGCCTGAAACTGACCCTGTCTCCAAAGTACTGGTTGCAACGGACTGGAACCCTGGGTACCGAGGATGTCCCCCAGGTTGTTTATCACCACACCCTGGCTCGGCGCGCCGCCATAGAAGTCGATCCAGGTAGTGTCTTTGTAGAGCATGGCACGAGTTGCGGTGAACGTGGGATATTGGAATAAGGCCGAGCCGACCACGTGTCCGGAGTCGTTTATGCCATTGGCAACGCTCCACAGGCTCCCCACGGGCTTGTCCAGGTTGGCCACCGCCCCTCCGTCGTAGACAATCCCGCGGAAGCTGTTGGTAACATCTCTGTTCACTACAAGGCCCGCGACCTGGCCCAGGTTGTTGATATCATTTACCTGCCAAAAGATGCGTCCCACCGGGCCGATCCCCTGCATGGCGCCTCCGGCGGGCCTCAAGAAAGCCGATGCACTGTTGAGCTGGTCGGCGGTAAAAAACGATTGTCCGATGATGTCACCTGCGTTGTTGATTGCCACGGCCCAGGCTACGTTGCCTCCCAGATCCCCGATCGAACCCGGGACGCCATTATTCCAGAGCACGGCATAGTAGGCTGCCCCAGTGTTCCAGGATTGACCTACCACCTGTCCAGCATCGTTGATGTCCTCCGCTGAGTTATCGGCACCGAGATAATCCGGGAGTTCAGTCATGATTCCGTCTGACCAGAGAAAAGCATGGCGGTTGGTGCCGTCGTGATACCACCCTACCACCTCACCCTTGTTATTAATGGCATGAGCCTCGGAAGCTGCGGCTCCGGTCAATACGCCGAGATCGATGATGTCGTAGTTGGGCCCTGAAATGGCAGGGCTCGCCGGCCAGCAAAGTGCAGCGAGCAGAACCTTCATGGCACTTCTGTGGCAGCTCATAGCGTTCACCTTTCGTCGTCGATGTTTCAGTCCGGTCAGTTGGACTACGCAAGTCTTCGGTCGGTCGCGTAGCACCAGTTGCGGAACGTGACCGGGATATGGAAGTCTACGGTGGTCTCCGCGATCGCTCGGGGATCGCTTCGGGTGAATATCGTTTCCCGATCTGGGCAGCAATCGCCGAAGGGCATCAAACTCAAAACTGGCGGGGCCGACGAGACTCGAACTCGCGACCTCCTGCGTGACAGGCAGGCGTTCTAACCAACTGAACTACGACCCCGATATGGCTTGCGAACGGCCGACTGGCCGCCGAAGAGCCACTAAGATAGCGGCCGAGAAAGCAGGTGCAACCTCATTCTGGAACCTCCGAAAACACCGCAAACCCGCGCCCCTGTTGGCGTTGGCGGGAGCCGCCAAATCCCACGCAGAGTTGTCTGCTAGTGCGCCTGTACGCGATCGGAGAACAGGCGCGCAGAGTTCACCCTGATGAGCCTGTATGCAAGCAACAGCGAAGCGGGCACCAGGATGGCCCAGGCCAGTTCGGCCGTGTAGTGAAGTCGCGAGCCCTGCCAGAAGCTCGATCCGCAGAACATCGTAAAGACGACGTAGTGCGTCCCGAGGACCCAGGCCGCCAGCGCCCGGCCCGTGAGCGAAAGCAGCAGGATGCCCAGGAGGCTCAGCCAAAGCAGAGTGTAGCCCCAATAATTCACCATTTTGTCGTTTAGGGTCTTCATGAACGGGGCCAGAGGCGGAATCTGCAGTCCCACGTAATCGTTGGACGCCCTCAGATTGATGTCCACATTAAAGAGGTAGTAGTACAACATCCGCCCGGGCATCTGCTGCCACGCTTCGGCCACCTTCTGTTTCGCAATGGCATAGGCGCCACGGTAGTGCTCCAGATCGGAGACGCGCTCTTCATGACCGTATTCCAGCCTGTACTTCTGAATCAGCTCCGCATCATCGTCGGCCATCGCCTGTGCCACAAGACAATGGCGCATGGTGATAGCTGGAAGTGTGGTAAACAGGAAGAGGTCTTCCTTGACGTGGTTTCGAAGCGACCATGAGAATACGACAGAACCGGCCACCAGAGCGGCCAGCCCGGCACGCGAAATGAGTTCTCGACGCGACGCGTACAGCGGCCGGACAGGCAGCACCAGGGCCAGGAGTGCGAACACGAGTATGGCCAGCTGTCCCGAGCCCCTCACGAGGGCCGCGGCTCCTGCCACAAGGCCGGCCGCGATGAACCACCCTCGATGGCGGCGTTGGTACCCAAGTATGAAACAGAGTAGCCCGGTTGCGTAGAGCGTAAACAGCGGCTGATCTGTCATTATGTGGCAGCTGATGCTTACGGCGGTGAGCGAAAGCGCGTTGGTGAGGCCTGCCGCGAGGGCCACCCAACGGTGCTCCACGACTCTGACCGCAATCAGGTACACGAGGAGGGGCGACAGGGACCCCAGAAGAATGTTAAACAGAATTGGAAACACCGCATGAGGTCCGAAAATCCAGTCGAGCGCCGCCACGATCGCGCCATATCCCGGTCCCACGATCAATAGAATACTCGGGCCACGGAGGTGGCCGTGCAGTATGTGCTCTGCCACAATGTGATAGAATTGGCTGTCGGGCGCGAACGTGGAGAACTTCTCAAAGCCCATGCTGTAGGATGCCGCTGCCAGGTAAGACAGGCGCACAATGAGAGCCGTGGCGAACAGCACCAGCAGGTCGCAGGACGAACCCCATCGGGACGGGGAAGGCGGCACATTCACGGAGTCTCTCCAGGCGAGCACAGGATCCCTTCAGGCGCAATGGAAGCGCGCCTTTGTAAGCAGCTTTTCCCGGGGCTGTGAGTCAAGCAGGCAACGGCAGCTAAGCGGGAAGACGTCGACGGCGGAGATCGCACCCCAACAAAAAAGCCCACACCGTAGGCGTGGGCTTTGGATCAGCAAGGCGTATGGCTAGGACTTTTTCGAGCGACGCAGCCGGAGGGCACCCAGGCCGACGATCCCCGATCCCAGGAGAGCGATCGTTCCGGGCTCGGGAACAGGATCCGGGTTGCTGGCGCCACCGGGCGTATAGTCCATCATGAGAATTGCGTAGTCGATTCGCAGATTCACTTCACCCGCAGTCACCGTTACGTCGAGCGTTCCGTCGTTCCAGAATCCGGGCACGTCGACGTCGGTGAGCCAGTACGAAGAGTTGTCGAGGAAATCGCTCGAGAGCGGATCCCAGTCCAGCGTCCCCTGGATTTCCACAGCATTGTTGTTGCCATCGATCAACCAGCCG
>Ga0105347_1000910_pt1 | contig 13221 bp, 16 predicted proteins | sample EasRivMeERMLT890_FD_89677 | JGI IMG/M metagenome (GOLD analysis project Ga0105347, IMG submission 89677) | Soil microbial communities from meander-bound floodplain in the East River, Colorado, USA - East River MetaG ERMLT890 | ecosystem: Environmental > Terrestrial > Soil > Floodplain | place... | reverse complement strand
GACCTGATTCGTCTGCAAGTGAACGGGGCGTTGAATACCACGGCGACAGCCTTGGTCGTCGACTCTCCAGATCCGGATGCGTCGGCGCCAGGCATTCTATATGGCCTAGCGACGCATTTGAAGCCTGGCGATTTGCTGATGGTCGAAGCATTGCTCGGCGCGGAGCCGGCAGCTTTTACGAATGAGATCATCATGGTCGTTGCGGTTGCGTCAGGAACGGCGCTTACGATCGCAAGGGGACAGGCAGGAAGCACCGCCGCAGCGATCGCTGACAACGCCTTCTTGACGAAAATCGGATCGGCGTATGCCGAAGGAACGGCTTCGCCGAACGCCGTTTCGCGCAATCCGATCAAGTATTCGAACCTCTGTCAGATTTTCAAGAATGCCTACGAGGTCACGAATACTGCGGACGCGACGTACGCAAGAACGGGCAATGCGAGGCAGAACGACAAGAAGCGCAAGATTTTCGACCATGCGCGCGATATCGAGCTTTCCATTCTTTTCGGGCAGAAATTCGAGACTACTGGCTCGAACGGCAAGCCGCTGCGCTTCATGGGCGGATTGCGGGATTTCATTCCACTGACAAACACGACGATCTTTGGCGCGAACGTTACGCTCGAGCAATATCTCGCTGCAACGATGCCGGCTTTCAATTTCGATTCGCCTGCCGGCGATGAAAGGATCATTTTCTGCGGCAATGGCTACGCCAATACGTTGAACATGTTGGCAAATGCCGGTGGCAACGTGCAGTTCGGCGAAGTCATCAAAGTCTACGGCATGAACCTAACGGAGTTCGTCATGCCGCAAGGCAGGCTGCTGATTCGTCGGCATCCGTTGCTTTCGCGCCATCCGACGTTCACGTACTCCGCGTTCGGTTTGGACTTTGCCTCGTTGAAGTATCGGCACTTGCGCGATACCACCGCCATGGACAATATCCAGGCGAATGACGTCGACACCACGAAGGGACAATGGTTGAGCGAAATCTCAATCGAGGTTCAACGTGGCGGCTTGACGATGTTCTACCACGGCGGCTTCCAGAGCGTCGCATAACGAGAGCGCGTTGCATAGGGCTAGATATGAGCCGGTAGTTACGTTCTGTAACTACCGGTTCATTCCGCCCATCAAGGAGAAGCCTCAGTGGTTGACTACTTCTTTAATATCGCAAAGGGCGCTTTCGTCGAGAAATTCCGAGACGCAGCTGCGAATGGTATCGTCGCGCTAGCGACGGGAATGGATTCGGACGATGCCGCGAATAATGCGGCGACGTTTGCTGCCTTTTGGACGGGAGCGAACGTCGAGAAGTCCGGCGGCGGATATGCACGGAAGACGGGATTGACGGGAACGATTACCGTCGATAATACGAATAATCGCGTCGACGTGGATTTCCCCGATCAGACGTTTACTGCATTAACCGGTACGGCGGTCATTAAACTGATCGTCGGCTACGAGGAATCTGCTGCGGAGAGCGGCCGTATTCCCGTATCTGCGCACGATTTCGCAATCACGCCGGATGGTTCTGACGTCACAGCGCAGTTCAATGCTTCTGGATTTGGGAGAGCGCAATGATGAAGGTGCGAATGCCGGAGTGGTTGAGGAAGAAGGAAATTCAGCTTCCAATGTGGGCGAAGATCGACGAGGATTTCAATCACAACAAGGTTGCTTTGCGTATTAGCGTTGATCCGTTAATTGCCTATAAGGAATGGTTTGCGCTGCTGCATGATCCAGCTTACCCAATTCCAAATGACATGGAACAGGCTGGCATCACGCATATGCCGAATGTAAGTGTGCCGGATCAGTATTGGTTGGAAGTTGCTTATCAGTGCACGAAGTTGGATCTGCAAATGGCGCTGAAGGGCTCGCAGTATGATCCGCTGCTAAACGGAAAGCCTGTCGAGTTCAACTTCCTATCGCGGCCTGAATTCAAGATGACGAATTTCCCAGAGGGTAAAACGTGGCAAGCCGCTACGCAAGGGCGCGAAGCTAGAATGCATTACATTCGAGTTCGCGGTTCATTGCCGATGTAACATGGTACATATCGTCGCAGATCGCGTTTGTGAGACGTCGACTTCGACGGGCACCGGAAACCTCACGCTTGCCGGCGCAGTAGCTGGGTTTCAAACGTTCGCCGCTGCAATGGCAAATGGCGATACGTTCTTCTATTGCATCGAGGCCGTCGATGCTAATGGTATTCCAACTGGCGATTGGGAGGTAGGTGAGGGGACGTATGTCAGCGCGACGCCCGCGATAGCACGTACGACCGTTTTGGAATCGAGCAATGCTGACGCTGCCGTGAATTTCGCTGCAGGAACAAAGCGAATTTACGTTACGATGGCGGCTGAAGGCACGCAGACGATTCTTGATTTAACGGAGGACGCGGCGCCGGACATTGCTGCTGATTTTATGATCTTCTATGATACGTCGACTGGAACGACGGATCGTGTAACGCCTCGTGATTTACGAACGCAAATTCTCGCAGCAGGAAGCGCGGCAGCGAATTCGTGGCCTATATTAGGATCTGGAACTATATTAACGGCTGCCGTTAAAGGAGCATTCGAACACGATACGAACTGCTTGTACTTTACAACGGATGTTGGGAATCGTGGGTACGTGCCGGTGCGGCATTTCATTCGTGCGAATGCAACAAGAACATTACCGAACGACACGAATTTAAATGCGATATTCAACTCGCCAGCTAATGGCCGGTTGACGTTGGAAACTGGCACGTATCGCTTCGAGATGGTTATCGGTATAACAGCCATGAGCAGTACGAGTGGAAATGCATTGCTCAATGTTCGTGGCGCCGGAACCGCAACGCTTAACGATTGGCTATATGCGCTCGTCGGTAAGGATGATTTGTTAACGGCAATTTCCGGTGTGCAAGGCACTATGCCTACAAGTGAAGCCTCTCCGGCTTCAATGTTTACCGGTGGTGCTGCCACCGCTATGTGGTTTACTGCTATCGGCACATTCACAGTAACGGCTGCTGGTACGATTATCCCGTCAATTGATCTAGTAACAGCTTCAGCAGCTGTAATTGCGATAGGTTCGTATTTCATGTGTGAGCGAATTGGTGATGTTAATGTCGTAAGTGTTGGACAGTGGGATTAGGTTTTCAAACTAGGAGATTGCAATGTCAGACATGGTAGTGATGCCACAGCATCCACAGGAAAGTAGCCCCGCAGGCAAGGCGTTAATTAATTGCACCGCCGTCGAAGCGGACAATGGCACTGTGATAGGGTTCGCGGTCGAGCTAGACCTAGCTGATACCGTAGCCGACATGAATCAGGCGATACTCGATCGGGCTGTGTTCGAGTTTAGTAACCTTTCAATTACGATCGCCCCAGGGGATCGCAAGGTGTTAATTGGTGGAGTTAGTTAAGACGTAGTATGATTGTCCCTGTAGGTGCAACAAGTGGCGTCTCGACGGGAAGTTCCGTCACGACGGGTTCGCGCACGTGGACTGCGGGGAATATTGTCGTCTGCGGGTTTCATGGCGCTAATGGTGCCACGGCTGTAAATAGCATCTCGGCTTCTGGAGGCGCGATTCGCGCCTTCGGAATGCCGGCAGCCATACGCAACTCCAGTCCTGCGTTAGAAACTTGGATCGTATTTATCGACACGGGCTTCACTGGTACGTTAACGGGAAATTTAAGCGGATCGGATAATTCTGTATTCACTGCATCGGAGTATAGCGGAGTTACTGGCTTTGGTGTCGGCAATTCTAGTGCACCTACTTCAACAGCTAATCCATCTATTTCGTTAACGTTCTCAGATGCAGTGGGAGCTCCTTGGACGGTTGCAGTATTCTCGGCTAATAGTGCGACGAATCCTACAGCTAATGTCGGTAATCTACGGGTTGCGAATAACCAGACGAATGTAACTGGCGCGTTGGTGGATAACGTTACCAATACTTGCAGCGTAACTCATGCTTCAGCCAATTGGGGTATCGGTATTATAGAACTGTACGATGGAGGTAGCGATCTCGGTAATGGCGTTTACTCACTAGGCGGCGCTGGTGGTGGAACCAATGGCTATGGCGACGGCTACAATGGATTCACCTATGGTGTGGGATTTACGACTGGAAGTAATCCAGCTGGATATACGCTGAATAGCGCAAGTATTATCACAAACAACATGGGCTCGGGAGCCGCAAATTTACGAGCCGCAGTATATGACGATGATGCAGATCCAGGCAAAGACCTTGTGGCGGATGGAGGAAATCTCCCATTTGGCGTTGCTGCTGGAGCTGGTGCGGGGATTGTGCATGTTTCGCCATTATCAGGAACTTTACTGCCTAACACAAACTATTGGGCGACATTCAATAACGATACCGCGACGGTAGCTTATAGGTTTGACGACTCGGTAGGTCCATATACTGGCACGTCTGCTTTCTTTGTCGCAAGCACGTTTGGTACGCCTCCTAATCCTTGGGGATCACGTACGCAGGAGGATAGCGGCGGACATATATGGGTACACGTTACGCCTATCGTAGTGAATACGCCAAGAGGAATATTGCGAGACAACGACGGGGTTATGTTGCGTAGTGGTAGTGGTCGCTTACTGAGAGTAGCATGATTTCTGGTAGCCCAATTGCAAGTTTCCCGATTTCCAGTCGGCGGAATCAGAGCGTTGGCGGGGGATTGTCGGCTGCAGTTGGACTTGTAACGGAAACGAGTACTGCATTTTCTATAACGAGGCGGAAGCAAGCAGCCTTTAATCTCGTTACAGAAAATGACAGTGCATTGGCAATCACGCGGAACAAGTTACGCGTTATCGGCTTGACAAGCGAAACGGATTCGGCGCTAGCGCTTGGCGTAGCCGCGAAGACTAGGCTGCTTGGATTGGTAACGGAAACGGATATCGCGCTTCCATTAGATACGAGCGTTAATGTGCTCGTTGGCTTGGCGACTGAAACGGACGTTGCGCTTGCGCTAGTTAGACAGAAGTCTAAATTGCTGGGCTTAACGTCGGAAGCGGACGTCGCATTAGCAATGCGTTCCGCGAAAACCCTATTACTCGGCCTCGTTGTAGAAACGGACGTAGCGCTTGCATTGGCTGCGAGGATAAAAAGGAAGATATTGGGACTTGCCATTGAAACGGACGTTGCGCTTCCAGTAACGGGAATTGGTGGCTCCGGCGGCGGTGGTGGTGGAGGATTAAATCGAGGCCGATTGCACATAAGTAAATCCATTTACGTTGATAATCAGAGGTAGTCATGAAAACGGATGCAGGTCCAAAACTTAGGCATGCAGTTATCACGCCTAGTGATTCGACAATTCTAACGGTAGGTGGACAGGCGCAAGGTCCGCTGCTGTATCATGGGTTATATATTACCGGCGCGGGAAACATTGCGATCGAGGATAAATACGGGACGACCATCGTCTATGCCGTGCCAGCGAATTTCATCATGCCTTTCCGTCCTTATCGTGTGCGCTTGACGTCAACGACGGCAACGGGGATTGTTGGTTGGGGTGAGTAATGGCTACGGTTACAGAGCTGGTAACTAGGATCAAAGCGCGCTTGGCAAGGCGTTCTTTGATTAATATCAATGCGATTATCGTCGATGAAATGACGCACGTGCAGACGGAGATCTTGGAACAGGCGGAATGGTTGCCAGCCTTCTTGAAGGTACTAGTCAGTTTTTCGCGTGTTGGGCCGCATAGTACGATTGTCTTGGATGGCGCTGGGGCTACTCCAGAGCTTGCACGTTTTATTCGCCCGCTTTCAATGGATGACGATGCTAATTGCATGGAATATTTAGTGGATCTAGCGCAGGGAATCTTCAATGCGGTTCCTCGTTTTGATTCTCGTAAACAATTGGAGCAGCTGTATCCTGGAAACGGAGATAAACCAATCGGCTGTTATTGGGACGGTAATATACGTGGCGCTTTTATCGTTCAGCCGCATCCTACGGCCACAGTTGATTATAGAATGCGCTTTTATCAGGCAGACATTAATACGGCAACTAGTCCAGATGCTAATAACAGCACGCTCTGGACGCGTTTTGCTGGCGATTATTTAATGCATACGACGGGGCAAGAAGTTGCCATATACCTTCGTGATGAAGTTGCGCTGAATTACTTCTCTGGTAAGCGACAAGAAGCGTTTACTCGCTTAAAGACGCAGAAGACCTCACAGGATATGGCTGATACTAATCTTACTATGGGGGATTAACGTGAGCTTAGAAACAGCCTCGTTCATTTCGCAGCTAAACGCAGCGAACCCCGTTGGTGCTGTCGATGATTATTCGACAACGGATGACCATCTTCGCATGATTAAGGCTGTCCTACAAGGGCAGTTTCCAAATTTCACCGCAGCGGCGGTAACTGCGACCGTTGCGGAATTAAACCTGCTCGCAGGCGCAGCGGCAGCTGGATTAAGCGCTGCGGAGATATTATTCGTCAACGGCGTTACGAGTAGTATTCAAACGCAGCTCGATTCCAAATTGACTTCTGCGGCGAATGTGATCACGAATACGCTGCTGGCGGATATGGCGCAGGCAACCGTTAAGGGAAGGGCAGCCGCGGCAGGAACTGGCGATCCAACGGACCTAACGGCGGCGCAATTGATCACAATCTTGCTAGCTGCCGACGGCGCCGGTTCCCTATTGGATGCAGATTTGCTTGATGGCTTGAGCTCTGCTGCATTTGCCTTGGCATCGCATAATCATGCCGCAAGCGAGATAACATCTGGGTTATTAGCAATCGCTCGCGGCGGAACGAATGCTACGGATATCGCAACGGCAAGGACGAATTTAGGCCTTGGAACAATTGCGACGCAAAATGCCAATGCCGTTGCCATTACAGGCGGAACCGTTACTGGTATAACGGACATAACTGTTGCCGATGGCGGTACTGGCGCTAGCGCTGCAGGCGCTGCAAGGACGAATTTGGGAATTGGCGATATCGCCACGAGGAATATCTTCATTCAAAATGGCGGAAGTCCTTCTGGTGGCGTCGATGGCGACATTTATTTGATCTGGTGATGTAATGCCGATGCATGTACGTGTTTCCGGAACATGGCAGCAGGTGCTTCCATTAGGTCTGCATGCGCGCGTAAGCGGAACATGGCGTCAGGTGCAAACTGGTTGGGTTCGCGTGGCGGGAACTTGGAGGCAGTTCTTCCAGGCAGCTGTTTATAATTTACCTGTTGGTGGCTCGGACTCTGGCTTCGCTGGCTCCGCCGGCATGAGCTTGCAGTTCCTTTCCAATGGCACGTTCGTCGTACAAGGAGATAATGTTGGAGTTATTGAAAGCGGAAATTGGGTTACTCCAACGTCGTTAGCCCCAGGAGGCTATACGATTCAGCTTTCGCTGCTAAGCGGCACCTCGCCTTCAGGTCCTGCCTTGGCTACGGATCACGCATTATCAAGTAATAGAACATGGACGCTGTCGCAAGTTGGAATCGGTTCTCAGTCAATGTCTGTATTGCAGACACTAAAGGACGGTGGAGGAGTTACCGTAATGACGCGGCAATTCGACTTCACCGTTGAGGTATTCTCGTGAAAATTCCAATTACGAGAATTGGTGCCGTCGGTGTCGTTCATGACATTCCGGGATATGAATTGCCGCCGGAAGCCTGGACCGGCGCGCGAAATGTTCGCTTTATTAACGATGCCGTTATTCGTTCCTTCGGAATAGAGCCCATATTAGGCGATGCTTCTGTGGCGCCCTATTGGCTGATCCCTGCATTCACGCCAGCTGATGCCTTCTATGTCTATGGTGGCATCGGCACGTTATACGTAACGGACGGAACGACGCACGACGCCATTGGAACAATCCTTGGTGGAGCGCGCGATTCGCGCTGGAATGGAGGAATGTTTGGAAATATCGGGATATTCAATAATGGCGTCGCAGATCCACAGATGTGGAGTCCGCCAGCGATTACGACGAACGTCGCTGGATTGACGAACTGGCCAGCGAATACGAAAGCTAAGGTTATCCGTCCTTTTGGAAGATTTCTCGTCGCTTATGATATTTCCGAAGGAGCCGTGAATTATCCTTGGAGAGTAAAATGGGGATCGAGCGCGCCGCAAGGCGCCGTGCCTGCAACTTGGGATGAAACAGATCCGACGCAGGATGCAAGGGAATGGGACCTGGCGGAAACGTATGGGAAGATTATCGACGCGAAGCCTTTGGGCGAGGTTAATTTTGTCTATAAGGAAGACGAAACGCATTCGATGACTTGGATCGGTGGGGTGAATGTGTTTAGGTTCCGTCGAGCGTTTCCATTTGGATTGCTCGCACAGGACTGTGTTATCGAGTTCCAGAAGAAACACTTCGTCGGGAGCTACGATGACATTTATGTTCACGATGGCTTTACGTATCAGGGGATTCTGAAGGATAAGCTCCGCGAGTGGTATGCGGGAAGGATGAGTAATCCGCAGAGAAGCTATATGGCGATTGCTGGGAATGAAGCAATCCTAGCTTTCTGCGAGGTCGGTTCGGAGGAACCGAGTATAGCAATCTTTATAAATTTGGAAAGTCTCGCATGTTCAGTGAAGGATTTGCCGAGTATTCCATTCGTAACTTCTGCGAGCGCAGATCCGACGGATGTAATTACGACATTCGATTCCGTCGATATTACGTTCGATGCAATGGTTGGAACCTTCGGTTTGCGCTCATTCACGCAAGGTAAAACGAGGTTCGTTGGCGTATGGCCTGGAGCGACGAATCGGTTAATCATGCTCGAGCAGGGATTCGATAATAATGGAGTAGATTTCACTGCGTATTTGGAAAGGACCGGTTTGTGCGTATCCGGTGTAGATCGGCATAATAATCCAAAAATCGATCCGACTATTGTCAAGAAGGTAGATAGAGTCTGGCCTAAGGCTCGACTTCAGAATGGATTGGGATTTCGAATACGGGTGGGCGCGGCGGATACTCCTGATGGAGCAATAACGTGGTCCACGTATCAGACTTTCAATCCGGCTATTGCTCCGTATGTGGAGTTTGTGGATCAAGACGTCATCGGGCCGTACTTGGCTATTCGTTTCGAGAGCTCCGATGACACGCTTTGGAAATTAGATAGCTATGATTTAGAAATTCAGGATCTTGGGAAGGTAACGGTATGAGAGAGTACGTTCCAAGTCCAGTTCCACAGGAATTAAAGGAACTCGTAGCTTTCCTTGATTCGGAGCTGCAAAGAATTGCGATGACCTTATCGCAGCCGAAGCATATTGTTCCAACTTTGCAGAATAGCTGGACGAATTTTGGCTTCGGCACCGCGCCGGCTGGCTTTTACAAAGATGGACTTGGAAGAGTTCATTTGCGTGGGATGATTGCAGGAGGAACGACAGCGTTCGGTACGGTGCTTTTTAGATTGCCGGCGGATTGTAGACCTGCGCAGAATGTTTACTTGGCAACGCTTTCGAATAATGCGGGGGCTTTGCAATCGGCAGCGGTTATAGTTGAAGCCGATGGGGATGTAACGATAGCGAATGCGGCGAATACTTACTTGACGCTAAGTGGATTGTCATTTGCGGTGGGAACATGAATATTACGCTTGTGGCAACGGAGAATATGCATATTGCCTGGGCAGGGATGGAGGAGGCTGTTACTGAGGCGATTGAGGGATATGGAAGGGAATTAACGGTGGAAAGTATTCGAGATTCGCTTTTCAAAGGAGAATTGCAATTATGGGTATGTGCGATTGAAATGCATATCTTCGGCTGGGCGATTACGGCCGTAGTGAATTATGCGGAGTTGAAGAGGCTTCGCTTCCTATTGCTCGGCGGCAATAATATGGCGCTTTGGTTAAAACATATTGATGCTGTCGAGCAATGGGCTGCGAAAATGGGAATTTTGGAAGTAGAAGCCTGGGTACGTCCCGGACTTCGAAAGAAACTCAAGCCTTTTGGCTACGCTAAGGCTTATGAAATGGTTACGAAGAGTATCGAAAAAAGGGTGGAAAGCTAATGCACGTTATTACCAGTTTGCGTGGACGCTTTCTAAATGGGAAGTTGTTACTGCTATGGACGACTGACCATGAGTATGAAGGAAAACTTGCGTATGCAAAGGGGGAAACGACGAATGAAGTCGTTCCAACTGGACCGTGGGCAGGGCAAGTGCCTTACTTGCAGCAATTGTTCCAGCAAGCACAAGCATTAACGCAACAGCCGATGCAATATCCTTCTGGGCCTACCGTTGCGTCATCGCCGACGCTGGCGCAGAACCAGAATGACATCATGAGTTTCATTTCTGGTGCGCAACCCGTCGCGCAAGCTGCTACGAATACGGCGATAAATGCTGCGAATACGGCAAATCCCGTTTCCGGTGCGGCGGCGCCACTGACGAATCCTATGCAAGCGGGGATTTTAGCGCTTATACAGGGCCAGAATCCGGCGCTTGGCGCTGGGCAAGCGATGCTGCCTCAAGCGCAAAGCGCCATTAGCAACGCCGTGGGCGGCTCTGGCGGCGGGATTAATACGCAAGGCGCGCCTCAGAACGCCGTGGGGAATATGGATATTACTGGCGAGCTGCAAAGCTCGCTGCAGGGCGGAAGTCTGAATCCGTTCCTTGATCAAATCGTTCAAGGGGCAACGCGCGGATTGAATCGTCAATATGAACAAGAGACGATTCCTGGAGTCCGCGATGCAGCAATGGCTGCCGGGCAACGCGGCGGTGCGAGTGAAGGAATTGCTCGCGGAATGGCTGCACAAAATTTAGGGGATAACACAAGCGACATTATCGGTCGCTTGTTTGGCCAAGCTTTTGAAACGGGAGCTGGCGAGCGGCAGAATGCGATGGGGATTATCTCTGGCGCAGCCGCACAGAACCCACAATTGCAGCTGCAAACGGCTGGATTGAATAACCAGCAGACTGGGCTAGGATTAAATGCTGCCGACATGATTCTACAGCAGCTAATGGGCGGAACGAACGCGGCTTTGCAGGGAGTTTCGACGGGAACTGCACAGGCTGGAAATCTCTTGAGCACAGGAAGCTCGCAGGGGATGCAACAGATGTTCCAAGCATTGGGATTAATCCCAGGCTTGCAGAATTCGCAGCTGGCGCAACTTGGCGTCGGCAATCAAGTCGGCTTGCAGCAGCTCGGGCAGAATCAAGCGCAAATTGATTCTGATATTTCAAGATTCTTTTTCGAGCAGTTTGCGCCTTACGCACAATTGGCGCAATTCCAGAACTTCATTACCGGGAATTATGGAAGCAGCGTAAATCCGTAAGGAGTAGAAATGGATCCGCTAACGATCGCCATGTTGATAAGCGCTGGCGCGAGCGCATTAGGCGCGTCCGGCTTGACGCAACCAGATGTGAACAACAAGCAGCCGGCGCCTCCAGCCGGTGGCGGCGGGATGCAAAATCCCGCTGGGGACTTTCTCCAGAATTTCACTCCTGGGGAATCTCACGGCGGCGGTAATGGATCGCAGTACTCGCCCGTGCAAACGCCGCCAGTCAATATGCCGCAAGCCGGGCCTGCGCCGGCAAAGACGGACATGGAGGGGATCGATCCGCAAGGAAGTCCGCAAGGGAATGCAAAGAAGAACCAGAAAATGAATGAGATTGGCGACTTGATCGCTAGCATTCCTGAAGCGCTCGCAATTGCCGCTCCGTTATTGGGACTTGGCCCGGATCAGAATCGCAAGCAGACAGCCCCTACCGCTGGCGGTGGTGGGATGAATCCGTACGCGCAAAGCATGGGCGCGTTGCCGAGGCCGCCGAGTCTGGGAGAACTATTGGCTGCGCTGCCGAGGATGCGATAATGGCTAACGAAATTGGCGTGGAATTGGAAGAGCCGAATGCGCCGGAAGCTGATCGCACGAAAGGTGCTTTCAAGAAGTTCTTCGATGATCCGAAGAATATCGCGACGGCGCTGATCTTCGGAGCTTCGCTCGCTATGCCGAGGCAACAAGGACAAGATGGGCTTTCAACGATGGTTCAGCGTGCAGCTGGCGCAGCCGCGTTCCGCGGAACGTTGCAAAGTGGAGTGCAAAATGCTCAATTGAAAAGGGAGCAAACCGCTTTTGAAAGGGCGCAAGTAGATCAGGAGAATCAACAGAGGGAACGGCAGATCTCTGTTGCGGAGCAAGGTGTTGGTCTACAGAACACGCAGCTTGCGATGGATCAAAATCAATTCGAGCGGGATTTGATGTCGAGAGACAGGAACGCGCAACTGGACAGGGACCTGCAAGCATCATTGGCAAGATTGCCAAAAGTTTCTACCGACGAGGATTATGTTGCGATTGCCATGCAATCGGTACCCTATCTGCTCGAAACGATGGAATTCGAAGAGGGGCTGACGCCGGTTCAAAAGATGGAGATAGCGCAAAGGCAGGCGCTCAAAGGCGTGATGGTTTTCAGGAATATGCTTACTTCTGGAGCGAAGGTCGTTACTGGTCCGGACGGGCAATCGTATGTCGACGATGGAACTGGTCCGCCGCCGGCGATTACACCAGCCGGCGCTCCACAAGCAGCAGCACCAACGGCCACACCAACGGCTGCGCCGCCACGAGAAGCGGCTGGTGCGCGTGCGGCGCGGCTTAAAGAAGAACAGGCGCAGTCTCCATTTGCTCCGACATTCGGTCAGAATGTGCAGCGTCGGCGAGCAGAACAGGAGGCCACTAGAGGGCAGGACATTATGCAGCAAAGCATCGTTGCCATGAAGCCACATGCTTTGCGCTTCCAGCGTACAATGGAGATCGGTGGGCGGCCAAACGCTGACATAGTCAAGCAGTTGGCTAGGTTTGAGGACGACCAGCTTCAGCAAATGGGGCTTCGTCCGCAGGTGATCGTCGGGCTTCGTCAATTGGCGCAACAATTGCCGGCGGAATAGGAGAGGAAATTGGCTTTAATCTCGCTTGATGATTATCTAGCGAAGCAGTTTGCTGCGTACGACGCGGTGAATCCTGCTCCGCAGATAAAATCTGGTCCAGCTCCTACGGAGCAGCCAGGCTTCATTACGGGACCACTCGAACGCGGATTCCGCGGAGCGCAAAGCGACTTAACCGCGGCAGGTGGCTTACTCGCACAAGGCTTGGGATTTGATGAGCTCTCGCAGGGACTCTATAGTAAAGCCCAGGAGTACGCGAATGCACGAGACGCTATTCCACGCCGTGTTCCGCGCATGGAAGACATACAAGACATGTCGGACCTTGGCGTGTTCGCTCTGGAAACGCTTGTCGAGAATGCGCCGTTATTGGCAACGATTGCTATTCCCGGTGGAGTTGCTGCGAAAGCTGCGAGTATCGCAGGCGCGGGGGCGCGTGCT
>Ga0105347_1000909_pt1 | contig 13225 bp, 9 predicted proteins | sample EasRivMeERMLT890_FD_89677 | JGI IMG/M metagenome (GOLD analysis project Ga0105347, IMG submission 89677) | Soil microbial communities from meander-bound floodplain in the East River, Colorado, USA - East River MetaG ERMLT890 | ecosystem: Environmental > Terrestrial > Soil > Floodplain | place... | reverse complement strand
TCCGTTACCACGGAGCTGACCGATCCCCCTTCGGACGTCGCCTGCAGCACCATGGTGACGGAGTCGCCCGCCACGGCTGTTGCAGGTCCCGTGAGGTTCACGACCGCCAAATCCTGACCCGGGATGGAATCGCCCAGGCAGATGGAGTACACCGGAAAGGGCCAGGTGGCGGCGGCAGGATCACGCGCTCCGTTGGTGGCGCCATCGGAGAGCAGCACCACGACCGCAGGCGGCTCGGGCTGTTCGGCCAGTCGGGTGAGGGCCGCATGCACGTCGGTGGCTTCGCGATCGAGGCCGCTCGAATCGGGTGCAGCATCGCCCCCAAAGTACGTTCGTTCCAGCCTGACGCCGGACGCCGCCTCTTGCCAGGCTTCGTGACCGGCAATGGCGAGCGCTTCGGAAAACCGCGTCTGCCCTGAGCCTTCGACCTTGTCCATGCTGGTGGAGTAATCCACCAGGAATCTCCATGTCGGCTGCATGGGCCGCGAGGTCTGCCAGTCGAACACGGGCTGAGCCAGGGCGAGTGCGAGACAGGTGAGCGTGACCAGCCGCAGCCCCAGAAGCACCCCGCGGGCCTTCGGAGAAATCTCAGGAACGGTGCGGCGGTAGTAGTACACAGACAGCACCACCAGGGCTGCCCAGACGAGGCCAACGATCCAAACGGAGAGGGGGCCGGTATCCATGGAAGAACTCAGCCCGGCCGGAGGGCGGAGCTTAAGCTTCTCTACTCACCACGAAGCGGGTGAGTTCCAGAAGAGCATCTTTATACGGGGAGGCCGTCAGGGTTTCGAGGTGGCGTCGGGCCTGGCCTTCGATACTGATCGCCCGCTCGCGGGCGTAGTCGAGGCCGCCCATTTCGGTGACGAACTGGCGGACTTCCTCGATGTGCTCACCGCCCGACCCGTTGTCGAGCAATCCCACGATCTGACGACGGCGTGCTTCGGGCGCCTGCTTGAGCGCGAAAATCACGGGCAAGGTCACGCGGCCTTCCTTCAGGTCGTTGCCGGAGGTCTTCCCCGTTTTCTCCTGCGAACCCACGAGGTCGAGCATGTCATCGGAGATCTGAAAGGCGGTGCCGATCTCGCTGCCAAAGTCCCGGAGACTCCTGCGCTGAGGATCGGCGCTGCCACCCAGAATGGCGCCGGCCTCACACGCCGCCGCGAACAGCGACGCGGTCTTGGCGCGAATGATGTGCAGGTAGCCCGCCTCGTCGATGTCGAAATTGTGCGACTCCTGGATCTCCACCAGTTCGCCCAGCGACACCTGCTCCGTGGCGGCGGACACCGACTCCATCAGTTTAGGCGAACCGACCTTCACCAGCAGATGAAACGCCTTGGAGAACAAGTAGTCCCCCATGAGCACGGATACGAGGTTGCTCCACTTGGAGTTTACGGACGCCTGACCCCGACGTGTGGACGACTCGTCGACCACATCGTCGTGCAACAGGGTGGCGGTGTGGATCAGTTCGATGGCCATGCCGGCCAGCACGGCGCCGGAGGGCAACGGCCCTGTGGCACGCGCGGAGAGGTAGACCAGGGCGGGGCGCAGGCGCTTTCCCTTCCGGCCGAACAGGTGTTCCGTGACTCCCAAAATCAGGGGGGAATCTACTGCCAGGAGTTCTCGCAACCGCACCTCGAAGTGGTTCAGATCCTCCTCGATGGGGGCGATGATGGCTTCGAGCTGCATAAAGCGGGGAAAGTATGCCCCCGGCCAAAGAAAGGGTCAATCGGTGATTTCCGCCTAGGATGAGGGATTTGGCCTTGCTGCAGCTGCGGATGGTGAAAGGTGGCGCAGGGGAAACGTGTTGCGATGGTGGAGGATCAGGCTGGAGATCACTGGGAATCTGGCGTGACCAAAGCGATAGGACCACACAGACATACGCTTGCTGAGCGCATCGTCGGCGCCGAGTCGATCTATGAGAAAGCCGAATGCCTGCGGCCGCTGTGAGAGCTGCCGCAGGCGATCCGGTCATGCCTGTCCGAGGAGCCCACCTCCTGCATGACCGTCTCCTATAGAATCAAGCTGGATACGTACAACCCCGTTACGAGCGGGCTCGACAACAGTGAGCCGGACCTACACGGTTGAGGCGGCAAGGATCCTGAATCACCGGCCTGCAGTAGTGTTGGTGACGCACTGAACGAAGCGGCAATTGCGAGAATGGCGAAAAGCTTACGTGCCTGCATTGGGTACTTCTCCTTTCCGGGAGAAGTCCTATTGCAGAAACGTTGCCCAGTGGAGCCTTTGAGCTAGAAAGGCAACTGAGTGACTAGCAGTGACTTATGTGTGTTGTTCGAGCCTTGAACTGGACAAAATAATGGCGCCGTTGCGCTAATTATGGGAACGGCGCCATGCTGTTTCGCTATGCTGTTGTACTACAACAACCTACCCATGCGCAACAGGCGGAGTGGCCGATTGCGCGTTGCGCCTCGACCTCCGCGGCTTGATGGCGCGGCGCATCTGGAACATCGTCGGGTGATGCAGATCCAGCATCCTCAAGCGCCGACGTAGAGTGGCCTCTGGCATCTCAAGAGTCCGGGCGGCCTTTCGAATCCGCCCCTCTGCGTTCTCGAGCGCTCTCCGCAAAATGGCTGCTTCAGCGATCGCCATCATGTGGTCAAACGAAGACGATTCATCGAATTTGGGCGACTGCAGCATCCGCTGAGTTTTCACATCGGGCGGCAGGTCATCCCAGGAGAGAATCCCGTCTGTGTCCAGTGACGCCATTTTTGAGATGATATTGGCCAATTCGCGGGCGTTGCCTGTGAGCGGCGCGTCCTGCAGCCAATCCAGGAGCGGCGGATAGATCGACAGTTCCCGCCCCAGACCGGTTTCGTCGACTTCTCGCGCCAGGAAGTGATAGGCAAGCCCCGGGATGTCAGCCGAGTGTTCCCGAAGGGGCGGAATGTGAATCCAGAACTGATTCAGCCGCTCCAGCAGGTCCTTGTTGAAGCGACCATCACTCACGGCCTTCTCCAGATCCGAACTGGTGGTGGCGACAATTCGCACATCTACCGGGACAATGCGCTTTCCCCCGACGCGCCGAATAGACTTCTCTTCCAGCGCACGAAGCAGCATTGACTGAGCCTCGCTGGACAAATCTGCGACTTCGTCCAGTAACAGAGTTCCGCCCGAGGCCAGTTCGAGCATTCCATCCCGCGCCATCACACCGGTAAAAGCTTCTGCCGCAACTCCGAAGAGTTCTGCCTCAACATTCGCATCCGGAACACTCGAGCAATTGAACTTGAGGTAATTCATCCGAGATCGCGAACCGTGCTGTTGAATGATGTCTGCGATGATCTCCTTGCCCGAGCCCGGTTCGCCGGTGATCAGGACGTTCTTGTCGGTGCGAGCAATGGACATCGCTTGCTTGAAAATCTTCTGCATTCGCCGGCTGTCACCCACCACCCCGGCAAACCGCAACCTGCGCGTCCCCGGCTTGCGGGCCTCGCTGGACTTGTATTTCAGGGCTTGATAGTCGAAAGAAGATTCGAGGGCTGAGGCCAGCAAGTTAGCCATCCCGTTGATCACCTCGCGATCGCTCTCCACGAAGGCCCCGGGAACCCCAAGTGTGTCGGCGTACAAGACGCCCATAATCCGCCCCTGACGCATGAGCGGCGCCGCCAGAACGGAACGGATGTTGAGACGCCTCACGGAGGGACGGTCGGCCAGGTTTGGATCCTGACTCGCATCGGCGATGTGCAGGTACCCACCCGACTCAAGCGCCTCGTCAATAACTCCTCGGCTGAACTCACTGATCTCGTCGAGCTCAGAGTGCTCGGCACCCAAAGCTCCGGAGAGGGAAACGTCTCCTCCGGTGTCGTAGGTGAACAGCGCCACGCGGTCGGCCACGAATTGGCGCTTAACAAATCTAAGGATGCGCTCTACGAGTTCGTCTTGCTCTGATATGGTAGCGATGATGGCGGCAAGGTCGTTGAGTTGAGAAGAAGCCAGCTTCCTTTGCGCCGAGAGCGGAGTCCCCGCTGTTTCGTTTCTGGGAGTATTCTTCATAAACAGCCCCTTTAGACCTGGTTTTCCTGAAAAGGAAAGGTTCTCGACCAGAAAGATACCACGTCCTCGACAGTACGGGAATGCTTAATTAGGTTCCGCCCCAGATTCAGGATGTGGCCGACCATGAATGGGTCCTGTAGTCGATTAACCGACGCCAGGGTATCCCGGCTATAGGAGGAGCTGCTCACTTCATCGTCCAATAGGGCAAAACCAAGTGCCACAATAGCATATGTGTAGGCGCTGCGGGTCTGAGTGTCCTGCCGGGAGCTTCGAAGGGCGTCGAGCTGCTCCTCTGAAAGCTCTCCCGGGGCTCGCCTCAGGGTCAGCTCCAACCGGAGGGGGTCAATGAGAGCGGCCTCCCGAGGCCACCCGTGAGAGGCATACAAGGAATGAGCCCCCTCAATCTCGCTGGCCGCAGATTCAATCCTCCCCAGTTCCAGCTGAATCATCGCGCGATCGCACTTCATGTCCGCTGCGCGCGTGAATTGGTGCATGCCAGCAAACGCTTCTTCAGCGGCATTGAGGAGTTCGAACGCACCGTCCACGTTTCCTAGGCAGCTCGTGAGGCGAGCCCGACTCCAGACAGCATTTCCGTATGCTAGGGGATCCCCAATTCGCGTGGCCAGTTTTTCGACATCGTGGTAAATCTGTTCTGCTAACTCAAATTCTGCACACCTTCGAGCACGTTGCGCTTTGCCCTCAAGCACATATGCGTACTGGTGCACCGCCCCTGATCTAAGTAATAGGTGAAGGGCTTGACGACTTGTCCATGCACCACTCCCGAGGCGAACCCGGAAGTTAAGGAGAGAAGACTGAACGCCGAGCACTCCGGGAACCGTCGCAACGCGGTGGAAGAGTAAATGGCGACGCGCTAGGCCCCTTAGCATGGCAGTCGCTTGCTCGACTTCTCCGGTTTCAAACAATGCCAAGGCAAGATTTCGCATGAGGATCATTTGCCGTTCCTGCCAACCATTTTCCACCGCCAACTCAATCGCTCGCCGATTCCAATCCCTCGAATCCGCATACTGCTCCAGATAGTAGTACGCAGTCGCCTTCCAGCTCGCGATCACCGGATCCACCCACATAAATCGCGGAGACCGATTGCGCTGAAGAAACTCCAGCATCCTCAGAGCACGACGGTAATTCCCGGCGTACAAATGCCACCAGCACCGTACCAGCGCAAACCAGAATCGCGCCTCACGCGAATACGCCGGCGGCCGAGGATTGCCCCGCTCGATATCCGAAAAGGCCTTCACGGCTCGCATCCGTGCGCTCCAGTCTTTACGCGAAAACACACGATCCAGCCGGCCCTCCCCGTCCAGCTTCTCAAACCATTCGTTCAGCGCGGTGAAGTGCTGCGACTGTACCAAACCCAGGGCAATCGTCACCGGCACCGAAGGATGGCGCTCCAATAAGTTTGTCTTCGTGTCGGCCAGAGCACGCGCCCACAGGGCGGCTTCATGCCAGCGGCCCTCCTTCCTCAGTGCCCGCAGCACCTGCCACACAGGGGAATTGATCGGCCAATCGGGCGTGGGAACAGGCTCGTCCGACAACCACAGATGCAATCGCAGGCGCATCGTCATTCGCAAACCACGTGCGCCATCGCGCACCAGGCCGCGCATGAGTAGCTGCTCGAGCCATTCAGGACGACTCTTCCACTCCGTCTTCAACGGCATGGGAAGGTCTACGGAATCCCAGAGGCGAAGCAGCGGTTCCGAGGTGAGCGGCACGGTTTCTCGTGAGAGCTGATACTGAGCCGTCTTCTCCCCGAGGAAATCGCGCAGACAAGCTCGTGCAGCGACGTCGTCGAACTCCAGGAAGGCGCCCTCATCCAAGCGCAGCACCCGTTCGTCGCGGAGCCGCTGCACAAGCGCCTTACCCACATCGACGCTGCCGCCGGCTACTTCGCGGACCAGCTCGAACACGCGCCTCTGCGCGGCCAGGCCTAAACGGACGCCGCGATCCATCGGTACCAGTCCCTCGCCCCGAAGGCGGGAAACGACCAGGTATTCACCTGCGCGCCGGCGGCTCGCCAGGCATCCGCCGACACTTCGCGCTCGGTCTCACCAGCAACCACAACGAGCCACCGCCCTCCAATTAATCTGCGGCTCAAGTCGTCGTCGATCCTGCATCCGGCTTCCGTCAACAGCACTCGCCGTGGGCCCGCCGCAGCGTTCACGTCGAGCATCTGCAAATCCGGCTCGGCAACTCCCAGCAGATTTACCACATGCGCACCGCCTGCCGCCAGTTCGCCCCCCGCGTGCGCGAGAAAGCTGCGTTTGCCCACACCGGCAGGTCCGTGCACCAAAAGCACCGAGCCCGCACCATTTCCACCATCGCCCACCAAAGTCTGCCACGCCCGCATCACCTCGCGCCGCGGCACCCACCGTGCCACGCCCAGCGCAGTGCAGTCCGCAGGCACCGGCAGCTCGGCCTCAAGCACCATCTCTCTCAGAATGGTCCACGCCGCACGAGCATGCGGCATCTCGTCGAGGTAAAACACGCTCTCTGCGCGCGCAGCGAACGCCCGCAGCACTCGCACCGCCTCTCCATCCGCCGAGCCTTCAAGTATTTGCCCCAGCAACAGACAAAACGTCCTCACGTCATCCTGCGGGTTGAAGGCTGCACTCCCCCTGTCTTCCCCCGCAGGGCGCCCTGCGACATACGACACCCCTGCCTCGAGCATCCCCTCGGTTACAGCGTGCTCCAGGTCGAGCCAGCGAACGCGCGGACCCGTCGGACCCTCCACGATCAGGGCATTTCGTGCGCGAATGTCCCGGTGACACAACCCGGCGCCATGCAGGTGGTCCAGACCTGCCAGAGCGTCCAGCACCGCTGCCACTTGGTCCTCGGCCCCAGCCCTCTGCAGAAATGCGTCAAACGGGACAGCGTCTACCCAGGCAGCCGTCAGGTACGCCTCGCGCTCGCCTGCGCGCGAAAACTCCACTGGAGTCGGCACGAATCGATTGGAGAGACCCAGCAGATACCGCCACTCGCGGGCGAGCCCCTGCGCCTGAAGCCGGGTCGTAGCCCATTTCAGCGCCACGGGTAGACCGCGCAGCAAGTCGAAGGCCCGTGCCGTGCGCGTGCCGACGTCGGCCTTTTCGACTCTCAGGTGCTTCGGAAAGGCGGGAGGGGTCATGGCCGAAGGGAAGGCCCTTCGAGACTCAAGCTGCCGACCCGCCGCGGCTCCAGCAAGCGCAATTGTCGGAGTGCGGAAGCCGCTGGCCCAACAGTGGTTGGCGTGCCTCTAGCGCCGGGCCATTAAGGGTTGGCACAAGGAGCGAAATGTGTATATTCAGCGGACAGGACGGCCTGCCGAATCACCATAACGGGGGCTTGGGCTCGTCCTTGGTAACGACAACTGGAAACGAGAAAAGCATCGGGACGATCTTCCCGATCGGGTTCATGAGAAACACCTTAGGCGGCGAGGGACAAACCGAGCCGTTTCTATATGCGGCGGCCGACCGCACGGGCTCCGGTGGAGCTTCGGCCGCGTATCTCCGCGAGAAAGTCGGCGATCTTTTCACCCCCCATCCGGTGACGGTGGCGGCAGACATGGCCGTCCACGATGTCATTTCGCTTATGCAGCGACATCAGATCGGGGCGGTGCTGCTCGAATCGCGCGGCCGCCTTGCGGGGATCTTCTCCGAACGCGACGTTGTGAATCGGTATCTGGGCCTCGACATCGACCCCAACACTCCGGTGAACACCCTCGTGTCGGGAACCGACGTCTCCGTGCAACCCACGGACGACCTGGCTCACGCCATCGAGGTGATGGCGCAGCACAAGCTGCGACATCTTCCCGTGTGTAACAATTTTCAGCAGATCGTGGGCATCCTCTCGGTGAGAAACATCATCGACTGCCTGGCCCAGCATTACCCCACCGAAGTCATCAATCAGCCGCCCACGCCCCGGCCTCACCGGTCCGCCGAAGGCGAATAGATAGAAAGGCTCGCACCATCCCTATGGCCGAAACCAAAACCTCCGTGAAGCAGTTCACCGACCTCGAACGGGTGACCATCCGTTTCGCGGGCGACTCGGGCGACGGGATTCAGATTTCGGGCTCGCAATTCACGATGGCCACGGCACGCATGGGCAACGACCTGTCCACGTTGCCCGACTATCCCGCCGAAATCCGCGCTCCTGCCGGAACGCTTCCGGGCGTGTCCAGCTTCCAGATCAGCTTTTCTGAGAACCCCATTTTAACGCCGGGCGATCAACCCGACGTGCTGGTCATCATGAACCCGGCCGCATTGCGCGTGCACCTGAAGGACCTGGTGGAAGGCGGCATTATCATCGCCAACTCCAACGCCTTCGTCACCGCGAATCTCAAGAAGGCGGGCTACGAAGCCAATCCGCTGGAGGACGGCGCACTCACGGCCTACCGCGTGGTGGCTCTGCCCATTACCGAGCTCAACGCTCGGGCCCTGGCCGATTCGGGCATCACCAAGCGCGACATCGACCGTTGCAAGAACTTCTACGCACTGGGCGTGGTGTACTGGATGTACGACCGAGACCTCCAGCCCACGGTCGAGTGGCTCGAAGACAAGTTTAAGAAGCGGCCGGAAATTGCCGCCGCCAACGTGAAGGCGTTGCGCACGGGCTACAACTACGCCGACACCACGGAGATCTTCACCAGTCACTTCCGCGTGGCCAAGGCCGACCTCGAGCCCGGTGAATACCGCAACATCACGGGCACGGAAGCCACCGCCCTCGGGCTGGTGGCCGCTGCGCGGCTGGCCAACACGCCGCTCTTCTACGGAAGCTATCCGATCACTCCGGCCTCCGGAGTGCTGGAGGAGCTGGCGGCCATGAAGGCGTACGACGTTCGCACCTTCCAGGCGGAAGACGAGATCGCCGCCGTGTGCTCTGCGATCGGCGCGTCATTCGCCGGCAACATCGGTGTCACCGGCACGTCCGGCCCGGGCCTCGCGCTCAAGAGCGAGGCGATTGGCCTTGCGGTGATGACAGAGCTGCCGCTGGTCATCTTCGACGCTCAGCGGGCGGGTCCGTCCACCGGATTGCCCACGAAGACCGAGCAGGGGGATTTCTTGCTGGCGTACGGCGGCCGGCACGGCGAAAGCCCGTTGGCCATTGTGGCGCCCATCTCTCCTTCGGACTGCTTCAACATGGCCATGGAAGCGGTGCGCCTGGCCGTGAGGCACATGACGCCCGTGATTATTCTGTGCGACGGCTACCTTGTGAACGGCGCCGAGCCGTGGAAGCTGCCTGACGTCGACACGTTGCCCAGAATCGAGATCCGGCACGACACGGGGGAAGAGGAGTTCCATCCCTACCGTCGCGATCCGGAGACCTTGGTCCGTCCCTGGGTGGTGCCGGGCATGCCGGGTAAAGAACACCGAATCGGTGGCCTCGAGAAAGCCGATGTCACCGGCAATGTCAGCTACGATCCCGAGAACCACGAGAAAATGGTGCACCTGCGCGCAGAAAAGATCAACCGTATCGCGCGCGACATTCCGGCTCTAGAAGTGGAGGGCCCGCGCGAAGGCGATATTCTCGTGCTGGGCTGGGGATCCACGTACGGGGCCATCTCGTCGGCGTGTCGCGATCTGCGTCGTGAAGATGTCCGAGTGTCCAACGCGCAGTTGCGTTATCTGCATCCGCTGCCTTCGAACCTGGGCAGCGTGCTGTCGCGCTTCAAGGTGATCCTCATGCCCGAACTCAACATGGGGCAGCTGCGGATGGTCCTTTCGGCACAATTCAAGGCTCACTTTGTAGGATTGAACAAGATTCAGGGACAGCCCTTCAAGATCCATGAGGTCAGGGCTAAAATCGAAGAGATCCTCGAAACAGGAATACACATAAAATCATGACACCGACTACGATGGCTGGACCCAAGCTCGAACAGCAGAGCCTCACTCGACAGGATTTCATCTCAGACCAGGAAGTGCGCTGGTGCCCGGGGTGCGGCGACTACGCCATTCTCGCCCAGGTGCAGAAGGTCATGCCCGAGCTGGGCATCCCGCGCGAGAAGATCGTATTCGTGTCGGGCATCGGTTGCTCCAGCCGGTTTCCGTATTACATGAACACGTACGGCTTCCACTCCATTCACGGACGTGCGCCGGCCATCGCCACGGGCGTGAAGTGCGCGAATCCGGATCTTCAGGTGTGGATCGTCACAGGCGACGGCGACGGGCTGTCGATCGGCGGCAACCACATGCTGCACACGCTGCGCCGCAACCTCGACGTGAAGATCCTGCTGTTCAACAATCGGATCTACGGACTCACCAAGGGACAGACGTCGCCCACGTCCGAACACGGCAAGAAGACCAAGTCCACGCCGTACGGCTCCCTGGAGAATCCGATCAACCCGGTGTCGTTCGCGATCGCGGCCGAGGCCACGTTCGTAGCGCGCGCCGTGGCCACCGAGACCAAGCACTTAGCCGAAGTCATCGAGCGGGCCGCACGGCACAAAGGCACGGCGTTCGTGGAGATCTACCAGAACTGCAACATCTTCAACGACGGCACCTTCGAAGAGGTGTCGGCGCGCGAAGTGAAGTCCGACCGATTGGTGCTGATGGAGCACGGGAAGCCGCTGGTGTTCGGCAAGCAGAGCGACAAGGCCATTCGCATGCGTCACCTTCACATGGAGGTGGGGCCGGCGAACGCTGCCGACAACGGCTCACAGGTGGTGGTGCACGACGAGAAGTCGGCCGACACCACCCTGGCCTACATGCTCGGCAACATGCGCTGGCCCGCCTACCCCGAGGCCATCGGGGTGTTCCGTGCCATCGAGAAACCCACCTACGATGAAATGCTCATGGATCAGATCAAGCACGCGCAGGGCGGCAAGGGACCGGGCAATTTGCGTGACCTGATCTACTCCGGGGAGCGCTGGAAGATCAATTGATCTGCACCTTCTGCGGTTACGATAACCTGCCGGGCGAAGACTACTGCGTGGAGTGCCGCGCCGACTTACGGGATCAGGACATCCCGCAAGCGCGCCTGGGCATTTCCGACAGGCTGCTCAACGAGACCCTCGAGCGACTATGCAAGCATCCTCCCGCTACGGTGACGCCCGACACGCCGATTTCGGAAGTGTTGAAGCTCCTGCGTTCGAGGAATATCGGTTCGGTCGTGGTCGGCACGACGGCGCCCTTCAAGGGCATCTTCACCGAGCGCGACTGTCTCACGAAGCTGGCCAATCGCCCGTACGATCTCAATAAGACCACCGTGGGTGAGCTCATGACTCGCAATCCGCTCTCGGTGGAATCTTCGCAGCCCATCGCCGCGGCCTTGAACGCCATGTCGGCCATCGGGGTGCGGCACCTGCCCGTGGTTCGCGACGGCCAGATCGCCGAAGTCCTCTCGGTGCAGGACATCCTCGAGTACATCCGCGACCTGAGCTCCCCCAGCGCCGCCCACTAGAGCCTCGGGTCAGACCCCGGTCGTCGGTTTGCACACCATCAAATAGGGTAATTGGGATCTGACCCTGTTTTTCTGGAACGTCTCCCGCTTCATCAAGTAAAACTCCCCGTCAGGAGGAAGGCAGGCTCTGTCGGAGTGCATCTGCACTCCGAACTTCCGTTGCTTCCAGGAGGGAGCCATGCCGAGTTACACACAGGGTATCGCACGATTCGGACAGATTGCCGCATCCGTGGTTCTGGCTGTGCTCGTCTGTTCGTGCTCATCAAAGAAGATTGGCGGACCTTTCGATTCCTCCGCGAATTCCGCCCCGTTGCCTTCGTCCAGATCTGAGGCGGTGGATCTCGCCACTCAGGATCGCGACTTGCTCGAACTGGCTGAGGGGGATCCTCGAGCCCGCCTGATCCAGTCCGAGGCTGAACTGACGATCGAAGCCGTGCACCAGGATTCCTTGCATCTCAGGCTGGTTTACCAGGCAGAGCTTCTTGGGGGGTACGTGGTGGAATCCACCCGCCAGCGCACCCAGGTGCGCGTTCCTGCCGGCGACTTCAAGGCCCTGTTTGCCGAGATGGAGACATGGGGCAAGGTGTCCCGGCGCGTCATCAAGGGTGCGGACCTGACCGACTCGTTTCGCGACCTCCGGATGGAACTCGACAACATTGAACTCCGTAGGTCACGGCTCCTGCAATTGCTGGGTCAGACCGACGACGTGGAGGCCAAGCTCAGGATCGAAGCAGAACTCGAGCGAGTGTCGATCCAGATCGATCGGCTCACGGCAACACTTGCTGCCGCTCGTCACGAGTTGAAATTCACAACGGTCACCATGGAGACCACCAAGCCAAACAAGGACTGGAAGCCTGGATACGTCCTGGAGGGCCTGGGTCTGGTGTTCAAAGGCGTCAGGTCGCTATTGGTGATTCGATGAGCGTTAGGCGGCCCGCTCGCCCCGGTACAGGAAGACAGCGTTAAACTCGAATCGCTGAATTGTGGTGCAGTCTGATCGGTGTCGGTGGCGCAGTGCGTTGCGAAGCACTTCGCCACTGACTCCGATAACCTAACCTACCACGCCTACGGCTGTGCTCAGGTAGGTGTCGGTCTCGAGCTGGTCGAGCATGAAGGCGGCCACGTCTGCGCGCGAGATGCTCTGTGTGGCGAGGAAACTCCCCACACCCTGGCCATGCCGGGCCCGCCCGTTCGGCGGAGCATCGGTGAGCCTGCCGGGGCGCACGATCACCCATTCGAAGTCACTCTCGGCGATCATTCGTTCCTGACGAGCTTTGTCCCAGAAGTAGAAGGGCAGAACCGTGGGAACGACAAACAGCGAGTACAACAGTCCCAATCGGCCTGCACTGTCGCCGACCCCAAGCGATGTGGCACACACGATTCGCGGCACATTGTGCGACTTCATCGCTGCCATGATGTTGTGCGTGCCGAGGGAAAGAAGGCGCGGCGCGCCATAGTACTGCCTGTGGCCAAGCACCGACACCACCGCTTCCACTCCAACCATGGCCCGCTCCACCGAGGCGAGATCTTTCACGTCGCCCTGGACGATCGTGAGCCGCGAGTCCTGCACCGCCACCGCGCTCGGATTGCGCACCATGGCCGTGACCTGATAGCCTCGCTTGAGTGACTGCACGAGCAATTCGCGCCCCGTGCCGCCCGTACCGCCCACCACCAGGATCCGCTGAGGACGGCGACGCAGCGCGCTTGCACCGGAAGCCCCTCGCGACCGGTGACCGGCCACACCGAGTGCAGCTGTCAGCCCCACGGCGTAGGCCAGATACCAGGGGAGGATTTTCATGAAATGGACTTTCAATGTCCCACCCGC
>Ga0105347_1000908_pt1 | contig 13243 bp, 12 predicted proteins | sample EasRivMeERMLT890_FD_89677 | JGI IMG/M metagenome (GOLD analysis project Ga0105347, IMG submission 89677) | Soil microbial communities from meander-bound floodplain in the East River, Colorado, USA - East River MetaG ERMLT890 | ecosystem: Environmental > Terrestrial > Soil > Floodplain | place... | reverse complement strand
CACTCAATCGATTGGGCCACCACCATCGAGCCGTGGCCGCGCAACATCACGGCATCGGCATTGCCAAGCGACTTGGCAACCGCATCGCCCTGCTCGATCGTGTGAATCAGCGCCGGGTCCATATACTTCGGCAGCGCGCCGGGACCGAAAAAAGCGCCGGGATTGGAAGAAGCAGGATAAAAAGGCTTGTCGACCATGCTGAGGGTCGCCACCATGTGATTGTGCAGATGCGCCACGCTCTGGATGTCGCTCCGCGCTTTGTAAGCCCGCGCATGCATATACACTTCCGACGGCGCTTTGTATTTGCCTTCAATCACCTTACCGTCAAAATCGGTGACTACCATGTCGTCTGGTTTAACAACTGCCCGGCTCACCGGATGCGGCAAGATCAGCAAGTGATCGGAGCCAGGGATGCGCACGCTGATATGCCCGCTGTAATCGACCAGTCCGGAGTTGAACAGCATCCGCGACGACATCGCCAGCTTTTTCTTGAGTTCAGTTAATTCGGCCATAGAAATACCCCTTTCAAACTATTAGCGGAAAAATTCCGGTCATCATATACACTGAAATCGCCAAGTCACAACTTGACTCCGGCCGGTTTCAACGTGAAATAAGCCTTACAGGTTTTATTGAAGGGACTGCACCATGGCAAACAATAGCGCAGCTGGCATCCATTGGGATTTAAGCGATCTTTTCGCCGCCCATGACGACCGGCAAATCGAATCGACCCTCGTTAACTGCCGCAGCAGCGCGGAAAAGTTTGCCGCAAGGTTCCGGCTAGCGCTGGAGAATCCGGCAACCCTAACCGCCGCAACCCTGCGCGAGGCGCTGGAAGAATTGGCACGGATCTACGAGGCTCTCGGCCGGGTCGGCAGCTACGCCGGTCTGCTCTACGCCGCCGACACCGCCAAGCCCGAGTACCAAGACCTGGAACAGCGAGTCGAGCAGCGCGGCACGGAGATCAGAAACCTGCTGCTGTTCTTCGAACTGGCCTGGCTCAAGCTCGAAGACGACATCGCCGACAAGTTGATCAAGGATGAGCAGCTCAAGCCTTACCAGCACTATCTCACCAGCCTGCGCCGCTACCGGCCGCACACGCTCTCCGAGCTGGAAGAAAAACTGCTGAACGAAAGAGACAATACCGGCCGTAACGCCTTCGGCCGGTTATTTTCTGAAATCACTTCGTCGCTGGTTTTCAAACTGGAAAGGGTCGGCAAGACCGAAGAATTGAATTTGAGCCAGATCCTCTCGCTCCTCCATGAACCCGATCGAAACCTGCGCCAATGCGCCATGGAGACCGTCTATCAAGAACTCTCGCAACATGGCCAAGTGCTGACATTCATCTACGATACTTTGATTCAGGATAATCTCACGGTCGACCGCTTACGCAGCTATCCGCACCCGATGGCGCAACGCCATCTGTCCAACGAAATCGACGCCACCGCAGTGAAAACCATGATGGAGGTAACCGAAAGGAATTATCCGCTCGCCCATGATTACTTTCGCTTGAAAGCTAAACTGCTCGAACTGACCCAGCTGGCGCTCTACGATCAGTACGCGCCCGTCGGCAAAGAAGTTCGGCCTTTTGCCTACGCCAAAGCGCAAGAGGTGATACTAGATGCCTTCGAGGCCTTCGACGCGAAATTCCGAGCCCTCGCCGGAGAATTTTTTGCCAAGAATTGGATCGACGCGGAAATACGCAAGGGCAAACGCGGCGGCGCCTTCTGCGCTTCGCCTTCGCCCCAGCTGCACCCCTACGTCCTGTGTAACTACGACGACAACCTGCGCGACGTCATGACCATCGCCCACGAACTGGGTCATGGCCTGCACGGCTGTCTCAGCCGCAAGCAGAATTATTTTAACTACGATACACCGCTCACTACCGCCGAGACCGCTTCGGTGTTCGGTGAAATGTTGGTCTTTGACCATCTACTCGAACAGCAAACCGATCGCGAAGTGCAAATCGCGCTCTTGGCCGGCAAGATCGAAGACATTTTCGCCACCGTCTTCCGGCAAAATGTCCTGACCCGCTTCGAGGAACTCACGTTCTCGGCCAGACAAGAAAAACGGCTAACCCCGGAAGCCCTTGGTCAGCTCTGGCTCCGAGCCAACGGCAAATACTACGGCGACGCCGTCACCATGCCCGAAAGCTACCGGTGGGGCTGGAGCTACATCCCCCACTTCATCCACTCACGCTTTTATTGTTATAGCTACGTCTTCGGCCAGCTTCTGGTGCTAGCGTTGTACAGAATGTACAAAGACGAAGGCAAAAGCTTCGTGCCCAAATACATCGCTCTCCTCGAAGCCGGCGGCTCGGACACACCGGATGCGTTGCTCAAGCCGCTCGGTGTCAATATTCACCAGCCAGAGTTTTGGCAGAAGGGGTTTGAGGAGATTCGCGGGCTGACAACCAAACTGCAAGCGATCATTTAAGGCTTGAAGACAACTCCGCTTGTCAAAGACACCTAGGTTTAATCTGAAAGCGCCAGACTCACTCCCATTTCAAACACCCCGAAGGCTACCTCATCCGAAAACTCAGCGGCACGACTTCGTCGATTCCTCTGCCGGTCCAGTGCCACTTCGACACGCTGTCCCAAACCTGCTGGCCTTTGGCTTGAACCCTTTCTAGCAGTTCCTGTTCGTCAAGCCGCAAGAAACTATGGTTATCGACCAGGATTTCCCCGTCGACGATGACCGTGCGCACATCACGGCTAACGGCGGTTTCCATCAGCGACCTAATCGGATCATGCACCGCGCCGAAGGCGATGTCGCGCAAATTGATGATAGCAATGTCGGCTTTGGCGCCTTTCGCCAGTCGGCCGATATCGTTGCGGCCGATCATCTTGGCGCCGCCGAGGGTGATCGAGTTGAAGACATCGCGCGGATGGCCGGCGAGAAAGCTCTTGTCGGCGATTCGCGACGCAATACCGGCGTAGCGCATGTCGGAGAGAATATCTTTCGGGAAAGTGTCGGTGCCGATGCCCATATTGATGCCCGCCTGACGGTAGCGGTCGAAGGATTCCATCAGAATGCCGAGCTTCAAATACTTGAGTGGACTGTAAGCCACCGAGGCGCCGGAGTCGGCGATGATTTTGAGATCGTCACCGTAGGGATAAGCGAGCCAGCTGTGGCCGCTGACAAAGATACAGTGTGACAACGAGACATCCGGCGAGAGGAAACCGAGTTTTTTCAACAGCTCGATGGGCGTGCAGCGTTCGCGCGCCATGACCGTGTGAAACTCGAAAAGATTGATCGTCGCGTGGATTTGAATGCCGACGCCGGCATCCTTGGCAGCCCTCTTCGTCTCATTCAACAACGCCGGCGTGCAGGAGTCGACATGGCCGGGAAATAACATCGTTGTCATGCGGCCGCCACAGCCGCCGTTGTACTTCTTGGCGAACTCGACGGCTGTCTGAAGCCCCTTGCTGCCGCGTTCGTCGTTCCAGTCGTATTCCAACCGGCCTTCTTTGTCGTGAAAGAATGAAACGTTCTTGTAGCTCGGCCCGGCGACGCAGCGAATGCCGACCTGATCGATCATGTCGACGTAATGCGCCGGATCGCCGCCGGCGCCGCCGATGTCGAAGGTCGTGGTCACGCCGCTCTTGAGCACATGGATAATCGAAAAGCGTTGGCCGATGTCGACGTCTTTCAAATGCGCCGAATGCGCGCCTTCGCGAGTCGGCCCGCCATGGGCGAGGTAGTTCGACGCAAAGAAGTCGGTCTTGGTCGAATCAGCGAGAATGTAGTCGCTGGCGTTGATGCCGGAGTGAAAGTGCGTGTCGATGAAACCGGGCGAGACTAGGCAGCCCTTGGCATCGATCTGCTTATCGACCGGTTGGCTATACTCCTTGCCGACAAACTCGATGCGGTTGCCTTCGTAGACAACCACGCCGTCTTTGATGATTTCATGCTCGTTGCCGTCGAAGCCGACTACCCAGCCGCCTTGGATAAGTGTTTTCATTGCCCGAGCCTTTCGGAGGTTGGAATCAGAATTAGTCGCAGCACTAACAAAAGAAGTTTATCAAGACAAGCCGAGAACCAAGCGCAGGTTCGTCATTTCGACCACCGGGAGAGATCTTTCTTCAGCGACTCGCAGGCACCGCTATCGTGCCGGCGCGCCCAGTTCGCTACCCCATAATTCTTTAAGATAGCCGCTCTTCTCCAAGTGAGTAACGAAGCTGTTGTCATAAAGGTCTTCCGCCTTCCGTTTCACCGGCAAGCCGGAGGCCCGGTGCAGTTCGACGGACTCGGCAACCGCCTGTCCCGGTACGATCATGCGCCGGTCGACAATATCTCTGGCGTAGACATTATAGGAACTGGCGAGCGCTTGCTCGTCTTTGATGCGCATCACTTTGGCCAACGCCGCTTTGGTTTTCGCCGGATTTTTCTCGGCAAACTGCACCGCTTCGCCGAATGCTGCAACCATGCGTTGCACGACTTCCGGGCGCTCGCGGATCATCCGCGAGCTGGCATGCAGCGAGCTGTAGACGAACGGCAACTCCATGTCGATGAGGCGATAAACTATATTGTAGCCATCGTTCTTGGCGCGCACGTCGAGCGGCGGCGTAATCACGACACCTTGAACCAGGTTGGCCGTCATCGCTTGGTAGCGTTCCGACTGACTGCCCCCGATCGGCCGCATCGTGACATCGGCAATGTTAAAGCGCTTGACCAGTTGGCGCGACAGCCGATCGCTGAGATCGCCAGGACGCACGACACCAAGCGACTTGCCGCGGAGATCTTCGAGCCGACGAATATCTTTCTGCGTCACCAAGACGAAGGGCATTTTCACCAACGGCGCGGCGACAATCTTGGCGTCAATGCCACTGGTCAGCGCCGGGATCGTCGCCTCCGCGGCGCAGTAGAGAAACTGAATTTCATCCGCCATCAGCGCCGCCAACGACGGCCCGCTGCTGCGAATATAGATATGTTCGAGCCTGAAGCCGTATTTCTCGAAAAGGTTGTTTTCCAGAGCCGCGTAGAGATGGACAAACCCGCCGGTAACCGAGCAGGTCGCCATGCGCAAGCGGATCGGCGCTTCGCCGAGCTTAGCGATATAAGGATTAGCGTGGGCAGCGCCAAGCCAGAAACAAAGCGTAACTGACAAAACCAGCAAGCGTTGCCATAGAAAGCCGTACTGGCCTGAACCGGAAATTACCGCTTGCGCCTTACTTCTCACTTTTCACTCCTTATCGTCTCATCGGCCCCAGAGTTCTTGTTGAAAGCCGCTCTTCTCCAAGTTGTTGACGAAACTATTGTCGTAGATATCTTCGGCTTTCCGTTTAACCGGCGTGCCCAAAGAGCGATAGAGATCGAGCGAGTCGGCCACCGCCTGCGCCGGCACGATCATGCGCCGGTCGACAATGTCCTTGGTATAGACATTGTACGAAACCTGTAGCGCTTCTTCGTCTTTCGTGCGCATGACGCTAGCGATCGCGGCTTTGGTTTTACCCGGATTCTTGTGAACGTAGTAGATCGCCTCGGCAAATGCCGCGACCATGCGCTGAACCACTTCCGGCCGTTCGCGCACGACGCGCGAACTCGCGTGGAGCGAACTGTAAATAAATGGAATGTCCATGTCGATCAGGCGGTACAACACGTTGTAGCCGTCGTTCTTGGCGCGCACATCGATGGGCGGTGTGATGACGACGCCTTGCACCAGGTTGGCAACCATCGCCTGGTAACGCTCGTTCTGACTGCCGCCGATGGGCCGCATGGCCACGTCCGGAACGTTGAAGCGTTTGACCATGGCGCGTGACAATCGGTCGCTGAGATCGCCGGCCCGCGCCACACCCAGCGCTTTACCTTTGAGATCCTCCATGCGGCGGATCTCCTTGCGGGTTACCAGAACGTAAGGCAGTTTTACTAGCGGTGCGGCGACCAACTTAACGTCGATGCCGGCCGCAAGCGAAGGCAAAGTCGCATCGGCGGCGCAGTAGAGAAATTGGATCTCGTCCGCCATCAGCGCGGCCAGCGCCGGCCCGCTGCCGCGGATAAAGACATGCTCCATTTTGAAACCGTATTTATCGAATAAATTGTTTTCCAGCGCAGTGTAGAGATGCGCGAACCCGCCCGATACGGCGCAAGTGGCGATTCGGACGCTGATCGGCCGCTCGCCCAGCCGGGCGAGATAAGGATTGCCCTGGGCGAATGCGGCGCGGCCCATAAGAAAGATCAAGGTGAGCAGCACCAACGGCTGAATCAATAACTTTTGCCAACCGACATGCCCATTGACCCGATTAATCGTCGCAAACTCCAAACCCATTTAGATACCTCTTTCGAATCCCGATCCGGCTACCTGCAGGGGCGGATATTAGACGATTCTCGCAGGCCGCTCAATCCATGAATCGGCAAATTCATCTCGCAGTTTTTGCCGGCTCAAGCGGGCGACAAGACACGAAATCAACGGCGCTGCCGCCGGTCGATAGCTTCGCTATGATCCATGGGAAATGAAATTGGCAACACCCGGTAGCTGTCGAAAGAGCTTATGGAGGGAAAAGCTGAAGACCGCTCACTTGCCGGGAGGCTGCTTGGGAGGCATGGCAAGCTGAGCGGCCTCAACTCGTCGCTGGTCAGCGCTTCAAAGCCAGGAACAAACTACTCTGACCGCGGCGAACTAAAAACAAGACTGACTTATTTTTTTCGTTGCGAGTGATCTCGCGATTGTAGTCGGCGAGATTTTTCACCGGTTGGCGATTGATCTCGACGACCACGTCGCCGGAGCGCAAACCGGCTTCTTCCCCGGCGCTGCCTGGCTTAACCGCCGATATAACCAGTCCACCATCCGTCCGCTCCAGACCGAGATTCTCGGCTAGTTGCGGCGTGAGCGGCTGTACCGTCAACCCAAGCTCGCCCTCCTGCGCCGTCGCGGCGACCTCGGTTTCTTTCATTTCGCCCACGGTGAGCGGCAATGTGGTTTCCTTGCCGTCGCGAATCACTTTGACTTGCACAGCCGTACCCGGCGCCACCCGCGCCACTTGCTGCGGCAGGTCGGCGGAATCTTTGATCGCCTTGCGGTCGAACTCGACAATCACGTCGCCGGTTTTCACGCCGGCGCGCTCCGCTGGCCCGCCTTTGACCAGGTCGGCGACCAACGCGCCTCGCGCCGGATTGATGCCGAGGGATTCGGCGATCTCCGGGCTAACTTTTTGCACCGACGCGCCGATGAAACCGCGCACGACTTTGCCCTTATCGCGCAACTGCGGCAACAACTCTTTCACTGCGTTGGAAGGGATGGCGAAGCCGATGCCGATGTTGCCGCCGGACTGGCTGAAGATCGCGGAATTGATACCGACAACTTCGCCACGCAAGTTGATCAGCGGTCCGCCTGAGTTGCCTGGGTTAATCGAGGCATCGGTCTGTATGAAGTTGTCATAGGGCCCTTGGCCGATATTACGCCCCTTGGCGCTGACGATGCCCGAAGTAACCGAGTGGTCGAGGCCAAACGGATTACCGATCGCCATGACCCACTCGCCGACTTCGAGCCGATCTGAGTCGCCCAACGGTGCCGCCGGTAGGCTCCGACCGGCTTCGATCTTGATGACTGCGATGTCGCTCTTCTGGTCTCTCCCGACTACTTTTGCATCATACTTTTTGCCGTCCGACAATGTGACTGATAGCTTCTGCGCCCCGTCGACGACATGGTAATTAGTCAAAATCGTGCCGTCGGGGTCGACGATGAATCCCGAACCGACGCCACTCTGGCGCTGCGGCCCGCGCGGTGCACGGCCACCGAAGAAGCGCTCCCAAAACTCCTCTGCTGGATCGTTACCACCGAAGGGACCGGGTGCGTTCCGTGCCGAGGCGCGTACTGTAGTCGTCGAAACATTGACCACCGACGGTTCCAGCTTCTTTGCCAAGTTGACGAAGTCCGGTAAACTCTGCGCTGCGGCGGTCGGACTGCTTGCAGCATAGACCGGCCGGATAGTGCGGTGATAACGCTCCAGGATACCAAATCCCGCCATGCCTGCCAGCACGACGAGCGCACCGGCAGCTACGATGCGAGTCGTTTTTGTCATAGTTGGTCGTTGGTCTGTGGACCGACCCATATTTTTCTCTTCCTCCGCTGACATTAGACACGACCGCTCGTGATTGGTTCCGTTTGACCGTTTAATTGCTTAGCCGGCGAGCGAACGCGCTTTGAAAGGGCGGCTGCGAAGCGCCGCATCCTTCCAGCGCATCAACCCCGCACGCATATAATCCGGATCGAGCCCAAGGATTTCACAAACGTTGTCGAAGGAAAATAAATGAGAGCGGTCTCTATCGAGAATCCACTCTTCGGCATCGCGGTGCATGGCCTGCTTACGTTTGCAGTTCGAGCCGACATTATCCTGAAAACAGCTCACTGCGTCACGCAGAACGGCAAACATCAGAACCCGCTCGGCGTCCAAGTGCACCCGGCGCGTCTGGGTCGCTAAGTATTGACTCTCGATCAGCACATCCGGCTGAAAGATCGCCATTGCCCGCTCGTCGAGCTGCACGCGCGGCCCATTGTTGTCTTTGACCCAGAATGGCTGGCGGTCGCGATTGTCTTTAGAAGTTGCGGTTTTCCCAAGTTTTCTCCCCATAAAACACCTCCCCTAAGTTGGTTAGACGACCCAGGTTTAACCAAGGTTCCAAATTATTGAGAAATTCTTCAACCGAGAACCTGGGTTCAGAGGTCAGGTCAAGCGTGCCATTAGCCCGCCTAACCAGACGGCCAATAACCCAACGACGACTTGCAGCGTGATGTTCAGTAGCGCCGCAGTGAGGCGCGCATCATGGGCCAGGGAGGCGGTTTCGTATGCGAAAGCCGAGAAGGTAGTAAAGCCACCGAGAATGCCGACGAACACGAACAAGCGAATCTCCGGATCGAAGATGCGCCGCTGCTCGGCGATACCGCCAAGAAACCCGATCGCCAGGCAGCCAGCGCGATTAACCGCTAACGTCCCCGCCGGGAACCAGGGCTTGTCCAAAAGCCGGAAGACCCAACCAGAGATCAGATAGCGCAGCACCGAACCAAGAAAACCGCCTGTGCCGACCAAGAGAATTGCTTTCATGGGTTGTAAACGCTGTTGTTCTAGCCAGTGTAGCGCAGGCTCGGCCTGTTTGCACGAAAGCTCGCGAATTCACCCGGTCAGTAGCTATAATTCTCGTCAGATCGGCCGTGAAAAGTTCTCCAGATCTCCATCTCCGGATTTGTCCTACCCTGGCGTTGGTTGACCCCACCATGCAAGGTGATAAATTAACCGGCCATGCCACTAGCGACCATCGAAGAAGCGATTGACGAGATCCGCCGCGGCCGCATGGTCATCCTTACCGATGACAAGGACCGCGAGAACGAAGGCGACCTCTGCATGGCGGCCGAAAAGGTCACGCCCGAAGCGGTCAACTTCATGGCGACCTATGGACGCGGTTTAATCTGCCTGACTTTGACGGAAGAACGAGTGAGACATTTGGGCCTGGCCATGATGGTGTCGGACAACACTTCGCCGTTTGGCACCGCCTTTACGGTTTCCATCGATTCGGCCCGAGGCATCACCACGGGAATTTCCGCGGCCGACCGCGCCAAAACTATACTCGACTCGATCGCCGATGACGCCAAGCCCCAGGATCTGGCGACGCCCGGTCATATCTTCCCGCTGCGCGCCCGCAACGGCGGCGTGCTGGTGCGCGCCGGCCAGACCGAAGGCTCGGTCGATCTCGCGCGGCTGGCCAGCCTCAAGCCCGCTGGCGTGATTTGCGAGATCATGAAGGACGACGGCACCATGGCGCGCCAGCCCGACCTCATGCGCTTTGCCAAGAAGCACAAGCTCAAGGTGGTCACCAACGCCGATTTGATCCAATACCGCTTAAACTACGATTCTCTCGTCTACAAAGCTGCATCGGCACCGCTGCCCACCCGCATCGGCGGCGAGTTTCAGGCCATTGTGTACAACACCCGTGTCGACGAAAGCGAACACCTGGCCTTGATCAAAGGGCATATCTCTCCCAATGAAGAAACCCTGGTGCGGGTGCATACCAAATATATACCGGGCGATGTTTTCGGATTTGAACTGCTCAACACCGGCGCGGTAATCCAGCGCTCCATGGAATTAATCGCCAAAGCGGGCAAAGGCGTTATTTTGTATCTGCAGCCCAAGCAAAAGGCGCATCACCCGGCCATGATCGCCTATCCAAAAGTAGAGGGGAAACAACAAAAAGGCATGAATCCGTCTTTCGTCTACCAGGCGGATTTCAAGGAATACGGCATCGGCGCGCAGATCCTGCGCGACTTGGGCGTGCGCAAGATGCAGCTGCTGACCAACAACAAAAAGCACCTTGTCGGTCTACGCGGCTACGGCTTGGAAGTAACCTCACTAGTGCCGATCCCAAGGGAGAATCCGCTGCGCATCGCCGCCAAAAGCGCCAAACCAAAAGCTAAGCACGCCTAGTCGCTGATGATCTGAGATTTAGAATTTGAAATCCGCAGCGAAGGGAGGACTCATGCCGATATTCGAATACAACTGCCGCAGCTGCGACCATCATTTTGAAACCATAGTCTTATCGACCCGGGAAAAGATCAGCTGTCCCAAATGCGCCAGCAAGAAGGTTGACAAGCAATTGTCGGTCTTCAGCGCGCTGGCGTCGACTGGTGACGCCGCGCCCGACGGCGGCGTCTGCACGGGCATGCCGCAAACCTGCGGCTGCCACCAATAACCGGTCGCGCAATCTCCGGGCAAATACCGCTTTAGAAATTCTCGCTAGACAAGAGGTCGATCCTCAATCGTCGGGTTTAGTTGTTTGGAATAGGGGCGACGATGCCAAGGAAGCGGAGATACGGCGCGTCATGGTGTCACGCCGAATCTTCGGATGGAATCACATAGCTCGGCAGGTCGAGACGGATGCGCTTGAGCGCCTCACCGATGTTGGAAAACACCCGTTCTTCGATCAACTGTGATTTGACCCAGTAATCGAGTGACGGTGCATCGACAAAGTTGATATCGACGTAACGTTCGCCCACCGGCTCGCCGGTAATCATCACGCGCACCGAGAAGCCGGCGTCGATGACGATGCCGCGCGCCCCCGGCGGCAGCGGCAGCGCCGCTTTGATCTTCTCCAACTTATCCGGCGGATACTTGCCGATATCGAGAGAGTAATAACCCCACTGGCCGGGCTCGACCTTGAGCTCCCGGAAAATCTTCATGTTGATATCGACGAGATTCTTTGCCGCTTCGTCCTGATTGTAGTTTTCCAGGAGCTCAACGGCCCATTTCTCAATAATACCTTTGACCGGAGCCGCGGCTTTGTCGCGCTCCTTGACCGCTCGGCGGTCGATCCACCATTTGGTCTCTTCGAATGCGGGAGCTTTTTCGTCGGCCATAGTTTTAGCCTAATGATTGATTTCGCTCAGACCAGCCTAGATCTTGAAATCCTCAAGCGTGCTCTTGGCGAACAGCGAGTCGACGTCGAGCTTTTTACTGATCAAGCCTTGTTCATAGGTGTATTGCACCAAGGTCTCGATCACATGGCGGTTCGCCTCCAAGCCATAGGCCCAAGGATCGGGGCCGAGGGCTTCCCGTTCCTTTTCCATCTCATCGATGGACCACGCCATCATGTACTTGAGGGCTGAGAACTCGTACATGGCTTCCTGACATAGCCGTTTGGATTCGTTGAAGGCCTTGAACAGACTCTGGGCGATCCATGGATATTGCTCGTAGACTTCCTCGCGGATCACTATCGTATGCATGATCGGAAAGATCTTGGTGCGCTTGAAATAATCCGCTTCCACCTCGCGGAAATTGGGAATCAGCCGCTGCACTTTGGGATGGCGGCGCACGAACGGCGACGGCATATGCGCCGAGATCATGGCGTCGATCTCCCCCCCCTCGAGCATCCCTGAAAGCGTTTTATCGGCTGGGATCGGCTGGATATCGATGTTGGGCGGCAGCTTATGTTGCACCTTGTCCTGGCGTCCCGGGGTTTCTTCGCCGCCAGTAAACCATTTCATTTTCTCCGGCAATACCCCGTATTCATGTTGCAAGATGCCGCGCGCCCAAGTCGCCATAGTGATCTGATATTCGGGAACACCGACGCGCTTGCCCGCCATATCGGCCGGCTTCTTGATGCCTGAGTCGGTGTTGATGTAAATGCACGAATGGCGAAAAGTTTTCGACGGAAAAACCGGAATGCCGATCAGTCTGGGCGCGCCCTTGTCGCGCGACATCAAAAATGAACCCGTAGACATCTCCGCGACATCGAATTCGCCGTAGCGCAGCATGCGCCAAAAGGTTTCCTCCACCCGCAGCGGTAAGTAAGTCAGATCGACGCCCTCGACCTCGACCCGCCCGTCCTGCAAAGCGCGGGTGCGGTCATAGTCCCAGCATGATAATGTCAAACGAATTTTGCCCATGATGAACTCCTGTTCGATAATTATTGGCGAACTTAAGAACTGATTGCGGCAATAAATTGACTGGCGCTGACGACGAACTGCTCGGTGTCGCTTTGCAACACCACCGCAGCTTCGCCGGAAGCAAGCGTGGTGCGGCGCTGGATGGAGTAGCGCTTGCCCTTATAAGTCACTTGGGTGCCCGGACGATAGCGCTCAAGCCCCAAATGATCCGGCTGAGGGTCGATCTTTTCCATGACCGATTTCTATAACATAGCGCCCGTCAAGCTTAAACTACCCGCACGCTCAGCCGATGCTTGGCTGAAATTGACAAGCCCCAACGCGCAAGCTTACAGTTGCCGCAGGAGATCATCGACACGATGCGCATTGCGGTCATGGGTACAGGTGCTGTGGGCGGCTATTTCGGCGCGAAGCTCGCGGCTGCCGGGCATGAGGTCGCTTTCGTCGCCCGCGGTCGACACCTGCAAGCCCTCTGTGCCAACGGGCTTCAAGTCACCAGCCCCAATGGCGACTTGAATGTGAAAAGTGCGCTCTGCACCGACAATACGGCGAAAATTGGCGCGGTCGATCTCGTTCTATTTTGCGTCAAATCCTACGATACCGAAGCCGCCACTGAACAACTCAAACCGCTGGTCGCCGATCGAACGCGTATTCTCTCGCTCCAAAACGGCGTCGATAATCCGGACAAGCTCGCCGATGTTTTCAACCCTGGCCAAATCTTGCCGGCAGTTGTCTACGTCGGCGCGCAATTGACCGCACCCGGAGTCGTCACCCATTCCAACGGCGGCCGGATTATCTTCGGTGAGATCAACGGCGGCGCCGGCGCATCGGCGAAATTGCTGCGGCAAACGCTCAGCGATGCCGACATACCCTGTG
>Ga0105347_1000906_pt1 | contig 13251 bp, 7 predicted proteins | sample EasRivMeERMLT890_FD_89677 | JGI IMG/M metagenome (GOLD analysis project Ga0105347, IMG submission 89677) | Soil microbial communities from meander-bound floodplain in the East River, Colorado, USA - East River MetaG ERMLT890 | ecosystem: Environmental > Terrestrial > Soil > Floodplain | place... | reverse complement strand
CGCGAGGCCCTCGACGTGCGCGACTCCGACGCCGTCCTGCGCGAGGTGCGGGCCGCGCGGCCCGACGTGGTCATCAACGCCACCGCCTACAACAAGGTGGACGCCGCCGAGACCGAGACGATGGAGGCCCTGGCCGTCAACGCCGCCGCCCCGGGCCACCTGGCGCGGGCGGCGCGTCAGGTGGGAGCCTCGGTCGTCCACGTCTCCACCGACTACGTCTTCGACGGGACCAAGCGCACGCCCTACACGGAGGACGACGCGCCGCGGCCGCTCTCTTCCTACGGCGCCTCCAAGCTGGCGGGGGAGATGATGGTGGCTGCCTCGGGCGCGCCCTTCCTGTTGGTGCGCACGAGCGCGGTATTCGCCTCGGGCGGCAGCCGCGGCAAGGGCGGCTCCTTCGTGGAGCGAATCCTGGCCCGCGCCCGAGCGGGCGAGCCGCTGCGCGTGGTGGACGACCAGGTCCTCGCGCCGACCTACGCCCCCGACCTGGCGGCCGCGATCATCGCGCTGGTCGAGGCGGGGGCGCGCGGGCTCTTCCACGTGGCGGGCGCCGCGCCCACGTCGTGGCATGGCTTCGCGGTGGCCGCGCTCCGGCAGGCGGGGGTGGACGTGCCCGTGCTGGCCGTCCCGTCGAAGGAGTTCGCGGCCCCCGCGCCGCGCCCGGCCTACTCGGTGCTGTCGAGCGGCCGATACCTCGCGCTGGGCCTGCCGCCGCCGCGCGGCTTCGAGGCGGGGCTGGCCGAGCTCCTCGCGAGGTGATCCCGCTCAAGGACGACGTCACCGCGCGGCGGTTCCCGTTCGTGAACCTCGCGCTCATCGCGTTGAACGTGGTGGCGTTCGTGATGGAGCTGGGGATGGGCGACGGCGTCGTGCGCTTCATGGCGCGGGCCGCCGTGGTGCCGGTCCTCTACACGGGGAGCGACCACGTCCTGGGACCGATGGAGGCGGTCTTCACCTCGTTCGACCCCGACCTCGGCCGGCGCGTCCTCGTCAGCCTGTTCCTGCACGGCGGCTGGGCGCACCTGCTGGGGAACATGCTCTACCTCGGGATCTTCGGCGACAACGTCGAGGACAGGCTCGGCCACTTCAGGTACCTGGTCTTCTATCTGGCGTGCGGCTGGGCGGCGTCCTACGCGCACATCTGGTCGCAGCCCGCCTCCGCGGTCCCCTCGATCGGCGCCTCCGGGGCCATCGCCGGCGTCCTCGGAGCCTACATCACCCTGTACCCGCGGGCGCGAGTCGTCACGCTCCTGCCCCTGGGCTTCGTGGCTCCGCTCGTGCAGGTGAGGGCGGTGTTCTTCCTGGGCGCGTGGTTCCTCCAGCAGTTCCTGCTCGGGGCGTTCGACCTGGCGGCCCCCCGCGGCGAAGGGGCCGGCATCGCGTGGTGGGCGCACATCGGTGGCTTCGCGGCCGGCTTCCTGCTGGTCTGGCTCTTCCGCAAGCCGGGGCGGCGAGCGTCCGCGCGTGCGCGGGCGCTCTTTGTTTGACACCGCCGGGCACCGTCACTAGACTCATGGTTTGTCCCGTCGGGCGGTTGGCTCAGCGGTAGAGCACTGGTCTTACACACCGGGGGTCACAGGTTCGAATCCTGTACCGCCCACCACCAGTCCTGATCCCGGGCGCGCCCACACCACCATGCGGGGTGGTAGTTCAGCTGGTTAGAACGCCGGCCTGTCACGTCGGAGGTCGCGGGTTCGAGTCCCGTCCACCCCGCCAATTTCTTCTTCGGGGATCAGCAGTTCGGGAACGTCGATTTCTTCGACGTTCTTCTCCGGAGCCGATGTGTCACTACGTGTGTCACTGAAGAGCACCTGGGCGATCAGCTCCACCGTCTGTGCCCTGAACACCGGCGAGAGGTGCTGGTAGCGCTCCAGCTCGCGGGATCGGTGGCCCGTTATCTTCCTCACCACGTCGCCAGGAATGCCCTGCATCAAGAGAACGGAAGGTCCGGTATGCCGGAGGTCGTGAAGTCGGACGTCCGCCATTCCTAGCGACCGCACGAGCTGCCGGAACTCCTTCCCGAGATCCCACCGGTGGGGCTTCATCGGGCTCGGCCACCTCGCTGACGACTTCGACGGGAACACGTAGTCGTCCACCCCGTAGCTCGGGAGCGTCTTGAGCGCGTCGACGGCCACCCGGGGCAGCGGAGCCTTCTTCGGCACGCCGGTCTTCGTGTGGGGCACGGAGACGTACGGCGCCGGCCCGTCGAGATGCATCTCGCTCCATCGGCGGTTCAGCAGCTCGCGCAGCCGCAGCGTCGTCATGCAGAGCACGAGGATGACGGTCCGCAGCTCCGGATCCTTACACTCAGCCAGCAGGAGCTGGAACTCCTCGACGCTCAAGAAGCGATCCCGCCCCGGCGGCTCCCGGAACTGGTGGATGGCCCGGACAGGGTTCACGTCGTATCGGCCGTGCCGGACGGCCTCGTTGAAGATCGAGTTCAAGATGGTCCGGTAGTGGTTCACCGAGGATGCCGAGAGGCCATCCTCGTCCGTGAGGCGATCGAGGAACTCCTGGACCTTCTCCGTCGTCATCTCGCGAGCCTTCGCCCCGCCGAACGCGTCGCGGACTCGTGGCAGCAGGTAGCTGAAGCTCGGCGTCTTCTTCAGGTGGACCGGCTCCCACGCTTCGCGGAGCTGGTCGAAGGTGACCTGCTCGAATCTCCGCGAGGGGAAGTGGCTGAGCATCGCCACCTCGGAGCGACGTTTCGCGAGGATCGATTCGGCGACCTTCACGTCACGCTGGCCGGTGCTCTCACGCGTCAGTTTCCCGTCCGCGGCCTTGAAGCGGATCCAGAGCACGTCACCGCGGCGGTAGACACCCCGAGCGAAACGCCGCGCCTTCATGCGGCCTGGTCTCCGTTCCGATTGGGCTTCACCACGTGCTGCCTCAGCCACTCCAGGATATCGGCTCGGCGGAACCGGATAGGAGCCCAGGCTCCCTGTTTCGGGTACTCCACGTAGGGGATTCGCCGCCGGGTCCGCCACCGTTCCAGCGTCCTTGCCGACACCTTCAGCAGCCTCGCCGCCTCCTCGGTCGTCAGGATATCGTCCAGCTCCGTCACGAGCGGTCCACCTCGGTCCTGGCCTGCCATCGTCCCACCGAACGAGGCGTGCAAGGCCGGGACCAAGGTCGTCGTCAGCGAGCAGGGCAGCAAGTCGTGTGGGATCAACGACGCCGCGAAGCCACCGTTCTCGCGGTTGAGATCAGAGAGAGCCGATCCTCAGACCTGAGAGCCAACGCCACCACTTGGACGATTGCCCCGATGGCTCTGCCGACGCGCGACAGGCGGATCTCGGGAAACCGAGGACGGCGAGCCGAAGCTCTACGAGACCGCCAGCGTCACGCTGGCGGAGTCTGCTGGCCCGAAGTCGACACTGTGGTCATGAGGTACTCGCGTCGCAGGTCCGCGTGCAACTTCTGAAGCTCCCTCGACGCGGCGTGCCTCTTCACCCCATCCTCGACGTTGTGGAGGAGCCGCTCCAAGAGCGCGCGGTGCTCGAGTCGTTTGAGGCCGGCACGGCGAGCCCACGAGAGCCCCTGGCTACCAAGCACGTGGTACGGGTACGCGTCGCTGCCTCCGCGGTGCTGAATCGCGTTCTCCAGCCGTCCCAGTGCCTCCTCCGCCAAGACGGCCGCATCGGCGCGATGGGGCTCCTCGTAGGCCTTGCGGAGTTGCATGTAGGCGTAGGCCGTCTCCACTCGATAGTCGTCGGGCGCCAACGACAGCGCCTGGCTGAGGAAATTCTCCGCGTCCCTGACGTCACCGGCCTCGACCTCCAGACTGCCCCTTTGCAGCCAATAGTGATAGTCGAAGCTGAGGATGCCTTCCACCTGCTCGTACACGCTCCTTGCGTCCGGCACCTGCAGAACGCGCAGGAGAAACGCGTGATTGATGACCCGGACCAGGAGGCGCCAAGCTCGATCCCGTCGGTCGAGGACGGGATCCACCTTTGAAGCTGCGGCAAACGCCAACCCGGCAAGAACCTCCTTCAACTGACCCAGCTCCGCGAGCTTATCGAGAATCAAATCCCCGATTACGCGATGCCTTGCCCGATACCGATAGGTTGGAGGAGGGGCGACGACCAGATGGCGGGCGACCAGACGGTCGAGTGCGGCAAGCGCGTCGCCAGAGACCTCCCCCGTGCCGATGAGAATCTCATCGCGGGTCAGATAGAGGCGCGACGCCGAGGCAACAGCAACGAGGGCGTACACGAATCGCTGTGGCTCCTCCAGCTCGAGGAGCTCATCGTGTGCCTTCTCTTCGAAGCGTCGACCCGATGTCGCCTGGATCATGGCGACCAGCAGCTGTCTGCCCGCCTCAGCCTGGAACGCTGCGCGCCGTTGGGCCTCGCTTTTGCCCTTGAGGATCCCGAGTCTGTTGTGGCGGTCCAGGGTCGCGATCAGCGCATCAATATCAGCATCCGCCAGATTGGGTACTGTGTGCTCAGCGATGCTCATCTCTCCTGAGGCCCGGATGGCGGCGCACACCTCATCGACCTTCGTGGACCGCATGGCTGCTACGAAAAGGAATTCCCCTCGCGTTGGGACCAGATCCCGCATCAGGTTGACGAGCTGTCGTCCGAAGAGGTCGGCGTCGTCGATAGCCAGGACGATCGGTCCCGTCGCCTCGCGAACGCGCTGCCGTATTAGAGGGGGTGCCGCCTCGGAGTCGCGGTCGATCCAGAAGACAGGGATGCCTTCGCCTGAGAGGCGAAGCGAGAGTCGCATCAGCGCGGTACTCTTACCGGTCCCTGCTGTTCCGGTGACGACGAGGCCAGCCTTGGGCTTCTTTCCGCTTAGGATCTCCCGAGCGTCAGCGTGCAGCACCTCATCGTCGGCACGAACGACGGCTCTTCCCGCGAGCAGGTCCGACCAATGCGGCTCCGCTCCGAGTAGGTATTGGGTCTCCAGATCGGGACGCTCGGCAGCCAGTTCACTGACTAGCGGCACCGTTACTCGACCCGACAGCCGAACCTGCTCCGACAGATGAACGAAGCCCAGGTTGCCAGAGGGCACAAGACCGCTGAGGATCTGGGCAAACGACTCGGCTGACTCTGACACCCATTCGATCCTGAGGTCGCGGAGCAGCTCCCTCCTCGAGGGAGTGAGTGTGGGTGAGACGAGAATCCCGGTCGGGCGCAAGTCTCGTCCGCTCCCGGCTCGCCGCCTTCGGAGCTCCATGTGCTGCCACAGAGGCGCCTCATGAAGTTCGGTGCCGATGAAGATCACTGGACGCGTCACCAAGTCGGCAACACACCGGGCATACCACGGCTCGGGCCCCGCGATGCGCTGCGCGTATTGCGTCTCGGAGAACGTGAGCGCCTCCGGTGGTCCTGGGATCATGCCGTTCAGGTGAACGACCTCAAGCCGCTCCCTTTGGACCGCTCGAATGTCCTCCGCGCCGGTCGCGGTCGCCGATATGGCCTTGATAGGGCGTTTGAGACCAAAGCGTCTCTCCGCGGCCAACTCGATGTCGTCGACGTTGAGCGTGTAGATCCTGACCCACGGGAAGTCGAAGTAGAGCTTGTAGAAGTCGGGCAAGGTGTCCGGGTCAACGGAAAAGCGCGTCTCGATGAGCTCGCGCAGAGCTGAGGCCTTGCGCCGAAGGGCGAGCTCGTACAGATCACCCAGGGATGACGAGGCGTCATAGCCGTCGCTCGGGAAGCTGATCGCCCACAGCGCACGCTTTAGCTCGTCCGTTCCCGGTATCGAACGACCCTTCCGGTCTCTCGCCGCCAGGCAGAAACCCGCCCCTGTGAAGAGCAGGACCTCAGCCCTTGAGAGCTGCGATTTGAGGCGAACGAGTGTCTGTTCTTCGATTGCCACGCCTCGTTAGAGGCCGCCTTCGTCTCCAGTTGCCCTGTTTGACTGACTCAAAGTACCACAGGGAAGCACCGCCCCATAGGTTTCGCACGTCTGCCTGCGCCCGGCCCCAGCGCCACCACCCGGTAGCGCTGGAGCGTGTACTATCCTGATGCAGGCTGGCTGGAACCAACGTGGCCAAGCTCACCCTCCCCCAACTCGAGCGTCACCTCTTCGCCGCCGCGGACATCCTGCGCGGCAAGATGGACGCGTCAGAGTTCAAGGAGTACATCTTCGGGGTCCTTTTCCTGAAGCGCTGTTCGGACGTCTTCGAGGAACGCCGGGAACTGATCCTCGCCGAGAACCTGAAGAAGGGTCGTACCCAAGCCGAGGCCGCGAAGCGCGCGGACTCGCCCGCCTACTATGCCGACACTTTCTTTGTGCCGAAGAGCGCGCGCTGGGCCCATCTACGTGACGACGTGCACGCCGATGTGGGCACGGGTCTCAACAAGGCCCTGGGAGCGCTGGAGGAGGAGAACCACGCACTCGAGGGCGTCCTGGGGCACATCGACTTCAACCGCAAGGTCGGGAAGACGCGGATCCCAGACTCAAGACTCCGGGAGCTGATCAAGCACTTCAGCAGGTACCGCCTGCGCAACGAGGACTTCGAGTTCCCCGACCTGCTGGGCGCGGCCTACGAGTACCTGATCGGGGAGTTCGCAGACTCGGCCGGCAAGAAGGGCGGCGAGTTTTACACTCCTCGAGACGTGGTGCGCTTGATGGTGCGCCTGCTGAAGCCGGCCCCGGGGATGCGGATCTACGACCCCTGCGTTGGCTCGGGCGGCATGCTCATCCTCTCGAGACTGTACGTCGAGGAGCACGGCGGCGACGCCAAGAACGTGCGCCTCTACGGCCAAGACAACAACGGCGGCGTGTGGGCTATGTGCAAGATGAACATGATCCTGCACGGGATTCCCGACGCCGACATCCAGAACGAGGACGTGATCGCCAACCCCCAGCACTTGGAGGCCGGCGAGCTGATGCGCTTCGACCGTGTGATCTCGAATCCGCCCTTCAGCCAGAACTACAGCCGGGAGGGGCTCAAGTTCGAGGAGCGTTTCCGTTACGGCTTCTGCCCAGAGACCGGCAAGAAGGCCGACCTGATGTTCGTCCAGCACATGCTGTCGGTCCTCTGGCCGGGCGGCATGATGGCCACGGTCATGCCCCACGGGGTCCTGTTCCGGGGAGGAGCCGAAAAGGCGATCCGAAAGGGCCTGATCGAGGACGATTGCCTCGAGGCCGTGATCGGCCTGCCGCCGAATCTCTTCTACGGCACTGGCATCCCGGCTTGTATCGTGGTCCTGCGGAGCAAGGGGCGGAAGCCCGAGGAGCGACGCGGCCGCGTTCTGTTCATCAACGCCGATGCTGAGTTCCACGCGGGACGCGCACAGAACTACCTGCGTCCCGAGGACGTGGAGAAGATTGTCTCGAGCTTCGACGCGTTCGCGGACGTCCCTGGGTACGCAACAGTCGTGCCGATCTCCGACCTCGCCGTCCAGCACTTCAACTGCAACATCCGGCGCTACGCCGATAACTCCCCGCCGCCCGAGCCCCAGGATGTCCGCGCCCACTTGGTCGGGGGCGTGCCGAAGGCCGAGGTCGCCGCCAAGTGCGATTTGTACACAGCGCACGGATTTGATCCCGAGGTCGTGTTCGTCGAACGCGACGAAAAGTACCTCGACTTCGCGCCAGCCGTAGCCGACCGTCGCCACATCAAACCTGCGATCGAGGGTGACCCTGCTGTGCGCGAGCAGGAGGACTGCCTACGTCAAGCCTTCGCGAACTGGTGGAAGGCGCACGAGAAGAACCTCGTTGCCCTCCCCGAGTCGCGCGGCCTTATGTCGGTGCGGGCCGACCTGATCGAGTCGTTCGGGGAAGCGCTCGGTCCCGTTGGACTTCTCGATCGGTTCAAGGTCGACGGCGTCGTCGCGAGCTGGTGGAACGAGGTCCAGTACGACCTCCGCAGCCTGGCGACCCTCGGTTTCGATGGCTTGATGGACGGATGGGTCAGCACGATCCGCGACGCTCTGGAGAGCGAGGACGGCCAGGTTGTGGGCTTTGACCCGCTCGGCCACAAGCTCGTCTCCCGACTCGTGCCGGACTATCTCGCCGAAATCGCGGAGGCCGAGGCGAAGAAGTCGGCGCTGGAAGCGCGCCTCGAGGCCGCGCGGCCCACTGACGAGGACGAGAGCGACGGCGCGGGGGAGGAGCGCGACGAGACCGAGGGACTGAGCGACGCCGAGCTGAAAACGCTCAAGAAGGAGCTTGGGTCGGCCAAGAAGGCACTCAAGGAGCTGAAGGCGGCCTTCGTCCAACGTCTCGAGCGAGCCCGCGGCGAGTTGGAGACCGACGCCTGCGGTCGCATGGTGCTCGATATCCTGCGGGACGACCTGGCGGCGCACCTCGAACGGTACGTCGGCGAGCACCGACAGCAAGTCGTGGCTGCGGTCGAGAACTGGTGGGACAAGTACGCGGTACCCCTCCGCGTGATGAGCGGGGAACGTGATTCTGCCGCAAGGAAGGTCCAGTCGCTTCTGGCGGGCCTCGGATATGGTTCGTAGCCGATACGAGAAGCTGGTCGACGCCTGTCCGGCGGGTTGGGAGCGGGTTCGCCTGGACGCTCTGGGCCAGATCCACGCCGGGGGCACGCCCAGTCGGAACAACCCCGCCTTCTGGGGAGGGTCCATCCCCTGGGTCACGCCAAGCGAACTGACTCAGCTCCGGGGGAAGTGGCTCGACGGCACCCGCGAGTGCATCACGGAGGCGGGACTCTCAGCATCGGCGGCGGTTCTCATGCCGAAAGGTAGCTTGCTTGTGACCACGCGGGCCACGGTTGGCGCGGTAGCGGTGGCTCGCTCGGGGGTCGCGACGAACCAGGGCTTCAAGAGCATTGTCCCCGACGAGGCGTCAGACGAGGGCTTCTACTACCACTATCTGACCAGCGCCGCGGCCGAAATGCAGCGTCTGGCGTCGGGAAGCACATTCCTCGAGATCTCGCGTCGCGAATTTGCTGCAATCCGGGTTCCACGGCCTCCAGTAGTAGAACAGCGCGGCATCGCCGAGATCCTCGACGCCGCTGACGCGGCGATTCAGCAGACCGAGAAAGTGATCGAGAAGCTGCGACTGACCAGGCGCGGCCTGAACCAGGCCCTGCTCACACGCGGCCTCGATGAACAGGGCCAACTTCGAACCGAACCTGGCGAGTTCAAGTCGACGGCCATCGGGCTGGTGCCAAGCGATTGGAATGTCGGGGGGCTGGCTAGCCAAGCTCACCCCGAACGGCCCTATCTGAAGACAGGTCCCTTCGGGTCGTCGCTCAAGGGCGAGCACTGGGTCGCGGAGGGTGTCCCCGTGATCACCATTGGCTCGCTCGGCGAGGGAGAGTTCATCTCCTCGGAGCTGCTATTCGTCTCTCCTGCGAAGGCCGCCTCGCTCAGCGACTACGCATTGCGGCCTGGGGACTTGGTCTTCTCGCGCGTGGCGGATGTTGGGCGCTCAGCGGTAGTCACAGCGCGCGAGGACGAGTGGATCATGTCCTCGAATCTGATGAGGATCTCGCTCGATCCGGCCCGAGTCGTCCCTGCTTTCGCGCACTTGGCAATCGTCGAAGGCGAAACGGCACGGAAGCAACTGAAGCGCTTCGTGAACTCTGGCGGCAGGGAAGTGGCGAACACAGCCGTGCTCGACGAGATTCGGTTCGCGTGGCCCCCAAAAACGGAACAGGAGCGCATTGTCGCGGTCATCGACTCCCAAGATGCTCGGCTGCGGGCCGAGGAGGCCCACCGCGACAAGCTCAAGCTCCTCAAGAAGGGGCTGATGGACGACCTTCTGACTGGCCGCGTGCGCGTTCTGGCCTGAGGAGTGCCGCTGCGGTACAGGCGCGAATGAAGTACTGAGCGCGCCGATCCCGCAAACGGCTAGGTCGGAAGAGAACGGCCGATGAACGAGACGCCCAACGAACGGACCGAGGTCGAGCGAACGCTCATCGACCAGCTCAAACGCCTCGAGTGGCGTCACCTCGAGGGCGACATCGAGGTGCCGTACCTCACCGAGCGATCGACCTTTCGGGAGGTTCTTCTGGTCGGGCGGCTTCGGGACACTCTCCGCCGCATCAACCCGCACGACGATGGCAAGCCCTGGTTGGATGAGACGCGGCTTGGACAGGCTGTCGGCGCCCTCGAACGCCTGGGAGCGTACAAGCTCATGGAGGCCAACCAAGCGGCCCACGAGCTGCTGCTAACGGGTACGCCCGTCGACGGAGATCCCGAGCGCGACGGAGGCCGCGACCGCATCGTCCGTTTCATCGACTTCGAGAATCCGGGCAACAACGACTTCCTCGTCATCAACCAGTTCCGCGTCGATCCCCCAGGCGGCCGGAGCTTCATCGTTCCCGACGTTGTCCTGTTTGTGAACGGCATCCCCGTCGTCGTCGCCGAGTGCAAGAGCCCCGCGGCGACCGATCCCATGCAGGAGGGCATCACGCAGCTCCTGCGCTATTCGAACCAACGGGACTGGTTCGAGGAGGACGAAGGCGCGGAACGGCTGTTCCACTACAACGTCCTCCTCGTCTCGACGTTCTTCTATCAAGCGCGGGCGGCCGGCATCGGCTCGTCCTACGAGGAGTTTCTCGAATGGAAGGACACGAGCCCCGTGCCGATGGCGGAGGTCGCAGCGGGTCTCGGCGTGGAACGGCTCAGCAGTCAGCAGATCCTCGTGGCCGGAATGCTCAGGCCCGCTCACTTCCTGGACCTCCTCCGCAACTTCACCGTCTACAAGCAGGACGTCGGTCGAACCGTCAAGGTGGTGGCGCGGTACCAACAGTTTCGCGCTGTCCACGCGGCGATCCGACGACTCAACACGGGTCGGACCCGGCATCAAGACGGGCACTTCGACCGCCGCGGCGGCGTCATCTGGCACACGCAGGGCTCCGGCAAGAGCCTCACGATGGTCTTTCTCGTCCGGAAGATGCGGACCCTGCCGAAGCTACGCCGCTTCAAGGTCGTGGCCGTCACCGACCGCACCGACCTCGAGAAGCAGCTCGGAGCAACCGCTCACCTGACTGGTGAGACGGTCCGCCGCGCAGACAGCACCGAGGACCTGAAGCGAATCCTCAAGGAGGAAGGCCCCGATCTCGTCTTCGCAACCATCCAGAAGTATCTGGAGCGCGAGGGCGAGGACGAGGCCGACGGCGCCGTGCTCACAGCGGACGCCGGGGGCGCTTCTTTGGCCGCGGAACGAGCTTCGCGTCAGCCCCGGGAGCTTCGCCGGCTACTGGCGGGTGTCGAACCTTTCCCCGTCCTAAACGAGTCCGAGGACGTCGTCGTCTTGGTGGACGAGGCTCACCGATCGCAGTCTAGCCAGCTACACGCGAACTTGATGCGCGCCCTCCCGAACTGCGCACGGATCGGCTTCACGGGCACACCGATCCTCATGGGTGATCGGAAGCGCACGGCCGAGATCTTCGGGGACTTCATCGATAGCTACACGATCCAGCAATCGGAGGCCGACCACTCGACGCTGCGGATCCTGTACGAGGGCCGCACCGCCGAGGGCGCCATCGCGGACGGCCGCAGCATGGACGAGCTATTCGAGGACATGTTCCCGGACAAGACGCCCGCCGAGAAGGAGGCGATCCAGGCCCGCTATGCGACGCGCGGCAACGTGCTGGAAGCGCCCCGTCTGATCCAGGCCAAGGCGGCGGACATCCTGCGCCATTACATCGACGTGGTCATGCCGAACGGGCTCAAGGCCCAAGTGGTGGCCACCAGCCGGCTGGCCGCAATCCGATATCACAAGGCGCTGCGGGCCGCCCATGCTGAGACCCTGCGGCGGGTCGAGGCACTCGATCCGAGTGTACTCTCCCTTTCCGACAAAGCGGCCGCCGCGTTGCCCGAAGACACCCTCTTCCTTCGACGCGCACATCGAACGCTCGACACGCTGCGCCGGCTGGAGTTCGCCGTTGTCATCTCAGGCAGCCACAACGACAATCCGTCGTGGCGGTCGTGGACCGAGAAGGCGCAGCAGGACGCAGTGATCGCCCGCTTCAAGAGGCCGCTCGACGACCCCGACCCATCCAAGCGCGATGGACTCGCCTTTCTCTGCGTCAAGAGCATGCTGCTGACGGGCTTCGACGCCCCCGTCCTGCAGGTCCTGTACCTCGACCGGTTCATGAAGGACCATGAACTTCTCCAGGCGATAGCACGCGTGAACCGGACGCGCGTAGGAAAGACCTGCGGGCTCCTCGTCGATTACTTCGGCGTGGCCCGTCATCTAAAGGAGGCCCTGGCGGTCTACGCACGGGAGGATGTTCAGGGAATTCTCACCGACCTTCGCGATGAGCTGCCCCGGCTGGCGGATCGCCATGCCAGAGCCGTCGCGGTGTTCCGCGAGCGAGGCCTCGACATCACCGATGTCGAAGGCTGCGTCGACCTGCTGCGCGACCTCCGCGTGAGGGCCGACTTCTCGGTCAAGCTCGGAGCCTTCCTCGAGACGCTCGACGTCGTTCTCCCTCGTCCAGAGGGTCTGCCCTACGTTCGCGACGCGAAGATCCTGGGCTTCATCCAGAAGGCGGCGGCCAATCGGTATCGCGACCCCCAGCTCAACATCATCGGCGCCGCGCAGAAGGTCCGACAGCTGATCGAGGAGCACATCGTGTCACAGGGTATCGATCCCAAGGTGCCGCCAATCTCGATTACGGACGCCGGGTTCGAGAAGGCGGTGGAGGCCCACTCCTCGCCGCGCGCCAAGGCCTCGGAGATGGAACATGCTCTTCGCTACCACATCCGCGAACGCTTCCGCGAGGATCCTGCCCGGTATCGAAAGCTCAGCGAGCGGCTCGAGCAGATCCTCAAGGACTTCAAGGACAACTGGGACGACCTACTCGTGGCCCTACGGGATCTCACGCGCGAGGCACGAACGGATCGGGGAGTAGATCGGAGCGGTCTCGATCCCAAGACCCAGGCACCCTTCCTAGGGCTTCTCGTCGAGGCAGTCGGATCACCGGCCGGCCGCGACGGCGGGGGCCTGAAGGCCCTGGCTGAGAGTACGATCGAGATGGTGGAGCACATCCGTCAGGAGATCGCCTACGTGGACTTCTGGCGTAATACCAATGCACAGGCCGTCCTCAGGGGCTGGATCGTTCGCTTTCTCGACGAGAACGACATCATGCCGTTCGATCGGCAGGAGGCGGTTGCTGACGAGATCGTCGACCTGGCCAGGGCCCTTCACTCGCGTCTCGTTACATGAGCGAACGTCTGGTCGTTGACGATCTGGTCTTCGACCTCAAGCGCAGCGCCAACAGAAGGTCGCTCGGGATCACCGTCGACCGCGGCGCCGAACTGATCCTTCACGCGCCGCCGCCGTGTCCTGTCGAGACGATCGAGGCGT
>Ga0105347_1000903_pt1 | contig 13284 bp, 10 predicted proteins | sample EasRivMeERMLT890_FD_89677 | JGI IMG/M metagenome (GOLD analysis project Ga0105347, IMG submission 89677) | Soil microbial communities from meander-bound floodplain in the East River, Colorado, USA - East River MetaG ERMLT890 | ecosystem: Environmental > Terrestrial > Soil > Floodplain | place... | reverse complement strand
GCTCTGCTTGAGAACCCGAGCAAAGGCTTTCTTCTAGGCGAACCGACGCTTACCGAGTCCCAAAAAGAAAAACTGAATAGGCTTGAACAACTGGTGGAAACCATCAAAGCCGACAACGAACAAACATTGATATCGCCTCATAACCGGAGATGGCGTTTCAGCTTGGGCCGAAAACGTCGATGGAAGTCTTGAAGCCGATAGCCAGTGAAACCTTTGCTTCCCGCTACGAGATGGAGAAAAAAAGTCAATTTGAGGATCGCAGAACGAAGGAACTATGATCCAGATAGAACGCGTGCCGACTGGCATCCCGGGGCTTGACCCACTGCTCGAGGGCGGTTTCCCCAAAGGACGATCTATCCTCGTCACCGGCGAACCGGGAACGGGCAAGACCGTTTTTTCACTGCAATTCCTTATGGAAGGGCTAGCACGGGGAGAAAAGGGGATCTACGTCGCCGCCGACGAGGGACCCATGGATATTCTCGAACAAGCGTCATCCCTTGGATGGGATTTGGAAAAGCATATCGAGACAAAGGAGCTGGCGATTTTGAATGCCGGGACCTATTTGAGCTCACTCCCCGGAACCGGAAAGGAGAGACACGTAGACGTTCACAAGGCCATCGGCGATCTTGCCGGCTTTGTCAATCGGCTGGAAGCCAAGCGGCTGGTATTAGACCCCGCGGGACCTTTCGTTCTGATACGGGACACGACTACGCGAATACAGGATCAGACACGCTTGCTTATGAAACTGCTACGCACCACAATGCCCACAACCAACATCCTCACCTCTTACGCCGTGCCCCGCACCGGCGAGCGGGCCATGCACGGGGTCGAGGAATACCTCGTCGCCGGCGCGATTGTGCTTGAGATGATCTGGAAAGAAGGACAGTTGGCTCGCAGTCTCGTGATCGAAAAAATGCGTTGCACAGCCGTAAAGCCCGCGCAGCATGAGTTCGACATCGTCAAGCAGCATGGACTCGTTTTGCAGCCCCTCCCGTAGTCCCGGGAGCTTGTCGATAATTTCTAGGGGTTAAAGTCGCGGCCTCCCGATCCGATTTTTTTCAATTTGGAGAAAACCTTGGCAAAACAAAGTGCGTCCGAAACTGTCCAGCGTGTCTCAACCGGGATCTCCGGCTTGGATTCGCTACTGCAGGGAGGATTCCTTCCTAATCGTTCTTATCTCGTCACCGGCGATGCGGGCACGGGCAAGACCACCGCTTGCATGCAGTTCTTGACCAGTGGACTGGCGCAGGGGGAAAAGGCAGTTTACGTGACGGTGGATGAACGTCCCGCGGAGATTTTGCAGACCGCCGAATCGTTAGGTTGGGATCTACAAAAATACGTGCACGAAAAGAGCTTCGCTATCTTGGATGCCTCACCCTATTTTAGCGGTCGAGCCGGAACGGTAGCAGACAAAGGCGTCGATCTGCAGAAAATTGTATCGGATCTCGCAGCCTACGCCAAAAAGCTCGAGGCGACGCGGCTGGCCATCGACCCTATCACGCCGCTGATCCTATCCGGTGATTCGGCGACTCGGGTGCAGGAACACGCCAGAATGCTGATTCACTTGCTCCAGTTGAATCTGTCCACGACCAATCTCATCACTTCCCATCTTCCGCCCCACGCCAGCCACCATCTAACCAACGGGATCGAAGAGTTTCTCGCGGCGGGCGTTCTCGTTCTTAAGGTCGGCCAAAATGACGATCGCCCGGTGCGAACCCTGGTCGTAAAGAAAATGCGCGGAACCCCAGTAGAGCCGAGCCAGTATCCCTTTAGTATCGTCAAAGACCACGGCATTGTTCTGCTTTCGCAGGACAATACACCGATACCCGCGGCGGTCCAAGAAACTTCGTTTCAGGGATTGGAATTTTTTCAACTCCCCAAGGGATAGATCAGCGTTTTCGGAATCTTCCTCCGTCACATCACTCCTCGTCAGGTAGGTTAAGCGCTTTCCGTTCGCTTGACAGCTACGGAAATGATGCTTAACTTTTGGGCATTCATGAGGAGAAACCATGCGTCTTGATAAATTGACTACGAAATCACAGGAAGCCTTGCAGCAGGCTCAATCGCTGGCTGAAAAGCGTAACCATCAAGCAATCGATGTTGAACACCTTCTTTTTGCCTTACTGGGCCAGAAGGAAGGGGTAGTTCTATCCCTACTACAAAAACTCGGAGCGGCCACGGGTTCGCTCACCGAACGCCTCCAGAAGGCCCTCGACCGCATCCCCCAGGTCACCGGGGCCACCGGACAGACCTTCATCACCCCTCGTCTAAAAAAAATCATCGAAGGCGCGGAAGCCGAAGCGGAAGGGCTAAAAGACGAATACGTTTCGGCGGAGCATTTGCTTCTGGCGATGCTCCAAGACAGCGGCGAAGCCGGCAAGATTCTTAAAGACCTTGGCCTATCCCGGGACAAGATTCTAAACGCTCTGGTCAGCATTCGCGGCGCGCAACGGATCACCGATCCGAATCCCGAGCAGAAGTATCAAGCGCTAGAAAAATACAGCCGCGACCTGACGGACTTGGCGCGCAAGGGGAAACTGGATCCGGTCATCGGCCGCGACGACGAGATTCGTCGGGTTATCCAAGTCCTCTCACGGCGAACCAAAAACAATCCAGTGCTCATCGGCGAGCCCGGCGTCGGCAAGACCGCCATCGTGGAAGGGCTCGCGCTCCGCATCGTTAACGGCGACGTGCCGGAAGGCCTGAAGGAAAAACGACTGGTGGCGCTGGACTTGGGCGCGCTGGTGGCCGGGGCGAAGTTTCGCGGCGAATTCGAGGACCGCTTGAAAGCCGTTTTGAAGGAGGTCACCGAGGCCAGCGGTCAGATCATCCTCTTCATCGACGAGCTCCACACCCTCGTCGGCGCCGGCGCGGCGGAAGGGGCCATGGACGCCTCCAACATGCTCAAGCCCGCCCTCGCCCGCGGTGAATTGCGTTGCGTGGGCGCTACCACCCTCGACGAGTATCGCAAGCGCGTCGAGAAAGACCCCGCCCTGGAACGCCGGTTCCAGCCGATCTACGTCGGCGAACCTTCCGTTGAAGATACCATCGCGATTCTGCGCGGCCTCAAGGAAAGGTACGAAGTTCACCACGGCGTGCGCATCACCGATGGGGCGATTATCGCCGCAGCCACCCTGTCACATCGCTACATCAGTGATCGCTTCTTGCCGGACAAGGCTATCGATTTGATCGACGAGGCTGGCTCCCGGCTAAGAATCGAGATCGACAGCATGCCCATCGAGATCGACGAAGTAGAACGTAAAATACTCCAGCTGGAGATCGAAAAGCAGGCCCTTAAGCGCGAACAAGACAAGGCATCCAAGGAAAGACTCGCGCAGCTGGAACGAGAAATCCACAACCTCCGGGAAACCGCCGATGGGCTCAAGGGCCATTGGCAAAACGAGAAGGAATCGATTCAGCGTATTCGTTCGCTCAAGGAGAAAATCGAAGCCACCAAACTAGAGCAGCAGCAAGCCCAGCGGCAGGGAGATTTGAACCGCGCCGCGGAGTTGCGCTACGGCACCTTGACTCAACTCCAAAAGGAAATGGAAGCGGCCAACCAGCAACTCGCGGAGCTGCAAAAAGACCAAAAGATGCTCAAGGAAGAGGTGGATGCGGAAGACGTAGCCGAAGTGGTGGCGAAGTGGACCGGAATTCCGGTTGCGAAAATGCTCGAAGGAGACATTCAAAAGCTCCTCAAGATGGAGGACCGGCTCAAAGCGCGGGTGGTGGGACAAGACAGCGCGATCCACGCAGTTTCCAACGCGGTCCGTCGCGCTCGCGCCGGGCTGCAGGATCAAAACCGCCCCATCGGGTCGTTTATCTTCCTCGGTCCCACCGGCGTCGGCAAAACCGAGCTTTGCCGTGCCCTCGCTGAATTCCTGTTCGATGACGAACAGGCGATGGTTCGCCTCGACATGTCCGAGTTCATGGAAAAGCATTCCGTCTCGCGCCTGATCGGCGCCCCTCCAGGATACGTCGGCTATGAAGAGGGAGGATATTTGACCGAGGCGGTGCGACGCCGGCCCTATTCGGTGGTGCTGTTCGATGAAATTGAAAAGGCCCACCCGGACGTCTTCAATGCTTTGCTGCAGATCCTCGAAGACGGCCGCATGACCGACGGTCAGGGCAGAACCGTCGACTTCAAGAACACGGTCATCATCATGACGTCGAATCTGGGCAGCCAATTCATCCAGGATTTGGCTGACACCCACCGCAAAGAAATGGAGCAGCGGGTGATGGCAGCGCTGCGAGACGCCTTCAAGCCGGAATTCTTGAACCGGATCGATGACATTATTATCTTCAACAGCCTGGGGCGCGAGCAGATCAAGTCCATTGTCGAGATCCAGCTCAAGCGGCTACGCCAGAACCTGGCGCAGAGAAAAATGGCGCTTGAAATCACCGACAGCGCCAAAGCGCTGCTCGCAGAGAAGGGTTATGACCCGGTCTACGGCGCGCGGCCACTCAAGCGAACCATCCAACGCTTGATTCAGGACCCCCTGGCGGTGAAGATCCTCGAAGGAGAATTCAAAGAGGGGGACCGAATCAACGTCGACTCGGATGGCGACGAAATGCTTTTTCGCCACGGCGGGTCGGCAGTGTCTGATGAGAGCTGGGCGGAAAGGACAATCCATTGAGCCCCGCGGCAAAGAAAAAGACCAAAAGAGTTCCGCTGGGGCTAGCGCGCGTGCGTAAAGAGCTTCCTCCCCCTGCTAGAATCTTTAAGAGCACAAAGGAAGAGCGTCGCAAGCGCGCGAAAGAGGATCTCCGCCAAGAGTTGAAGGAGTCTCTCCCGCGTAGATCGTCTTAAATAAACCAGTTCTTGGTGTTTCACTTCGAAAGGGGCGGGAGTTTTAGCTGCCCCTTTTTTTTGAATCTCAGTGAGTTAGATTCCCGCAGCTTGCTGCATAAGCCCTATTCCCAGACCTCTAAAAGTCCGTCATTCCCGCATGCTTTTATGCCTCGATTCCCTTGGCACGGCGAGGTTCTTGAACCGTCGAGAATCCAGACGAAACTCGGACCACTTCGATTAAACTCAGGGTCATGGTGAGTAGAGTCGAACCATGACTAGACCCCGGCCTTCGCCGGGGTGACGCTGAAGAGGGCGTAACTGGTCCGTTTCGTAATTCAAAGCAGGCGATGGGACGATGTCACGCCCGTCATTCCGGCGTAGGCCGGAATCCAGGTTGTTTCTCTTCGTTTCGCCCAATGGCGCGGCTCAGATGACGGTAGTGAGTCCTCAGGTGTTGCGATTGGAACGGTCGGACAGACAAGCGCCGGTAAACGAACAACCTTGTCTTGGTGGTTTTTTCACGCCCCGTTGAAGCCTCAACCGGAGCACGATAAGATACCCTTGCTGCGAGTGAAAACAAGTCACTTTCTGCTGACTATTCTCCTATATTCGAATAGTGCCTTCGCCATGGTGGAGCGCCGTGGCACACGATCCCAGCGAGAGAGGACGATCCAATCGCCCAATGGATTCACGACGAACCTCCAGGCTCATTTTGTTGAGCGTGTGCATCGGCCAGACCATCGTCGGTCTCGATCAACGCGCCATCACGGTGGCGCTGCCCACTTTGACTACGATCTTTCAGACCTCGTTCACGACCATTCAATGGACGATCCTGGTCTACGATCTGGTTTTGATCGGGTTGATCATCACGATGGGGCGGCTGGGCGATCTTTTTGGCCGGCGTCGGTTCTACAGCCTCGGCTTTCTGATATTCGTCATCGGTTCCGCCGTTTGCGGTCTATCCCAAACGCCCGGCCAATTGATTTTTTTCCGCGCCGTTCAGGCCCTCGGTGGATCCATGATCGCCGCCAACGGCCGCGCCATCGTCTCGGTGAATTTGCCGCTGGAGGAACGGGGCCATGCCCTGGGGCTGACTTCGACGGCGTTTCACATCGGTTTTCTGCTGGGTCCGTCCCTCGGCGGTTTTCTGATCGACAGCATCGGCTGGCGTTGGATCTTCTATATCAATATGCCTTTCAGCCTCTTTGGCGCTTATCTAGCGTGGAAGGTCATCCCTGAAACGAGAACTACTGAAAAAATCGCCGTCGATGTTCCCGGCGCTTTGCTGCTGCTGCTGACCAATGCTCTGTTTATCTACGCCATCGATCAGTTGCCGCGCATCGGCTGGCAACATCCGCGGTTTCTTCTGATCTTGTCGCTTTCTGTGATCGCCTTATTGTTTCTGTTGCGCGTCGAAGCCAAAGCCAAAACACCTATTTTGATTCTGTCCATGTTCCGCAGCCGGCTGTTTAGCGCGGGGGTTGCAAGCCTCTTTTTGGTCGCCGGCACTTTATCGGCCATCAACTTTCTGCTGCCTTTCTTTTTACAAAACCTGCTCGGCTACTCACCCTCCCAAGTCGGTTGGATCATCGTCGCGGACTCGGTGATCATCATGATTATGGCGCCCATCGCCGGCTCGCTATCGGACCGCTTCGGCTCCCGCCTGCTTTGCACCACCGGTTGCGCTATCGTCGGTTTGGCCCAATTCTTCCTGGCAACGTTGGATATAAACGCGTCGTTGCCCAGAATCATGCTGCCGCTGGTTGTCTGGGGCATCGGCTGGGCATTGTTCAATGCGCCGAATCAAAGCTCAATCCTGGGTGCCGTCAGTTCGGAAAAAATCGGCGCCGCCGCCGGCATGATCGCGACAACCGCGCGCACCGGCGGTGCCATGGGCGTGGCGTTATCGGCGACCCTGTTCGGGTACGTCCTGTCGGTCGCAGGTTTAAGCGGTAGCCAAATCGGCTCGCCCGAAAACTGGCGCGCTGCGCCGGAAACCTTCATGAGCGCTTTTTCAACGACGATTCTCGTCTTAACCTTCTTTGCGCTGCTCGCGGTCCTGTTTTCCGCCGTCCGCGGTGAAAGACCCCAAGCGTGATCGACCAAAAACCCGGCATGGATCATCTGTACCCGCTCATGTTCCCTTGACAGGGACGGGCCTGCTCACTACTCTACGGCAGCGAACGACGGTCAATGAACCATGGGCTGGTATCTCCATATCGATATGGATGCTTTCTATGCATCCGTGGAGCAGGTACTTGATCCAAGTCTCAAAGGCAAACCGGTAATCGTTGGCGGCCGCAGTGGCCGCGGCGTTGTCACCTCAGCCTCCTATGAAGCACGAAAATTCGGCGTGCATTCAGCGATGCCGGGCTTTCAAGCCAAGAAACTTTGTCCCGATGGGATCTTTCTGCCGAATCGCCGCCGAATCTACTCGGAATTCTCCGACCGAGTCTTCGCAATCCTAGAGCACTATTCGCCTGCAGTTCACGCGCTCTCCATTGATGAGGGGCTGGTCGATCTCACCGGGACGGACCGGCTTTTCGGTCCGCCGCTCAAGACTTCCGACGCGATCATTCGCCGCATCGAAACCGAGGTGGGATTGCCGTCGTCCGCTGGGCTCTCCACGAGCAGAGTCACGGCAAAGATTGCGGCGACCCTAGCCAAGCCCCACGGACTGATTTATGTCCCACCCGGTTCGGAAGCAGACTTTCTTGCGCCGCTCCCCGTGGAATCGATTCCCGGCGTCGGGCCGAAAACGCACAAGGCGCTAGTCCAGATGGCGATAAAGACCATCGGCGATCTGTTCCAGCACGGCGAATTGGCCGCGCGCTATCTGGATTTGGGCGCCTCGTCCGAGCGACATCACCACCACGACCATTCCATCGGCAATGAAACGACTTTGGATAACCCGGTTAAGGAAATCGCCCAGATGGAAAAAATCCTTTGGGAATTAGTGGAAGAAGTGGGCGGCAGATTACGCAGCGAAGAGCTCTTCGCTCGCTGTTTGACCGTAAAGATCCGCTACGCCAATTTTCAAACCATCACCCGCTCGCGTACCCTTCCGTCACCGACCTGTTTCGACAAAGAAATCTTCGACGTTGTGAGCGATTTAGTAAAGCACAACGCGATGCCGGGTAGAGCCGTACGGCTTCTCGGCGTGAGCGCCAGCGGACTGCAGAGCTCCGGGTGGCAGGAGCCGCTGTTGAATCACGACAAGCGCAATGCCTACGAACAACTCTACAAAGGCATCGACGAGCTGCGCCGGAAATATGGCGAGAATGCGATCGGCGCGGCCACGCCACGCAATCGGCCCGGTTGATTTTCCCTTCAAAGCTTCTTACTGTTCTGACAACTAATCCAACATGACGACTACAACCACTCATCCTTTTCTCGCTGCCTGCCGTCGCGAGACGACTCCTTACACGCCGGTTTGGCTCATGCGTCAGGCCGGGCGCTACATGGAGGAATACCGCAAGCTCCGCGCGCAGCACGATTTTCTCGACCTTTGCAAAAGACCCGACCTAGCCGCCGAAATCACCGTGACGCCGGTTGAACGTTTGGGAGTGGATGCGGCGATTCTGTTCGCCGACATCCTGCTTTTGCTCGAACCCATGGGCGTGGGACTCGAATACACCAAAGGGGACGGTCCCGTGATCCACAATCAGGTTAGCAGCAGAACCCATGTTGAGCAGCTTATCGAAGTCGACCCGCAAGAAGCGCTCCCGTTTGTTTTCGAAACCGTGCGTCGGGCTTGCGCCGCGCTGAACGGCAAAGTGCCGCTGATCGGCTTTGCAGGCGCGCCCTTTACCCTGGCTTCTTATCTCATCGAGGGCGGCAGCTCCCGCAACTATCTCAAAACGAAGCGGCTCATCTATTCCAATCCCGGTGCCTGGCGCGGCTTGATGGAGCGGCTTTCTCCTCTCACCGCGAAGTATCTAAATGCTCAGATAGCAGCCGGAGCCGAGGCTGTGCAGCTCTTCGACAGTTGGGCCGGCTGTTTATCTCCCGAAGACTACGAGCGGTTCGTCCTTCCCTATACCCGCGCCACGATTGCGGAGTTGACTCCTGGGATTCCGGTTATCCATTTCAGCACCGGCACCGGCGGATTTCTCAAGTCTCTGCGCGCCGCCGGAGGCGATGTGATCGGCGTGGACTGGAGGGTCAATCTCGATGCAGCCTGGGATGACTTGGGACACGATGTCGCCATCCAGGGGAATCTAGACCCGGCTGTGCTGCTTGCTCCACCCAGGGAAATCCGCCGACGAGTCGCAGAGATTCTCAGACGCGCCGGCAGCAAGCCTGGACACATTTTCAACCTGGGCCATGGAGTCTTGCCCGAAACTCCCGTCGAGAATGTCATCGCCATGGTGGAAGCAGTGCATGAGCTCAGCGCCCGGTGAATTTAGACGATGAGTCGGCCCTACGACGCGGTGCTGCTGATCGCTTTCGGCGGTCCGACTGGACCCGAAGAAATCCACCCGTTTCTGGCGCGGGTCACAAAAGGCATTCCCATCCCGCCCGAGCGGCTGGAAGAAGTGGCTCACCACTATGAAGCGGTGGGTGGCAAATCGCCGCTCAATGAAATTACCTTCCGCCAGGCGAAAGCTTTAGAGAGGATTCTGCAAGGAAAGGGCTTGCCGTTGCCGGTCTACGTCGGCATGCGCAACGCGACTCCGTTTTTCACCGAGACGTTCAAACGTATGGCCGATGACGGCGTGACGAGAGCGCTGGGAGTTATTCTCTCTTCACTTAGAACCGAGGCAAGTTGGGAACGCTACCAACAAAACATCGCGGATGCCCGCGCCGCGCAGGGCTCTAGCTCGCCTGAGATCGATTATTGCCGCGGCTGGCACGACCATCCTCTTTTCATTCAAACCTGGGCGGAGCAGATCGAGGCTAGCCTGGCCAAGATCCAGCCGGCCAAGCGCCTTACCACCCCGATCATCTTTGCCGCCCACAGTCTGCCGGTGCCGATGGCAGCGCGTTCTCCCTACGTCGAACAGCTTCGCGAAAGCGCTCGCCTGATCGCCCGGCAGCTCAATCATTCTCATTGGTCCATCGCCTATCAAAGCCGCAGCGGCAAACTCACCGATCCCTGGCTCGAACCCGACGTCGGTGGGTTAATTCGTGATCTCGGATCAAAAGGAGTGTCGGACATTATCGTGGCGCCCATAGGTTTCGTCTGCGATCACGTGGAAGTGCTTTACGACCTGGATATTGAAGCAAAACAAATTGCCGAAAGCTCCGGCGTTGGTTTCGTCCGCGCCGCTTGTCCCAACGACCATCCGATTTTCATCGAAATGATCGCTGAAGTGATTCAGGACACAATCAAAAACGGTGAGGATCGAGAATAGGGAGCATGGAAAATCGCAATCTTCGATCATCTGTCATCCATCCTCGATCCGTAGCGTCATGAAGCGCCGGGTCGTCGTGGTCGGCGGTGGTATCGCGGGATTGGCCGCGGCACACCGCTTGACGGAATTGCGGGACGACAACGCGCTCGATCTGGAAGTTATCCTGCTCGAAGGCTCGCATCGACTCGGCGGCGCCATCGCGACCGAGCAGATCGGCGATTTTATCGTCGAGGCCGGGCCGGATTCCTTCATCACGGAAAAGCCCTGGGCCCTCCGCCTGTGCGAGCGCCTGGGCCTCGCTTCTCGTCTCGTGGCGACCCAATCCGCCTACCAAAAAATCTATGTCGTGCATCAGGGCAAACTACAAGCTTTGCCCGAGGGCTTCTTCTTGTTGGCACCCACGCGATTCTGGCCGTTCCTTCGATCGCCGCTCTTTTCATTGAGCGGCAAGCTCAGAATGGCAGCGGAGATTTTGCTGCCCCGGGGCGCACCCGATGGAGACGAAAGCCTCGGCTCCTTCGTGCGGCGCCGCTTCGGGGTCGAAGCGTTGGAACGGATCGCGCAACCTCTCATTGGCGGCATCTATGCATCGGACCCCGATCAACTCAGCCTCGCAGCAACCATGCCGCGCTTCAAGGAAATGGAACGCCGCCGGCGCAGCGTTACTTTGGCGATGGTTTCCGAGCAAAGGCGGCGCACGCGCAGTGCGGAGAGCGGCAGCGGCGCGCGCTGGAGTTTGTTCGTCACCCTCGCCGGCGGCATGGGCGAATTGGTCGACACACTTGCCGGCAGATTACCTGCGGCGAGCATCCGCCTGAAAACCCCGGTCATTCGACTAACGCGGCACAGGAAGAAAGGGCTTTGGGTCATCACAACCACCGGCGAGGGAAGACTCCAAGCGAACGGAGTGGTTCTCGCGACTCCCGCCTTCAGGGCCGGGGATATACTAGAACCCGTGGTCCCCGGCGCCGCCGATGAACTGAAGCAGATTTCCTACGCCTCTACGGCCACGGTAAGTCTCGCCTACCGCGAAGAGGACTTTCCCCGCCCGCTGGACAGCTTTGGCTTTGTCGTCCCTGCCATCGAACAACGAAAAATCATGGCCTGCACTTTCAGCAGTCTAAAATATCCCGGTAGAGCGCCGGCAGGTCACATCTTGCTGCGCGCCTTCGTCGGCGGCGGCCTGCAGCCCGAGCTGTTCCAGGATGATGACGCGACGATGGAGAAAAATGTCCGTAGCGAACTGTCGAGGCTGCTAGGCGTAAAGGCCCCGCCGCTCTTCTCCCGCATCTGGCGCTATCCGAATTCCATGCCGCAATATCACGTGGGCCATCAGGAGCGTATTCGAAAGATCGAAGCAGCCATCGGCACCTTCCCGGGCCTCGCTCTTGCTGGCAGCGCCTATCACGGCGTCGGCATCTCCGACTGTGTCCGTACCGGAGAAGAGGCAGCGGAAATACTCATCAGTCAACTGAGCGCCGCTGCTGTTTGATCCCCTTTCAGTCGAATTCCGGGAGATTCATTTAATCGAAGATCCTGCTTGACCTGCGCCGTCCAACCGGACTATCAGTCAGATGGAATCTTCCGCATTGGTCCGAGCACTATTACTCATCAAGGAGACAGGCTATGGCAATAACCATCATCGACTCTCAAGTCCACATTTGGGCGCCGGAGACGCCGGAAAAGCCTTATGCCAAGGGTGATGCTTCCAAACCTCATCGCGTAATCCCGTTAGGGCATGAAGACCTGCTGCGAGAGATGGACCTTGCCGGCGTACAGCGCACCGTACTCGTGCCGCCAACCTGGGAAGGAGACCGCAACGACACCTCACTGGAGGCTGCGCGCCTGTATCCCGACCGTTTCGCGGTCATGGGACGCCTGGCTATCGATAAGCCGGAAAGCCGCGCCTTGATGCCCACCTGGAAACAACAGCCTCATATGCTGGGTATTCGCATGTCCTTTCACCAGGGCCGTCCGAAAGTCTGGCTTGAAGACGGCACCGCCGATTGGTTTTGGGACGCCGCCGAACGCTATGACATTCCGGTCATGGCCTTCGCTCCCCACGCGGCATGGAAACTAGGCGAGATCGCCGAGCGCCACCCTGGTCTGCGTCTAATTGTCGATCACATGAGTCTGAGCTCCGCGCTGAGAGGCAAGCCGCTGGACGGCCCGGTGGATAGTCTCGTCAAGCTCGCGCGGTTAAAGAATGTCGCGGTCAAGGTTTCCGCCCTCCCGTGTTACGTGGAAGAGCCCTACCCGTTCCCGACGCTTCACCCTTTGATCCATCGTGTGGTCGATGCCTTCGGCCCTCAGCGCTGTTTCTGGGGCACGGATCTTTCGCATTTGACCTCGACCTACAAACAATGCTTGACGTTGTTTACCGAGGAACTGAAATTTCTCTCGGACAACGACAAGGAATGGATCCTGGGACGCGGCATCGCCGAATGGCTCCCCTGGCCACTGTCACAACCGGCGTGAAACCAGAGCCGACTATATTAAGGAGTTCATAAGTATCTAGACAATTTTGGTTACTCAAAGGCCAAGGGGCGAACCCTTCCAAGCGCGGGCAATGGGCCTTTACGTTGTCGGCCACCTCCCAGTCCCCAGGGGCGGTCATTCCGTTAGTCTGGGCCTGAACGCTTTCTTTATGTTCGGATGCCCGCGCTTTCCACGGCTCGTCCCTTGCCTGCCGTATGTCTATTAACCAATGAACTCCTTAGTAGTAAAGGCCGGCCGATGTCATGCGAGAAATCTCTGCCGTCTCACGGCGTTGATATTCCTATGCTCCCTCGGCCATTCCTTTGCAGCCGAGACCCAACTTCGGTTCGTCACATGGAAATCGGAGACGGCGCAGCTCTGGGATCAACCGATAGCCGACTTCGAAAAGCAAAATCCCGGAGTAAAGGTCATCCGGGAAATCGGTCCCCAGTCATCGACCCAGCTTCACGATCTCATCACGCAAAAGCTCAAAAACCGCGATACGGAAATGGACGTCTTCGTAATGGACGTCATCTGGCCCGCTGAGTTCGCCTCGGCGGGCTGGGCGCTTCCCCTGGACCGTTTCTTTGCTTTAGCGGAACAAAAACAATTTCTCGACGCGCCGATCCAGGCCAATCGTTATCGCGGCCAAATCTT
>Ga0105347_1000900_pt1 | contig 13306 bp, 17 predicted proteins | sample EasRivMeERMLT890_FD_89677 | JGI IMG/M metagenome (GOLD analysis project Ga0105347, IMG submission 89677) | Soil microbial communities from meander-bound floodplain in the East River, Colorado, USA - East River MetaG ERMLT890 | ecosystem: Environmental > Terrestrial > Soil > Floodplain | place... | reverse complement strand
CTCCTCCCTTGGGAAAAGACCCTTATAGGATCCGGTATCCCCTCACCGACCAATACACCAATGCGACGACCACGACAACCGAGATAATCGGGTGCTCCAAAACCCAGTTGAGCCCTGGTTCAAGTGCATAACGAAGTGAAAGATCAAAAAAATTGTTGAGCCGCTCCATATCTGGCGCCCCTTTCTTCGAATAATCTTCCTTATGATAATGGAATGCCAAGGTCTCGAAAAGCTTAAAATCATGAGCCTGGGGCACGCCCGCCGGCTTTTTAGTTTGAGTCAAGCGACATCTGGGAACACTATGGGGTATCAGACCTGTCCTCAGTTCAATAATGCACAAGTCTGGTCACAGGTGGACAATCCTTGGGAGGACATCCGACGAAAAAAACCAAAAAGCTGAAGCCGCTTCCGCATGCCTGGAAAATTCGAGCATTTAGGGTAGGTTCTGGGAACGACTTAGGTATTTGGCACTTGGGTTGCTGTTGGCGAAAGCAATCTATGAGGATGCTGATCGTAGCGATGTTCAAGAAAGTTCCAGTCTGCCAAACCAAGCGGCTAGCAACGCTTTGCAAGCGCTGCGGCGCTGCGATCTACTCGCTCAGTTTTCTCAAAGCTCATCTCGATGCCCACCACAAGAAGACCAACTAAGGCGCTGGAGTCTTATGGAGCGACGCTTTGCCATGAAGCGAGACGAGCCGAAGCCACCGACCGGGGCGTTGTTCAAGCCGAGGTCTGCCGACTAGGATGAGCAGACGATCTCGTCAATGGCAGCCTGTATTGGCGTCCGGTACGCGTGGCCGCTCGTTGAGCTTGGTGCGGGCATCCCCCAGCAGCAGCAGAATACCGCCTATGCGGCGTGTCAAAGTTTTCGGCCTGGCAGTTTTGGCCGTTGCTCTTGTGGTTTTTGGTCTCCACCGTTTGATGGATACCTATCGTTGGGAAAAGCCAATTATTGCGGAGATGCAAAAGCAAGGTTTCGAGTTAATTTCGCAAACCACAGGAAGCGCCACGCTTTTGCCTTGGACACTGTTTTATCCGCAGCTCACTCAAGTCACGCTGGTTCATCCGGGCTCCATCAGGCGGTTCAAGGACTTCATAGCGGCCGATATCATCTCGTTTAACCAGGATGAGACGGGCAAAGTCGCATCTTGGCCGAGAATCGTCGTTTTCGATTGTGGCGCGAATCTTGTCGCCAATCTTGCCGATCAACAAGGACAATATGAGGACCGAATCCTAAGACCGGACGGCATGCCGGTCAAGCAATGGTGGTTCGAAATGAACGAATCGATGAACACTTACTTCTGCAAGAAATTCATAATCATCAAATAGCGACTTTCTGGTTTCTTCGAGGTAACTGAATCGACGTCAGGCTTCGGCAACGGGAATCTCCTCAAGGTCTTCAAGGTTTATTTTCTTCTGGCAAGAAATCCTCTGCTCTTTACGGGCTTGGTGCAGAGGGTCTTCAGAGGCCCGCGGATTTACCAGGCGCTCGAGATTTTTTCCTTAACGGAACAACCCTGAGTCTTGATCTTACGCCGATCGCCCTAGGCGGAGACTCGCGCAGATCTAGCTCGGCTCCGATTGCGCAGCTCTCCCTGGCAGATCCCTGATCATAAAGCCATGGGAGGTGGCGCGATGGCCGCTGAGATCACCAGAGCAAAACCGATGATCACGGCAGCCATGACGATAGCGATGGCAAGGTTGCCCTTTTTCAGTTCATCCCACTCGTCCACGGGCGTCAGCCAGGTAAAGACCAACAGCAAGATCCACAGGGAAACAGCCATTGTGAAAATGCCTACAGCGCCCCATCCTATTAATTTCAAATACTCGACAATAAGGTTCATCGAATCGTTCTCCTTTTATTTTATTATTGGGCGCAGCATATTTTTTCCGCCGGCCGCCGTCAAGTTTGAAAATGGCGCAAACCCGGATTTAACGAGAGTGCAACACGAAGAAACCAAATGGTCCGATGGGCTTCGAGGTCGTCGGCGCTCGCCCAGGCGAGATCATCGCGAAGCATGCATCGCGTCTTTCAGTGTTTCATTTGCGTTCAAGGATATGAATATACAGATCCGTGCCGCCCTCTTTCTCCGTGCGTTGCTCTTTGAGGACAGCGATTTTGCTGGTTTGGACCCAGCCTTTGAAATCCGGCAGCGAACCGGGATCCGTCGAAATCACCTCCAACAACTCGCCGGGCTGCATCTGGTCGACTTCTTTCTTGGCCTTCACAATCGGAATGGGACATTTGGCGCCCCGAACGTCGAGCTTTTTCATGGTCTAACGATCTCCTTTACTTGCGGCGCATTGGTTCTTGCCCAGCTCCCACTCCACCAGGCGCTGGGGATCCGCCTGGGTCTTGCCCAGATTCGCGTTGATGATCTCCGCATATTCAGCCGGCGGCGTTTGGAGCACCCGCTTCATCGCTTCAGTAAATAAAGCCAGCTCCGCGATCTGCAGTTCAGGCAAATCGCGGCGCAACTCGCCCAGGGTGGCCGCTACCACCCCGGCCCGACCGATCTCCGAGGTGTCCCCGTAGTGTGCCGGGAGCACCAGGGTAGAATCCGCCAAAAAAGCCATCCGCTCATGCAGTGTCTGGAAGAGATCCCGGGACCACTCGACGACGTGGCCGCCGAGATCCGGCCGTCCCACGGATGTGGTAAAGAGCGTGTCCCCGCTCAACAGATAGCGATCCGCCACCAGGTAGCACACCGACCCGGGAGTATGACCCGGTGTGGCGAGGAGGCGAATCGAGGTTTGACCCAATTGCAATTCGTCGCCGTCCCCGAGGGTACTAACCCGCTGCTGCAGATCAAAATCGACTCCGGCGCCGACGAAGTAGCGCGCGCCCAGCTTACCCGCAAGCGCCGGGCCGCCGCTGATGTGGTCGGCATGAACATGCGTGTCCAGTACATAGGCAACTCGGACACCGCGTTCGGAAAGGAACGTTTGGTAGATTTCCCTGGACCGCGAAGCATCGACGACAACCGCTTCATCCCCCGAAATGATAATGTAGGACAGACAACCTTTTCCGCGCCGGTTGAATTGCCAGATCTCGAAAACGGACTGCTCCTCCGCTCGCACCGGCACCGTGACCGGCTCGAGGTATTCGCCGTAGGCGATCATCCCGCCGACCAGACTGCGTGCCGGCAACCCCCGGCCGCGCAGGAGCTCCGCAACCATTTCTGACGAACCCCCTTTGGCACACACGGCGACGATCTCGCCCTCCGCCCTTGGCAGCCGTTCTACCGCGGCTTGTTCGTCTTCGATGAAATCAAAGTAGGGAATGTGAGCGGCTTTGAACTGCCGGCGCCCCTCGATCTTCCAGTTCTCAAACTCCTCATCGTTTCTCACGTCCAGCACGAGGAGGGGCTGACCGGAGTCTACTTTCGCCAGCAGTTCTTTGACGTCTATCTCGTGGCTTGACGACACGACGCGCCTCTCAGACGAACAGAGTCACCTTTGACCGGCTTGCGTCAGCCATATAGGTGGCGACGCCGCCGTACTCCAGATTGTCGATGAGCTCATCTTTGGCGACGCCCATGGCATCCATGGACATGGTGCAGGCGATGATTTTGATGCCGAGATCCTTGGCGATCTCCATGAGCTCTTCCAGGCTGGCAATGCCTTTCTCTTGCATCATGGAGCGCAGCATCATTGCGCCCATGCCAAAGAAATTCATCCGCGAAACCCCCAGTTTTCTCGAACCGGTGGGCGTCATCATCGCGAACATTTTCTCTTTGAGGGTGCGCGTCGCCGGCGCCGACGTTCCCTCCTTTTTGAGCGCGCAGAGTCCCCAGAAAGTGAAAAACATCGACGTTTCGAGACCCGCCGCGGCTGCGCCGGTAGCAATCACGAAGGAAGCAAGAACCTTGTCCAGGTCGCCGCTGAACACAACGATCGTGGCGCGATCTTCCGGCATCCGGGTCTTGAGCTCCTCGACCTCTCGCTCCAGTTGCGCGACCCGCATCGCGAGCGCGTTGTCACCCTTCACGCCCGCTCCGGACAAACCGTCTTCAAAACCGGTGGTTTTCATGGCCGATTCCATAAACTTTTACACCTCCTGTCTGAGACATCGAAAAGCTGGTTGGGACCCAACACTGGACCTGAAGAGACAGCCAATGGTTATCACACAAATCGACTCTACTCCATCGTTTTAGCCGCGCCTTAAATTCGGCCAAAGCCACCCCTCGGTGGGTGAAATTGTTCGAGCGCAAATTCGAGATATTCTGGCTCGCTTCGGCGCGTCACAAGACGAACCTCTCGTTTTCTTAATGCCGGCCGATTGCCGGCGAATTTTTCATCCATTGAAAATGAAGAATTTTCGCATCGCATAATTAATCATTAAAGCCGCAAGAATGTTGGCACCAAAAGCATAAGTTGTTAGCATACCGAAGCGCCGGATCAGCAAACCCATGAGTGCGGTACCCATCACTATCGCAGCACCAGAGACAAGATAAAATAAACCGATTTCTATCATCCAATAATAGCGGCCGGGAACAAAAACCCAGTAAATGTTGAGCAGGTAAGCGACCAAGTTTGAGACAATAAAGGCAACGCCGTTTCCCTTCATGGAGTTTCGCGAGCGCGTGCTATCGTCCAACTCTCGAATCGGCAAGTTGAACAATCTTACGAACCAATCATTTGCCTGTAAGGCAAAAAACCATTTCCATGCGACAAGATGAAAGATCAATATGTGCGTTGCAGTGGCTATGGCTCCGCTGATTCCATATTTTATGAACTGTAAAATATTGGCTGCCTCATGAGCTCAGAGCTGATCGATAAAATTCAACGGGGTATCCTCAAACGCATTTTAACAACAGCGGCGTGAGACCAGAGCCAACTACGAAGTGAGAGAAGGTCCCACGCGCCAACCTCAGCCAGCAGTCTTACGGCCTGGGTATCTCTGGTGTAGTGTCCCAGAAATCCCGCGACAATCGAAACGGTCTACTTTCCGGCAATCGTGTGTGCAACAACACGCCGCGGCTTGGGGCGCTCAAACGAGCCCGAGCATGCCCGCCAGCGCTCCGCCGGCAAGCAGCCACAGCGGGTTCCATGATTTGCGCAGCACCACGGCGACGGTGAGCAGCGTGAGGAGGTACCCGCGCCAATCGTGGTTCACCGCGCGCATCAGAATCGTCGCGCTTGCGAACATCAGTCCAATCGTAATCGGCATCAGACCGCGGCGGACGGCGCGACTGATCGGGGCGTTGGGATAGCGCTCGTTGTAGTGCCCAACGAGCAGGGTAAGAGTGGTAGCCGGGACGAGCAGTGGAATCGTGGTCGCGGCTGCGCCCTTCCATCCTGCCAGCTGCCAGCCCATCAGGGTGACGTACATGACGTTGGGGCCAGGCGCCACCTGCGCCAATGTGTAGATCTCGGCAAACTGCGCGTTCGTCAACAATTGGTGCACTTCCACCACGTAACGGTGGATGTCCGGCAGGATCGTCGAAGGACCGCCAACGGCCACGAACCAAAGGAGCAAAAAATGCAGAAACAGCCCGCTGAGGTCAAGATGATCGTCCATCAGTCCTGCGCTTTCCAGGCCGCGAAGACGGCCCAGGGCGCCAGAGCGCCCAACACCCACAAGAGCGGCCAGCGCATGACGCCCACGCCCGCAAAGGCCAGCACGCCGAATAACCAAGGCCGCCATTGCCGCGGCAACACCATCGCCAGCTTGAGAACCGTGGCGAGCAGCAGCCCCGCCGCCACCATCGACATACCGGCGAGCGCCTGCTGCACCTGCGGCAACGCGCCGTATTGTTGGTAAAGAACGCCCATGCCGATGACCACCAGACACGGCCAGCCCAAGTACCCCGCGACGGAGACTGCGGCGCCGGTCCAACCGGCGAAACGATACCCGACCATCACCGTGAGATTGAGCACATTCGGCCCGGGCAGGAGCTGGCCGAGCGCCAACAGATCCACAAACTCGCGCTCGGTCAGCCAGCGCTGGCGCTCCACCAGCCCGCGCCGAGCCCAGAATAGCGCGCCGCCAAAGCTGGACAGGCTAATCCGGGAGAAGGTGAGGAACAGCTCGAACCTGCTGACCTGGGGCTTGTGTGACTCTATTTGCATGGTCTTTTGACTTTCCGTGGCAACGCATTTGTCGTCAAACTGTGGCGCTTGCTTCGCCCGGTAAACTTCTTCAGCCGCTAGAACTTTCCAACAACTTGAACGGTTCGAACGGCTTATGCCGACGCCGCTTTACTTGAGCCGGAAAGTAGATGAGGCTAGCTTATATGCCTATGGGGATTAGAGTTGCGAGACTCGGCCCACGTTTTTATTGCTCCTTCGCGGTGTTTCTTCCACCATAGCAAACCGTCAACCGGAAGCCCAATTCTTTGGCTTCTAGATCTAGTGTCTATAGTTCAAAATTTGCGCCGCCTACGCAAATGATCTGGAAGCTGAAAGCACTCGGAGTCGGAAATTCCTCCCGCCAAGGCCAAAGTCGCCAAGTTCGGAGGGGAAAGATGAAAACTCTTACGAATGATTTTCACCCGTAATCTGCGACCTTTGCGTCTTCGCGGGAGAAACTCCGAGATTTCGTTGCGGCTCTCCGCGCTGGGCCTCTGTGGTGAAAATTTCTTCACACCAAACCAGAAGAACCGACTTTTTAAATGAACTTCTGGGAAAGGCCACTAGACGATAGCTGTGCAAAAACGTCCGGGACCAAGACTTAGTGCAACGCAAGTAGCCAACACGCAACCAGCACGGCGAATGCCGCGCTACCGCAGCTCCACTGGACGAAAGGCGCCGGTGGAGAGGGTGCGAAAAAAGCAAAGAGGAGTCCTAAGATGCCGCCGAACAGGAAACCAAAGAGGTGAGACAAAACATCCACCTGTTCTCCTCCCGTACCCAGCATCGCGAGAAGGGCAAGCGCTGCGGCGACGGCGACCCAGGCGCGACGCCCCGGTCTTTTCCTCCGGCCGCGCCTCGCGAGCGCCAAGCCGCCGAGCATCCCAACAGCGCCGAAAACCGCAGTGGAGGCTCCTATCGAAACGTGAGCCGAGCCGTGGACGAGCGCGTTGACGAGATTGCCGCCGGCGCCGGCGAGCAGAACCAGAGCCGAAGCGATTCCGAACCCCAGCATGCTGGATAGCGCAGCGAGGAAAAGAGCGATACCGACGGCATTGCTCAGGACATGCGCGAGATTGGCATGCAGGGTGAGAGCGGTCACAGTCCGCCAGAGCTCGCCGATAAGTATCCGGTCAGCATCCGCGCTGCCGCGTTCCAACCATGGCAACCCGGGTTGCCATACTGCCGTGATGACAAAAAATAGCAGGAGAATTCCGGCAACCGACACGCCCGCTACGAGATCTGGCGGCTCGGCCGGCTCCTCTTCCGCCCGTATTTCGTTCGGATTCTCCCGTTCGTATGCGGAGAGTCCGACGAGCGCCCTCTCCTCCTCTGTCGCCGGGACACTGAGAACAAAACCCTCCGAGGTCCAATTCAAGCTAGGCGACAGACCTTGGGCAACGAGCGCCAGCTCCCACTCCTCCGCCAACTTGTGATCCCTGGTAACCCGCAAAGAAACTTCTGATGCCTTGATCAACGAAGCGCCAACGAGGGTTCTATCAAGATCGAATCTTATACCTTCGCTCAATCTCCTCCACGTACCCGCTCTGAACTACCTTTTGAAGGATGCGTTGATCGAGAAGGTCCTCGACATTGTATTTCGCTATTTTGGGATCACGCAGAGCGATGATCTCCTGGACGGTTTTCAGGCCCTTCACGCTAACAAAAGTATAAGGCGTCAAATCCTCCAGCAGATTCTTGTAGCCAATCTCCGCCAGTTGCCTGTCTGTTTTGATGTGTCTTTGCAAGACTGCGAGGCCCCGTTCTTTCTGAGCGCGCATAATCGTGCTCGCCTCAATCAGCGCCTTGATGAAGTTTTCGACCGCCTGCGGATTTTTTTGGATATAAGATTCCGCGCTCATAAAAGGACTGGAAGGAAAAGGAATCCGGCTTAAATCGTATAGCACTTTAACTCCCAGCCCCTGAAGCCGCACGGACTGCAATTTATCCAACGCGGCCGCGTCGATAATTCCGGTTGCCAGCGATTGGGCAATCACGCTACTGTCGCCTATGGCCTGTATATTGATATTATCCCTTTGCGGGTCCAGCCCCATCTCCCTGAGCGACAACATCGTCAGCGTCCAAAGCAGACCGCTAAAGTCCTGAACTCCGATTTTCTTGCCCTTTAAATCACGAGGATTGGTAATCGCCGGGGATACCAGAAAATCGTAGGACGCCCTTTCAGCGAAAAGCGAGAAAAGAATTTTGAGCTTCGCCCCTTGCGCTGCAGCGGTAAGCATACTGGAAGCGCTGCCCCGGACAAATTGGACCTCATTGGAGACCAGGGCGGTAACTTGTAGAGGAGCGCTGCGCACCGCCACCAGATCCGCCTCTAATCCATGCTTTGCAAGAATACCTTCTTCTTTGGCGAGCCAGAGCGGAGTCCCTGCTGCAGACACACCGGAATAGGCGACTTTTATTGGCTCGGCCCTTAGCGGCACGGCAAACAACGCCATAGCCAGCATCAGCCAAAATGTTTTAGCAAACATAGCGATTCCCCTCCGTGAAACTTTTGCGAGAGAACTTCATTTGGAGCCAGGATAAATTTGTTTCAGCAAGCCTTCGTCGCTGAGCTGTTTCATAAACCGGTTGTCAATGAACTCGGCGATGAACGCCTCGGCGGGCGGGCCCGACACGCCTAACTGTTCCAATATGGTTCTAACCCCTTCGGGATTCGGATACGGCACCGGCTCCATAAATCGAGTTTCCGAATCGTAGGTATGTTGCAAAATGGTGGGATCGTTGACCCGGGTATACTTTTCCAAAGTAGCTTTGGCCTCGCCGGGGCGTTTCCTGATGTAGGCGATGGCTTCCGTAATCCCGGCAACGAAGCTGCGGATCCGCCCCGGTTGTTTGGCGATATAGGGACGCATCGCGGCGGTGCAATTCCCGGCGTAGGGGATGTTCAGATCGCCCAATTCCAGCAAGGGCTTAAAACCCGCGGCTGCAGCCTGCGTATCGTTCGGCGCCGTCGCCATGATGGCTTGCACTCTGCCATTGACGAGGGCGGCAAACGCGGCACTGGTGGAGCCGCTATAGATGATCGAAATGTCTTGGCCGGGCTTCAAGCCCTGGCGGGCCATAAAAAGCTTCGCGGCAAAATCACTGGCCGAACCCGGGTTGGCCACGGCCAAGACCTTGCCTCGGAGATCGGCGACCTTCTGGATGGCCGAGATCACCATGATCTTCGACGTGAGCTTGTGGATCACACAAGAGGTAACAGCCACATCTCCCCCACCCAAACGCATTTGCACCAAAGGAGGGCCAGCGGAAAAGTAAACTTGAATGTCGCCGCTGATCAGAGCGGCCCGGCCCGCTGCTCGCGGCAAATAGATCGGTTTCACCTGCAGGCCATGCTTCTCGAATAGCTTTGCTTCCGTGCCCACCCAAAGGGGCAGGATCGATCCGGATAAGGTTCCATGTCCCGCAAGAATGCTCGGCCGTTCTTGGGCACTCCCAAACGTCGCCCAAATGAGAACGACGCCCAACACGATTGCCTGTACTCCGGGAAATCCGCGGTCACGTTTCATATCCAACCTCTATCTTGAGATCGATCAATCCTTCGGACTATCTCGTCAAGCCATCAGAAATCAGATATTCACGCTCCTTATTGCATCACAAGTGAATTGTCTACTGCCGCGTTTGGCCATTGGTCCGTCACTCAGAGTGAGATCCCCCGGTTATTTCGCAGAATTGTCGAGGGTGGCTTGGGGGTTTTAGCGGATTGCTGCGCGAGAAAACTCGTAGAACCTTAAATCAGGCCGGCCGGCAATGGCGGCCAGGTTGCGAGAAGTTGACCGTAACCGGTGATCTTATAACTGAGGCCGAGCTGGGAGAGGATCACCCACAACCGCGCGGGACTGCTGGCGACGATCGGCACCTTCAGTTCAGATTCGAGCCGGTCCAAGACCGCTGAAGGGTCGAGTAAGGCGCCTTGAAAATAGATCGCATCGATCCCGGAATGCGCCGCAAAAGTTGCTCGCGTCATCTCTGCAACATCCGCGGGCGTAAGCTTCTGCGCGTCGGTATACACCCCCAAGGTCTGCGGCGGATAGACCGCTTCGATACCAAATCCCGCGAGATAGTCCCGGTACAGGTCTTTCAACTTGTCATCCACCGGCGTCATCAGCAGGACACGAGCGGCACCGAATACTTTCAAGGCGGCCACCGACGAGCGCAGCGCCGTAGCGACGGGAACTTTGACTTCCGCGGCAAGCCGCTCCCACATGCCCGCATTGAGAACTTCTTTAGGGCCGCCGCTGATGATCACGCCATTCCACTCATGACGTTCGACCAAATCATTTACCTGGCCAATCAGCGAATCCAACTTGCCCTGCGCGTCCCATAGGGAGGCACCCGGATTCACTTCCTGCACAATGGTGAAGTCGACATCTTTAGGGGCGAACGCCCGGAAGCTATCGAGATGCGGGCTCGATGGTGGGCTCGAGCCGATGAAGCCAATCTTTGCTTTCACCATAGGAGTCTACTTCGACCTCAAGATTCTTTTGGTCTGCTCGACGACTTCTGGCGGTTGATCCACGACCTGGCGCGCCAGTTCCTGGAGCTCTTCACCGGCCACGGGGTCCAGATCCCACTGTCCTTTTTGAGCCTCCGCCAAAAGTTCGGGATCCTTTAACGCCCTTGCATAGGCCTCACGCAAAAACTTCACCCTGTCGGGTGGTGTGCCGGGAGGGGCCATCATGGGATGGCCGAATTCTTCACCTGCCGTTAGCACTTGAACCAAGCGGCGGTTTATCTCGCGAGTGCCATAGCGATCCATGAGTTCGAAAATAGTAGGAGTGTCTAGCGCGCGCCCATGGCGTTTTTGGCCGGTTTGGAGGATATGCCGATCAAAGCCCTTTGCATGCCAGTTGATAAAAGGCTCGCGATTAAAGTGCGCCGCAATCCCTAGGAAACGACAGATGACCTCACCTCGTTCCACGGCCAAGTCAACCTGACGAGCCTCTGGATAGCCGAGCACCACCTCAAATCTTGCCCCGAGAATTTCTTCCAAAGCCAGGACAACGCTGGCACCCTCCAAGCCTGTGCTGCCACACTTAGGTGGAGTCTTGGCCTTAATGATATCGTCGATAGACTTATAGGGCGCGTCGGCACGGATATAAAGGATTGAAGGATTACGATCTGGAGAGCCGATCCAGTTGAATTTGCGCATGTCAAAGTTGGCCTCTTTATCACCCAGCAGTTGCGCCAGGTAAACGCGCTGGTTGGGCATCCCAACCGTCAAACCGTCCGGCTTCGCCACATGAGAGACGTAGTTGGTAGCAATGACAGAACCGGCGCCAGGCATGTGTTGCACAATGAAATTGGGGTTCCCGGATATATACTTCGGCAGATGACGCGCCAGCAAGCGCGCTAAAAAGTTATACCCGCCGACAGAGTCGAACGTGACAATCCGAACAGTCTTGCCCTCATAAAAAGTCGTGTTTTGTGCATGTGCGTTATCGCCGAGGGTAGACGGAGCCTTTGCAAGCCAGGAAATGGAAACCATCCAGAACGGAAACAATATTGCAGCAACAAAAATGCTAAAAAGAACGACCCTGGATTTCAACGCAATACTCGTCTGCCTTGCACTCTGGGGTTGAGCACGGTGATGGCTAGGCGCATGACGAATGGCGGGTCTAATGAGCGGTGCGATCCACGGTTGATTGTTGATAACGGCTAGAAGTCGATTGAGTAACACCAGCAAACCATTACGCTGTCCCTTCGCAAGTTGTCAAGTTTAGGGCCATTCCAAAAGCGGTGGGTTCGATTTGTGAAAAAGCTTCAAAGCTTTACGAACGTCCCAGCCACTGAGATCGATTTCATTCTCTAGAGGACGCTCTATGACATCGCGCTGGTTTCAAGGTCAATCGAGAGATACCATTCCGGTCGACGAATATAGATGAACCGAACATCGTAGTCGGAATCAAGCGACGGAAAGCCCCACGCGCGACTGCCAGACTCCACCGCAAGCAAAACAGCCACGCCTTCGACGCGTTCCAATGCGTCCAGCACCTGGCGAACAGAAGTGATCATCTGATCGTCCATACAAACCTATTAAAACCGATATGAGTATCTCGCGATTGAACGATTTTGCGAACCAATCTAAGGTCGTCCCGAGCGAGAAGAGTCGAGGGACGACGATTCCCTGAGCGAGAACGTCAGGATCAGCCAGGATTTGCTCCGCACTGAAAGCTTTCAACGACTTGAACGGTTTGAACTATTGAACAGCTTGAACCGACGGCTTCTTAGCCGTAGTTGGATTCTTCCAGTTTTTCGTGTCGAAGCTTGGTCGCGGTTCGATCGCTCATTCACTCATTCAAGCCGAACCCCCAATGCATTTTCCAGTTAGCCGGTTGGTCGTAAGGCTTGGCGTCGCCGTAATGCTTTCGTGGCGTCACGTCCAAGGTCATTTCACTCTTTGCTGTGTACATACCTCTTTATCCAGAACTCGTAGATCGTCGAAATCGGATACTGTTCCAAATTGCGAGCACCGTCCCTTGTCTCGTACAGTATGACTACCTCTTGACCATGACTGCAGGCAAAGAGAAGTTTGGCATCAGACTTACGGTCTAAAAACTCCCCAATGGCGCTAAGGGTATTTGAGAGACTATATGGATCAGGCATCGCATTGGGATCATCTCTCGGCTCTTTGCGCTCTTCATCCCGGCGGTTTAGCTCTTCCAGAGAATACAAGAATTCCACATTCATGGAAGTGCCCGTATTCGGGGTCTCACGAATACTCGGACTTTCTTCCTCCCTCCATAGCCGTAGAAACGCTCCCAATCCTCTAACCTTTTTTTCTTCCGCTTTCTTGTCTTGGCTGTCTTCCTTGACTTGGCACCGGACCAGATAGCAGTTGCCGTAGCTTACCACTTCATATGTTTCAGGCCGTAACGGCTCCAGCGTCTGGCCAATAACGCGGAGAATTCTTGAATAATTCATTTGCTCTCAGATAGCACGTTTACAATGCCCGCACTGCGGCAAATACTGTTGGCGGCTCGGGCCTCGAAGATTATCCGTTATTTCTCGGCGTTTTGTAAAGCAGAGGCTCTTCCCATACTTGGCTTGGCTGAGTAGAGAAAGATGACTACTGCCCCCTTACTAATTGCCACCACCAGAACAATTCGGCTGATCAACCGACTAGTCCGCATTTAGCCTAGAAGAGATTCCCGACCTTTCATGTCCCTCTTTTGCTCCCACCTGTTCCCCATCTCAATCCGCGGCGATT
>Ga0105347_1000897_pt1 | contig 13335 bp, 11 predicted proteins | sample EasRivMeERMLT890_FD_89677 | JGI IMG/M metagenome (GOLD analysis project Ga0105347, IMG submission 89677) | Soil microbial communities from meander-bound floodplain in the East River, Colorado, USA - East River MetaG ERMLT890 | ecosystem: Environmental > Terrestrial > Soil > Floodplain | place... | reverse complement strand
CGAGGTCGGCGTACTTGGGCGCGGTGCCGTGGGTGGCCTCGAAGATCGCGTGGCCCGTCTCGTAGTTGATGTTCCCGCCGGGGGCGATGCCGATGCCCCCCACCTGCGCGGCCAGCGCGTCGGAGATGTAGTCCCCGTTCAGGTTCAGGGTGGCGATGACGTCGAAGTCCTTCGGGCGCGTCAGGACCTGCTGCAGCGTGATGTCGGCGATGGAGTCGCGGACGAGCACCTTGGACTTCCACTGGCCGTTGCCGTGCGTGGGCATGAGGGCGAGCGCGGCCTCGATCTCCTTGCGGACGTTGGCCTTCTGCTCGTCGGTCATCAGCTCGTACCCCGGGTCCACGGCGCGGGCGTTCTCCTCGACGCTGATCTGCGGGTCCTTCTCCTTGTTGCCCAGGATCCAGCTCTCGCGCTCGGTGACGGTCTGGGCGCGGAACTCGCGGGCGGCCAGCGCGTAGCCCCAGTCCCGGAACGCGCCCTCGGTGAACTTCATGATGTTGCCCTTGTGGACCAGCGTGATGCCGCGGCGCTTGAACTCGAGCGCGTACTTGATGGCGGCCCGCACCAGCCGCTCCGTCCCTTCGCGCGAGACGGGCTTGATCCCGATCCCGCTCGTCTCCGGGAAGCGGATCTTCTTGACCTTCATCTCGCTCTGCAGCCAGGCCACGACCTTCTGCGCCTCGGGCGTCCCCGCGGCCCACTCCACGCCCGCGTAGATGTCCTCGGTGTTCTCCCGGAAGATGACCATGTCTACGTCCTGCGGCTTCTTCACCGGGCTGGGCACGCCCTTGAAGTAGCGGACCGGGCGCAGGCACACGTAAAGGTCGAGCTCCTGTCGCAGCGCGACGTTCAGCGAGCGGATGCCGCCACCCACCGGCGTCGTCAGCGGGCCCTTGATCCCGACCAGGTACTCGCGGAAGGCGGCCAGCGTCTCGGCCGGCATCCACTCCCTGGTCCGGTTGAAGGCCTTCTCCCCCGCCAGGACCTCCATCCAGGCGATGGCGCGCGCGCCGCCATAGGCCTTGCGCACCGCGGCGTCGAAGACGCGCTGCGAGGCGCGCCAGATGTCGCGGCCGGTGCCGTCGCCTTCGACGTAGGGGACGACGGGATGGTCGGGGACCCGCAGCACGCCGCGGGAGATCGTGATCTTTTCGCCTCCGGGAGGCGCGTTATCCATGGGCACGGGCGTGAAGTCTAATATACGACGCTCGGCGAACGAAGCACGGTCGAGGCATTTGACCGGCTGCTCAAAGCAACCCTAGACTGACGACAAGGTCTTTCGTACAGGGATGAGCCGTCCAGCCACCCGGCGAGGGATGGAATCGCCGCCGCTGTCTTCGCGCGGCAAAGGTGGCGGGTGAAGGTGGTCGCGCCGATGTCGAGCGGACTGCGGGTGCAACTCAAGTCGGGGTTGCTCCTCGCCCGTGCGCTCCCTCTCTGGCCCCTCCTGCTGTCCCTGGCCGTCTTCCTGGCTTCCCTCGCCGTGGCGCTGCGCATGGCGCTGCGGTGGACGGACGGCCACCTCATCTACGCCCTGGATGACGCCTACATCCACATGGCGGTGGCCAAGACCCTGGCCAGCCGCGGCATCTGGGGCTGCACCCCGTTCCACTTCTCGTCGTCTTCTTCCTCTCTCCTGTGGACGTTCCTCCTCGGCGTCGTCGATCGCGTGTTCGGGGTGCGCGACGGGATCCCGCTTGTGTTGAACGTCGCCATCGCCATCGCGACCCTCGTGGTCGCTCACAGAGCACTCGCCCGCTTCGGCGCCCCGGCCTCTCTGCGCGCCTCGGCGCTGCTCGGGATCGTCCTCGTGTTTCCCCTGGCGGGCATGGTGCTGATGGGGATGGAGCACATCCTCCACCTCCTCCTGACGATCGCCTTCGCCGCGGCGGCCGTCGCCACCTTGACGAGCGCCGAGGAGGACCCGCGCCTGAGCAGGCGCCGAACGGTCGCCCTGTGCATCCTGGGCGCCCTGCTCGGCGCGTCGCGTTACGAGGGGTTCTTCCTGATCGGCCTGGTCTGCCTGGCGTTCCTGGTCCGCCGCCAGTTGCCGCGCGCGATGGCGATCGGCGCCGTGTCGCTCCTGCCCGTGGCCGTGTTCGGCGCGATCTCGATGGCGAAGGGCTCGTACTTCCTGCCCAACCCGCTGATGATCAAGGCCGTCGGCGAGGCGTCGATGATCTCGGCGCTCTTGAAGCCATTCGGCGGTGAGGACCTGATCTTCCTGCGGAACAACCGCGCCATGCCGATACTCCTCGTGCTCGCCGTGCTCGCCACGCTCGTGCACTGCCTGACGCGCCGCGGCGCCTGGCGGCCGCAGCTCCTGTTTCCGCTGCTCCTCACCGCGATGATCCTCGTGCACGGCCACTTCGTGTTCTCGCCCCTGTACTGGGCGTACCGATACGACGCCTACCTGGTCGCCTTCGGCATCTTCGCGGCGGCCGTCGCGCTCGTGGACCTGCCCACGCCGAGCGACCTGCCGCGCGGCGTCTTGGCGGCGCTTGCTGTGGCGGCTCTGGTGCCGGCCGTCGGCGACGTCCGGGAAGGCGTCGTCCCGGCCGCGGAGATCGAAGGGATGCGGGGCACGTACCTCGAGCAGTACCAGACGGCGCAGCTCATCCGGAGCTATTACCCCGCGGCCGCCGTGATCGTGAACGACCTGGGTGCCACCACGTATTACACGCAGGCCCGGATTTTGGATCTGGTCGGGCTCGGCGACCTCGAGCCGCTCAGGATCATGCGAAGCACCGCCTACACGAGCCGCGAGGTCACGGCGTGGACCGCGCCCTACCAGCCAAAGATCGCGGTCGTCTCCCTCGGGTGGGGCGTGGCGGTCCCCTTGATCCCACGAGAATGGGTCCGGGTCGCGGTAGTCGAAATGCCGCCGCACTTCCACCGAGTCGGCTTCTTCGCCGTCGACCCCAAGGAGAGCTGGCCACTGCGCGAGTGCGTGGCCCAGCATTTCGGACCGCTCAGCCGCACCCTCGGCCACCGCGTCAAGCTCCGTCCCGCGCAGGCCCTGACGGCCGCCGTCGACCCTGGGATGCCCCTTCGAGCCCTGACCTCCAAAGTCGCCATCCGCGGCGGCCGCGGCGTGCGCAGCCCCCTGGACAAGCCTTGAGATCCTCGGTGTTCGACGGACCAGCGAAGGACGGACCGATGACGGGGTCGACTCGTGAGCAAGACTGAAGTTGGGATCGGTGTCCTCGCGGCCGGGACTGTCCTTGCGTTGGTCTGGGATCCCTTCATTGGTTCCTTCCTCCATCGCGAGCGCAACCGCGGTGAGATCGTAGCTCTCTACGAGGCTGTGCAGCCCGGAATGGCAGGGTCGAAGGTCGAGGAGGCAAGCAGGAGCGGCCAGTACCCTCATCTGACTTTCCAGGGGGGGAACGGCAAGAGTTGGTTTGTCTCGACACCACTGGAGTTCGGTGCAAAGAACTGGGTGCTCATGGTCGACGTAGCGGATGGGCATGTCAGCGCAGTGCGGGTGCGAACGGAGGACGGGGTTCATGACCATCCTGCACAGGCGCCAACAGACAAGACGCTTGCCGCGACAGCCCGGCAAGGAGAAAGCGGCGGAGGAGTGAGCAACCGGGAACATCGCTAACAGCGGGCAAAGGAGGCATGGAACCAGCATCGGTGCGACACCTGAAATCAATTCGTACGGCGCTCCTTCTGGTGGTCACCCTCGCATGCACGTCGAAAGGCCCGTCGATGAAGCCGCAGGACACTCCCAGCACCAAGGTGGCGCTCGACTTCGCGAGAGCGATCGCATCAGACGACGCGGCCGGCGCCCACGCGCTCTTGTCGTCGCACCTGCAGTCCGTGCGAACGCCGGAGAAGCTGGCTGCCGAGTACAAGGAGATGGTTGCCTACGGCAGCGGCGCCCCCACCACCGTTCAAGTCATGACCACGCTGGACACGTGGCCCGACAAGCAACCATCGGACCTCGAGTGGGTGTACGTCGCGCTCGCGAACGACACGTATTCGGAGGCCGTCACGGTCGTCGTGTCGCAGGAGCAATCGCGACTCGTCATCCGCTCGATCGAATGGGGGCGTCCGTGAGCGCGGTGTGAGGCCCATGGAACGCGAGATGGAGACACTCGAGCGAAGGATCGAACGAGTGCTGCGTGACGAGATCTCGATCTCTGCGTACGACGCCGGGTGGCCGGAGTCATTCCGTCGTGAGAAGGAGCATCTCGAGACGTGCCTCCCGACCGATCTCGTCAGGCGCATCGAGCATTTCGGCAGCACGGCCGTTCCCGGGCTCGCCGCGAAGCCCATCGTGGACTTGCTGGTGGAGGTGACCGACCTCCAGGCGACCAGGGACCGGATTGCGCCCGTCTTGGAGGCGCAGGGCTACGACTACTTCTGGCGCCCGACGCACGGCGACGACGGCCCGCCATTTTATGCATGGTTCATCAAGCGGGATCCGAGGACGGGCGTGCGCACACACCACATCCACATGGTGGAAGGTCACTTCACCGATCACTGGGATCGGCTCCTCTTCCGCGATTACCTGATCGAGCACCCGGAAGTCGCCAGGGAATACGAAGACTTGAAGGTCCGGCTCGCATCTGTCTCGCCGACGGACCGGCTGGCGTACACGCGGGCCAAAACGGAATTCATCGCCAGGGTGACAGAGGCAGCGAGGCGGTGCTCCGGCAGGGTCTAACCAAGGCGGACCAACAAGGAGGCGGAGGATGGGCCATGTACGAATCGCGCTTTGGGCCGGCGTAATCGGGATCACGCCAGGCATGGTGAGTGCCCAATCAGGAGAGCAGGCGTCCGTGCTCTCCGCGTCGCTACGAACACACCTGCGTAACGAGGAGTTCGTGGCCATAACCGCGGTGGCCGGCTTGCCCATCGGAGTTCGCGACGGGCTGAAATCTCTGTTCGCCAGCCCAACTCTCGAGCTCGCAGAGCCTGGCGCGGAGTTTCAGGCGACGGACGCAATCATGAAGCCGAATCTTCCGGCGCGACGGCTCATCCTGGCGGGGTGCTCGGCTGACCACTGCCTGGTGTACTACGAGCGCGGCGGAATCGCTCACACCCAGTACATAGTGGTATTCCAGTCGACGAAGGCCGGAGCGAAGTTCGAATGGGGTGGGTCTGCTCCAAGCGGTTTGGCGACCCTGGACGAGCTCAAGCGCGCCGTCGTGTCCAGTGAGGTCAGGGGGAAGACCGCGTACTGGTAGGACGCGAGGCCGCCGAACAAGGCGCTGATGCTGACGGCGGCGAGAAGGGTGCGGGAAGCATGGATCCAGGGCGCCGATAGCGGCTGGGTTGTCTGGAGGTGGAAATGAGACGCGATACGTGGCTGGGGCTGCTGCTCGTGCTTGTGGTGGCGTCTGCACACGCTGCCGCCGTCGACGTCGAGGCAGAGCGGGCGGCACTCTTCCGGCTGGACAAGGCCTGGGCACAGGCCGCCGCCGCCAGGGATGTGGAGAAGAGCATTTCCTTCTGGGCGGACGACGCCTCGCTGTTTCCTCCCGGCCAACCCGCCGTGGTTGGCAAGGACGCCCTTCGCCGGTACGTGGCGGAGTCCTTTTCGATACCTGGCTTCTCGATCAGCTGGGAGACGAGCGAGTTCGTGGTCTCGGCCTCCGGCGACCTGGCCTATGGCGTGGGGACCAACACGGTGACGATGCATGACGCCCAGGGCCATCCCGTCATGGAGCGTGGCCGCGCTGTTACCGTCTGGCGGAAGGGCAAGGACAATAGCTGGAGATGCGTCATCGATATCTGGAACCCCGAGCCAGCGGCTCAGCACGCAGCCCCGTCACGCTGAGGAGAAGTGGGAGACGCACTGCCGCTGGGGTCCGAATCCGCAGGTCACGCGGGCGGCCTGTCCAATACGAAGGCCGAAGTCGCATCCGATGTCCTCGTTGCTCCTGGAAGCCAGGCGGACACGACCGCTGGATGTGCCTATGCCGCCACGTGTGGAACACCTTCGATACGCGGGGCGTGTGTCCCGCCTGCGGCCACGAGTGGCTCGAGACGCAATGTCTCCGATGTCTTGCGAAGTCACTCCACGAAAACTGGTATGTCCAGGAGCCGGGGCGCCCCTCGTGAGCCCGTGGCGGACGATGGTGCGGCCGATGCAGGCCCGAGCGTAGACGTCACGGCACTGTGCCCGCCTCGCCGCGCGGCACCGTTGACCGGAAAGGCGACTGGTGGTCACTCCGCGCTGAGCGGTCCGGCCGAAGGGCGAGGACCGGCGCCGGCCGCGCTCTCGGCGGCCGTCCGCCGCGCCACCGCGATGCCGCGCTCGAAGGACCGGAAGATGCGCAGCCGGCCCTTGCGGTTGCGCCAGCCGGCGCGGGCCAGGGCGCGCAGCGGCTGGTCCTGGATCTCGACGAGGATCACCTTGACGCCCGATTCGTTGAGGCGCGCCACCAGCGACTCGAGGGCCACGATGCCGGTGGCATCGATGGCGGGGACGTGGTCGAGGTCCAGGATCACCACGCGCACGTGGCGGGCCTCCACCGCCTGCAGCGCGTGCATCGCCTGCTGGGCCGCCCCGAAGAAGAGCGGTCCCGCGATGTCGTAGAGGACGACGCCGCGGGGCAACGGCTCCGCGAGGTCGGGATGCCCCTCCCCCACCAGCTCCACGTTGGACACCTCCGCCATCCGCCGCATGAAGAGGATGGCGGCCATCAGCACGCCCGCGGTGACGGAGACGACCATGTCGAAGACGACGGTGAGCGTGAAGCACGTCAGAAGCACCACCACGTCCGCACGGGGCGAGACGCGCAGCAGGTGCGCGAAGTGCTTCGAGTCGCTCATGTTCCAGGCCACGACGAGGAGCAGAGCAGCCAGCGAGGCCATGGGGAGGTAGCCGAGCCACGGGGCCAGGAAGACGACCGCGGCCAGGACCACGAACGAGTGGAAGACCGCGGCAACCGGAGACCGGGCACCCGAGCGGACGTTCGTGGCGGTCCGCGCGATGGCGCCGGTGGCCGCGATGCCGCCGAAGAACGGGACGATGATGTTCCCCACTCCCTGCGCCATCAGCTCGGCGTCGGGGTCGTGCTTGCGCCGTGTCATGCCGTCGGCGACCGTGGCGGAGAGCAGCGACTCGATGGCCCCGAGCATGGCGATGGCGAAGGCCGACGGCATCAGGTCGCGCAGGAGGGCGAGCGTGACGTGCAGGGGCTGGCCGTCCGGACCCGGCAGCCGCCACGGCACCACCGGCCGCGGCGGGTCGCGAGGGATGCCGGGCCGGGGCCCGCCCGCCGTCCCGTACGAAAAGCGGGTGTTGACGGTGATGACCGAGAAGCCGGGGACCGTGCGAGCCGCGACCACCGCCACGAGCGCGGCGCAGGTCAGGGCCACGAGCGGTGAGGGCACGCGCACGCTCACGCGCGGCCACAACACCAGCAGAAGGAGAGTCAGCACTCCGATGGAGACGTCGCCGGGCTGGACCGTCGGCAGGGCCCGCAGCAGGACGCTCAGCCGCTCGAGGTAATGCTCGGGCATGCGGGTCACGTGGAGGCCGAGGAAATCCCTGAGTTGCAGCGTCCCGATCACGACGGCGATGCCCGCCGTGAACCCGGTGGTGACCGGGTAGGGCACGTACTCGACGCACTGTCCCATGCGGGCGACGCCCATGACGAACAGGATCACGCCCGCGGCGAGCGTGGCCAGGAGCAGGCCGCCCAGGCCGAAGCGCGAGGCGATGGGGGCCAGCACCACCACGAAGGCGGCGGTGGGCCCGGAGACCTGGACCGGCGAGCCTCCCAGGAGCGCGATGGTGAAGCCGGCTACGATCGCGGTGTACAGCCCGTGCTGCGGAGGAACGCCCGAGGCGATGGCCAGGGCCATGGAGAGGGGGAGGGCCACGACGCCCACCACCGCCCCGGCCATGAGGTCGGCCCGCAGGGCGGCGGCTCCGTAGTCCTCGCGCAGCGCGGTGCGCAACGCGGGAGCGATCCGCGTCAGCAGTCGACGCGGCGCCCCGGCGGGTCCTGGCATCGGGCGCTCATTCTAGATCGAGCGCCCGGGATCAGGCCCAGGATGCCGCTTGCAGGCCCGTCTTGACACCGGCGTTCCGAGGGCGGTATCCTCTCTTGTTTCAAGTACTTGATGGCGCTTCGAGAGGACACCTGAACCTCGGCCAGCCCCTCCGCCACGAGCCCCAGAGCGAACGCCCCCCCGTCCCCGCGACCACCCACGAACCGGGCGAGCGGTCTTTCGTCATCATCGGAGGCGGGCCGGCGGGCCTCACGGCCGCCTACGAGCTGACGAAGCTGGGCAAGAAGGCCACCGTCCTTGAGCGGCGCGACATCCCCGGCGGCCTCGCCCGCACCGAGACCTACAAGGGCTTCTACTTCGACATGGGGGGCCACCGCTTCTTCACGAAGTCGGAGGAGGTGGAGCGGGTCTGGAGGGAGGTGCTACAGGACGAGTTCCTGCTGCGCCCACGGCTGTCGCGCATCTACTACCGCAAGAAGTTCTTCTACTACCCGCTCAAGGCGCTGGACGCGCTGGCCGGCCTGGGCCCGGTCGAGGCCGTCCTCATCATGGCGAGCTACGTCCGCTGGCGGCTGCTGCCCCACCGCGAGGAGGACACCTTCGAGCAGTGGGTCACGAACCGCTTCGGCAAGCGGCTGTTCGAGACGTTCTTCAAGACGTACACCGAGAAGGTGTGGGGCATACCGTGCTCCGAGCTGAAGGCGGAGTGGGCGGCGCAGCGCATCAAGGACCTGTCGCTGAAGACGGTGCTCGTGAGCCTGTTCGTCAGTCCCGGCAAGAAGGTGAAGACGCTCATCGAGGAGTTCCACTACCCGCGGCTGGGGCCGGGGATGATGTGGAGCGCGGTCACGGAGCGCGTCGAGGCGGGCGGCGGCGAGGTGCGATTCGGCACCGACGTGCTGCGCATCCAGCGGCGCGGCGACGCGATCGAGGGCGTGCGCATCGTGAGGGGCGGCCGCGAGGAGACGGTGCGCGGGACGGACTTCATCTCGAGCATGCCCGTCACCGAGCTGGTGCGCCGGCTGGACCCGCCACCGCCCCTGCCCGTGCTCGAGGCCGCGCGGAAGCTCAAGTACCGCGACTTCCTGACCGTCTGCCTGATCGTGGACAAGCCGGACCTCTTCCCGGACAACTGGATCTACGTGCACGAGCCGGACGTGCGCGTGGCCCGCATCCAGAACTTCAAGAACTGGAGCCCGGACATGGTCCCCGACCCCGGCAAGACGAGCCTCGGCCTCGAGTACTTCTGCAACGAGGGAGACAAGCTCTGGACCATGAGCGACGCCGAGCTGGTCGAGCTGGGCCGGAAGGAGATCGACAGGATCGGGTTGGCGCGTTACGCGGACGTCGAGGACGGCTGCGTCTTCCGCGTGCCGAAGTCCTACCCGGTCTACGACTCCGGTTACGCGGAGCACCTGGCGGTGGTGCGGGAGTACGTGGACGGCCTCACCAACTGCGCGAGCGTCGGCCGCAACGGCCTCCACCGCTACAACAACCAGGACCACTCGATGCTCACCGGGATGTACGCGGTGCGGAACATGCTGTTCGGCGAGAAGAACGACCTCTGGAGCGTCAACGCCGACCTCGAGTACCACGAGGAGGTGGCCGGGCCCGCGGCGCCCCGCTCCATGGACGTGCTGATGCAGCGGGCCCTGGCCGTCCTGCTGGCGCGGTTGGACGCGGTGGCCCTGGGCGTGTCCGCGGGCGCGGTGTCAGGCGCGCTGTTGTTCCTGATGAGCGTGATCCTCGTCGCCAAGGGCGGCCCGGTGGTGGGACCGACGCTGTCGCTCCTGGGCCAGTACCTGCCGGGATACGAGGTGAGCTCGCTCGGCAGCGTGCTGGGCCTGGCCTATGGCGCGCTGGGCGGGTACGTCCTGGGCTGGACCTTCGCCCACGCGCGCAACGCGGCCATGCTGGGCTACGTGGCCCTGCTGCGGTGGCGCGCGCGGCGGGCCTACCTGCGCAAGCTCCTGGACGAGATCTGAGGCGAGGCCGAGCATGACACCACGCGACGACGACGAACGGGAGATCGAGCGGCTGGTAGAGACCCGGCTGCTGCGCGTCAACGCGCTGTCCTTCGGGATCGTGGCCGGCCTGGTCGCGGGCCTCGGCCTCTTCGTGGCCACCAACTGGCTCGTGCTGAAAGGCGGCGGCGGCCACGAGGTCGGGCCTCACCTGTCGCTGCTGGCCCAGTACTTCGTCGGCTACAGCGTCACCTTCGTGGGCAGCCTGGTGGGATTCGTGTGGGCCTTCGCTTGCGGCCTCGTCGTGGGCTACGTGGGCTCGTGGCTCTACAACACGGTGGCGCGCTTCCGCCACCAGAGGGGCGCGCCGTGATCTCGGTCGTGGTCCCCGTCCGGAACGACCCCGGCCACCTGCGCTCCTGCCTGAAGAGCCTGGCCGCGTCGGACGGCGCGGACCGCGAGGTCATCGTGGTGGACGACGCCTCCACCGACGAGACCGCCGACGTGGCCGCCTCGCTGGGCGCGCGGGTCCTGCGCCTGGAGCGGCACTCGGGGCCCGCCGCCGCCCGCAACCGGGGGGCGGAGGCGGCGCGGGGCGAGCACCTGTTCTTCGTGGACGCCGACGTCTGCGTGCATCCGGAGACCGTCGGGCGCGTGGCGTCGGCCTTCGCCGCGGATCCCGGGATCGACGCCTTGTTCGGATCGTACGACCTGCGCCCGGGCGCTTCGAACTTCCTTTCCCAGTACAAGAACCTTTTCCACCATTTCGTGCACCAGGAGGGGTCCGCCGAGGCCTCCACCTTCTGGAGCGGGTGCGGGGCGATCAAGCGCTCGATCTTCCTGGAGATGGGGGGGTTCGACGCCCGCTACGGGCGGCCGTGCATCGAGGACATCGAGCTGGGCGCGCGGCTGCGGCGTGCGGGACGCCGGATCGCGCTGCGCAAGGACATCCAGGCCACCCACCTGAAGCGCTGGACGCTCGCCGGGATCGTGAAATCCGACGTGTGGGACCGTGGGGTGCCCTGGACCGAGCTGATCCTCCGCGACCGCAGCCTCCCCGACGACCTGAACCTCAAGCTTGGGCAGCGCGTCTCGGCGGCCCTGGCCTACAGCGTCGTGCTGGCGCTGGTTGCGGCGCCGTGGCGCGCGCTCGGCATGGGGACCCTGACGTGGCTGCTCGTGGCCGCGGCGCTGCTGCTGGCCATCGTCGCCATCAACCGCCGGTTCTACGCGTTCTTCGCCCGTGAGCGCGGCGCCTGGTTCGCCGTCCGGGTGGTGCCCCTCCACGTCCTGTACTACGTCTACAGCGGCGTGGCCCTGGCCATCGGCGTGGCCCGCCACGTCGTCTCGGGAGCGCACGCGCCATGAACCCGTCGGGGGCGCGAACGTCCCTCCGGGACGCGTCCAGCTACGACGGCGTCGCCCCCGCCTTCGACCGCTTCAGCGACCGGTTCTCCGCGCCGCTGGCCCGCCGGCTGTTGGATGCGGCCGGGGTCGGGCCCGGCGACCACGTCCTCGACGTGGGCACGGGCACGGGCGTGGTGGCGTTCCCCGCGGCGGCCCGCGTGGCGCCGGAGGGAACGGTCCTGGGCGTGGACATCTCCGAGGAGATGCTGGCCACGGCGCGGGCGAAGGCCGCGGGCATGGTGGACCCGGGGAATGTGACGTTCCGCGTCCTGGACGCCCAGGCCCTCGGGCTGCCGGACGCCTCGTTCGACGCGGTGGTCTCGCTCTTCGCGGTGCACCACCTGCCCGACCCGCTGGCCGCGCTGAAGGAGATGAACCGCGTCCTCCGCCCGGGAGGCCGCCTGGCCGTGGCCGTGGGCAGCGGGCCGCCGTTGCTCTCGGCCGCCGCGGTCCGGCGCGCTTTCGAGCGCGCCGGAGAGTCGTGGCGCCGGCTGCGGGGACGGGAGCTCACGGCGCCTGCTTTCCTCGAGAACCTCGTCACGCAGAGGCTCGGCCCTGCGGACGCGGAGCCGCACGTTCACCATCACAAGTCGGTGAACCTGGCCCGTCTCGTCCGCGCAGCAGGCTTTGAAGACGTGCGGACGTTCTGGGAGGGACGCGAGACCGTCTTGGAGGGCCCGGAGGAATTCTGGGAGGTTCAACGGACCTTCTCGACCGTCGTACGCGACCGGCTTGCGCGCGTGACCGAGGAAGAGGTCAGCGCATTGCGAGACGAGGTCAACGCCGCAGCCGCCCGAGTCAAGGCAGCGGGCGGCCGCGTGGTCTACCGTCACGCCGCGCTGTTCGTGACCGGCCTGCGCCGAGCGGCCTCCCTTGCCTGAGCCCTCGGTCTCGGTGGTGGTGGCCGCGTGGCAGGACACGGCCGGCCTTCCGGAGTGCCTCGAGTCGCTGGCCGCGCAGCGCCCGGACGGCACCGAGGTCATCGTGGTCTCGAGCGCGCCCTGCCCGGTCGAGCTGAAGGACCGCTTCGGCGGAGTGGCCTGGGTGGACGCCGCGCGCGACCTGCCCATACCGGGGCTGTGGGGCCTGGGGATGCAGCGCGCCGGCCGCGACGTGGTGGCGATCACGACCGCGCACTTCACGCCCGCGCCCGACTGGGTGCCCGTCATACGTCGCAGCCATGCGCGCCTCGATTCGCCCGCGATCGGCGGGCCCATCGATCCGCCGTGCGGGGGCGGCCTCGTGGACTGGGCGACGTACTTCATGAGGTACAGCGCCTACGCGCGCGGCGGCCGAGAGGAGAGCCGGGATGACCTGGCCGGGGACAACGCGTCGTACAAGCGGGCGGCGGTCCTGGCGCACGCCGAGCTGCTGCGGGACGGCTTCTGGGAGCAGGAGTTCCACCGGCGATTCCTGAGCGCGGGCCGGACGCTCACGTTCGTGCCCAACATGCGCGTGGCCCAGCGGACCTCGTTCGGCTTCCGGCGGTTCGTCCGGCAGCGGTTCGAGCACGGGCGCCGGTTCGGGCGCACGCGGCTGCGCGGCCGCGGGACGGCGGTTTGCGTTCTCTACGTCCTCGCCTCGCCGCTCGTCCCCGCCGTCCTCCTGGCCCGGATCTCCGGGCGCGTGCTGCGCGGCGGACGGGACCGCGCCCGGTTCGCGGCCGCGCTGCCCATCCTCGTCTGCTTCATCCTGGCCTGGGCCGCGGGCGAGGCCGCCGGCTACCTCGACGCGGCGGGCACCCGGAGCGGTGCGTGAGCGCGGATCCGCTCGTCTCCGTCGTCATCGCGTCGGTGAACGGGTTCCCGGCGCTGGGCGAGTGCCTGGAGGCCCTCGCGCGCCAGGAAGGACAGGTGGCCTCCGAGGTCCTGGTCGTGGATCGCTGCGGCGCGGAGACGCGGGCCGCCGTTCGCGAAGGCTTCCCGGCCGTGCAGGTCATCGCCGCCGAGCCCGGCACGTCGGTGCCGGCCCTGCGCGCGATGGGAAT
>Ga0105347_1000896_pt1 | contig 13340 bp, 12 predicted proteins | sample EasRivMeERMLT890_FD_89677 | JGI IMG/M metagenome (GOLD analysis project Ga0105347, IMG submission 89677) | Soil microbial communities from meander-bound floodplain in the East River, Colorado, USA - East River MetaG ERMLT890 | ecosystem: Environmental > Terrestrial > Soil > Floodplain | place... | reverse complement strand
GGAATTTCCTCGCCGGGTGGTGATCGAGATCGAGGAACGAACACCCATGGCCATCGTCGCGACGGGGAAACTCTACTACGTGGATTCCGACGGAGTTGTTTTTAAAGAAGTCGGACCCGGAGAAAGTGTCCAATTTCCTCTGCTCACCGGGCTGCGTCCGGAAGAGCTTGGGACTCGTGATCCGGCGATACGCAGAAAAATCCAAGACGCGGTGCGGCTCGGCGATTTGATGGCGCAGGATTCCCACACGCTTTCCGAGATCCATTTCGAAGCCACGGGCCGCTTGGTGCTTTACACCACGGCTTTTCCCGTCGCTTTGCACATGGGTTGGGGTGACTGGGAGGACAAGCTGCGACGTGTGGACCGCGTGCTAAAGCTTTGGCAGGGACACGAGGAGCGTTTAGCGGTATTGGATGCAAGTTTTGCTGATCAGGTCGTGGCTCGCTTGAGGCGACCTCGGCCGTGAAGGAAAGCGCCCATCACGCATAGGCAATAGCAGATAGTTATGGCGAAGAAACACAGTATCGTCGTGGGTTTGGATATCGGCACTTCGAAGGTTTGCGCCGTCGTCGGCGAAATGACCGACCGAGGGATGGAAATTATCGGAATCGGGTCCCATCCATCCCAAGGACTGCGCAAAGGGGTCGTCGTCAATATCGAAAGCACGGTGAACTCCATCAAAAACGCCGTGGAAGAAGCGGAGCTGATGGCCGGGTGTGAAATTCACACGGTTTTTACCGGCCTATCGGGAAATCATATCAAGGGGTTCAACAGTCACGGCATCGTCGCGGTTAAGAACAAGGAAGTGTGTCAACGCGACCTGGTTCGCGTCATCGACGCGGCCAAAGCCGTGGCGATTCCCACGGACCGGGAAGTCCTGCAGATTCTACCGCAAGACTATATCGTCGACGACCAGGACGGTATCAAAGAACCTTTGGGAATGTCCGGAGTGCGCTTGGAGGCAAAGGTCCATATTGTCACCAGCGCCGTTACCGCGACGCAGAACATTGTGAAATGCTGCAGCCGCGCCGGTCTTAGCGTCGGAGACATCGTCTTGATGCCGTTGGCCTCCGCGGGAGCGGTCCTCGGCGGAGAAGAACGCGAGCTGGGTGTGGGGCTGGTGGATATCGGCAGTGGAACGACGGATATCGCTATTTTTCACGATGGCACAGTGAGACACAGTGCGGTGTTGGGTGTCGGCGGCAATCACCTTACCAATGACATCGCAGCGGGCCTGCGGACGCCCACGGCCGACGCCGAGCGCATTAAACAACGCTACGGTTTGGCTAAAGCGTCTATGGTTGCCGGTGAAGAGCGAGTGGAGGTTCCCAGCGTGGCGGGCAAGACCGCGGGCACCGTGTCGCGGCAAATCCTTTGCGAGATCATTGAGCCACGCATGGAGGAAGTTTTCCAACTGGTGCAGCGAGAAATCGCAAAATCTGGATACGAGGGTGCCTTGGCATCGGGCATCGTCATGACCGGGGGTTCGATGCTGCTTCCGGGGGCTGTCGAGATGGCGGAACAGCTTCTCGGTATGCCGGTACGGCTCGGCAGTCCCACCCATGTGGGGGGTCTGGTCGATGTCGTCTCCAGTCCGATTTACGCCGCCGGGGTCGGGTTGGTTCTCTACGGCATGAAGCGGCAGGAACGCGCCTTTTCGCGTTGCCGCGACGACAGAATGCTGTCCAAAGTTAAGCATCGAATGTCGGATTGGTTGAGTGAGTTCTTTTAAACGTAAACAAATTATTGACCCTATTTGAAGGAGGAACGCTTATGTTTGAAATCGTCGAACCGGAAAATCTTAAAGCCCGCATCAAAGTGATCGGAATCGGCGGCGGCGGCGGGAACGCCATAAATACCATGATCGGCAGCAAACTGACCGGTGTGGATTTTATGGTGGCGAATACCGACGCGCAGTCTTTGGATGCGAGCCGCGCGCCGGTCAAGATTCAGCTCGGTCCTACCGTGACTAAAGGGCTTGGGGCCGGCGCCAATCCTGAAATCGGGCGGCGGGCAGCCTTGGAAGACGAGGAGCTGATCAAAGAGTACGTGGCCGGGGCCGACATGATTTTTATCACCGCCGGCATGGGAGGCGGAACCGGTACGGGGGGCGCGCCGGTGGTGGCTCGGTTGGCGCGGGAAGCCGGCGCCCTGACGGTGGGAGTGGTCACCAAGCCCTTCATCTTCGAGGGCAAGAAGCGCATGCATCAGGCCGAAGCAGGGATCGAGCATTTGAAGCAGAACGTGGATACCTTGATTGTCATCCCTAACCAGCGGCTGCTTAGCATCGCCGCCAAGACCACCACTATGCTCGAAGCGTTCCACCGAGCGGATGATGTCTTGCTTCAAGCCGTCCGCGGCATCTCAGACCTCATCATCACGCCGGGGTTGATCAACCTCGACTTCGCCGATGTCCGCACTGTGATGGCGGAGATGGGTCTGGCATTGATGGGCGCCGCCTCGGCGTCGGGGGAGAATCGCGCCATCGAAGCGGCGCAAAAAGCCATCTCCAGTCCGTTACTCGAAGACATTTCGATTCAAGGCGCGCGCGGGGTGCTGATCAATATCACCGGAGGGCCGGATCTTTGTCTCCATGAGGTCAATGAAGCTGCGTCGATGATTCAGGAAGAGGCCCACGATGAGGCGAATATCATTTTCGGCTCGGTCATCGACGAGAATATGACCGATGAGATTCGCATTACCGTCATCGCCACGGGGTTCGGGGAAGATCGGCAGGACCGCAAGCCGGTGCCGGTTAATGTCAATGTGGCGAGTATTACCAGCGCCCCCCAGAGAAACAAGAAAGTGGTGCATTTGGGCACCATCGTCGATGACTTGGATACTCCCACGTGGCAGCGTAGGAAGCAGGGCAGTGAAGAGACCGAGACGGTGACTCTCAATAAGACGACGTTTCAGTTCGGGCGCGACAAGGAAGAGGACGACGAATACGACATTCCCACTTTCTTGAGACGACAGATGGACTGAGATCGGCTTGTGAGTCGTCGGATTGAATCACTGCGGGTTTGATTCCCGGCAGCTGGCTGCGTACGGAGCCATTCCCAGACCTCTTAGAGTCCGTCATTCCCGAATGCTTCTATCGGGTCCGCCACATGGCTTCGGACGGATCCGTCCTTCGGCGGAAATCCAGAGGCGAGTCCGGAACTGGACCCCCGATTAAAACATTCGGCGGTGACGCGCTAGGGATAAATTCTCATCGCTATGTTCTGATAGTCCGCCAGCTTGCTGCGGGGTTGTTCAATCAATGGACTGGGGCCTACTCCCCCCGGTTTCTTGGGGAAGTATTTGGTTTTTTAAAAATCCCAACGGGTGGTCCGTATCAGATCGCCGTTCTTAAATTCTTTTCTCTGCGAAACCTTTCCCGGGCAAGCTGAATCAAGCGGTCGATGAGTTTGGCATAGGACATCCCGCTGGCTTCCCATAGCTTCGGGTACATGCTGATTTTGGTGAATCCCGGAATAGTATTGATCTCGTTAACGAACACCTCCCGGCTATCCCGCAGGAAAAAATCCACTCGAGCCATGCCCTCGCAGCCGAGGGTCTTGAAAGTTTTGACGGCCATTGCCTGAATCTCTCTCACCACGCGTTTAGGAAGCTCGGCAGGGATCACCAGTTGCGCTCCCTTGTCGTCGAGATACTTGGCGTCATAAGAGTAAAAATCATGGCGCGTAATAATTTCTCCGGGCAGTGAGGCGATGGGATTCTCGTTCCCGAGAACCGAACATTCAATTTCCCGGCCCGCGATGTTCTCTTCGATCAAAATCTTGTTGTCGTAACGGAAGGCTGCTTTTATGGCAGCGCCGAATTGTTTACCGGCGCTGACCTTGCTGATGCCCACGGAGGAGCCGAGGTTCGCAGGCTTGACGAAGAAAGGCAGACCCAGGGCTCGCTTTACCTTTGCAAGGCGGATCGTGCTCGCCGCGTGGCGCTCAAAAACCAGAAATTTGGCGATGGGTATTTTTGCGTCCCTGAGCAGCCGCTTCATGACGTCCTTATCCATGCCGACTGCGGAACCGATCACTCCGGCGCCGACGAAAGGAAGGTTAGCGAGCTTCAGCAAACCCTGAACCGTCCCGTCTTCGCCGAAGGGGCCATGCAGTACCGGGAAGACGACATCCACGGCTCCCAGTGCGCGGCCCGGTGAAAGTCGCACGATGGACTTTTGTGTGACCCCCCCCGGTAACACGGCGGCAGAATCGCGGGCGTGCCGGAAGGTGACCCGTGATTGTTCACGGCTGCTTAGCAGCCGCGCCCCTTCGTCGATGAACCAGCGACCCTGTGGGTCGATGCCGATGGCCAGGATTTCGTATTTCTTTTTATCCATGGCATCGACGATATTTCTGGCCGAGATGAGAGAAATTTCGTGTTCAGCGGATTTGCCGCCGAACAGGATTGCCACGCGCAGTTTCTTTTTCATGGATTAGGGTTCCAAAAAAATGAGCGGGCCCTGTCACCAAGGCCCGCATCGAGGGGGCGGGAGAGACGTCGAGGCTAGGATTTCTTTGCTTGAGGGGCTTGCTGCTCGATGATCTTGACTACTTTGCCCGGGTAGCTTCGCTTCTCGAATTGATAGACATAGTATTTGGCCTTGATCGGATCACCTTTGTTGTCGAAGGCGATGGAACCGGTGACGCCTTTAAAGTTCTTGGTGTTTCTCACCGCAGCCGAGACGGCGGCGCGGCTTGGTTTCTTGCCACCGTTCGATTGGAGCGTCTGCTCCAGTGCCTTGATCCCAACCGACGCGGCGTCGTAGGCGTACATACCGAAAGATTCGACATCTTTACCAAAACGGGTTTTGAATTTTTTGGCGAAAGCGGCGGTTTCAGGGGATGCATCCTGCGGTCCGGCTACGCTGGTGTAATAGCTTCCGGTCACCGCGGCGCCGGCGATCTTGACCATCTCCGCTGAATCCAACCCGTCTGGCCCCATGAATTTTGCGTTGACCCCTTTCTCGCGCATTTGTTTCAACAAGAGCCCGCCCTGATGGTAGATGCCGCCGAAGTAGACGAGGTCGGGATTCTTCGCTTTCATCGGCGTGATGATCGGTGAAAAGTTGGCGCGTTCTTCGGTGCCCTCATAACCCAAGACCTTGAGCCCGAGCTTGTTGGCATCGTTGCGAAAGTTATCGGCCACACCTTGGCCATAGAGGGTCTTATCCTGGATGATGTAAACCGATTTGAGCTTGAGGTCCTGGGCGGCAAAGCGCGCTCCGACCGGGCCCTGCACGTCGTCTCGCCCGCAGACGCGATTGACGTTAGGATAGCCGCGATCGGTAATTTCCGTCGCCGTGTTGGCCGGTGAGATCATCACGAGCATCGCGTCCTTGTAAACCTCCGAAGCGGGAAGAGCGACGCCCGAGTTAAAATGGCCCACCAGCACCAAGACGTCCGGATCGGCGACCATGTTTCTCGCATTGGCAACGCCGACTTCGGGCTTGGCCTGGTCGTCCTGAGGCACCAAAACCAAATCATAGCCAAGGGCTTTGAACGCCTTGTTGGCTTCTTCGACCGCCAGTTGGGCGCCGAGTTTGATATGCTCGCCAAGGGCAGCCTGTTCTCCGGAAAGCGGCGCCTGAACGGCGATCTTGATGGTGCCTTTCTGTGCCCATACCGTCGACGGCAGGGAAGCTGAAAGCACGACGAAAATGGCAAGAAAGATGCGCTTAAGCAAGGTGGGGATGTCTCCTTTTATTGGAATGCACCATGCTAACAAATCCGTGCGCGCTGCGCCACCGTATTGACACCGTTTCCAACGCCAGGCAAACTTTGTTTCATGACCCTCAGCGTTGGCGTGGATATGGTGGAAGTCGAACGAATTCAGAAAGCGCTGGAAGACCCGCTGATCGGCAAACGTTTCCGCGCGAGAGTTTATACGGCAAAGGAAATTCAATACTGCGAAAAGAAGCGCCGTGGACGTTATGAGAGCTATGCCGGGCGATTTGCCGCTAAAGAGGCAGTGATGAAAGCCCTGGGACGAGGTTGGGGGTCAAAAGTCTGTTGGCTCGACATCGAAGTCGCGCGCGCCCGAAGCGGCAAGCCCGAGATCGTCTTGCACGATAAAACCGCCCGGCTTGCCGAGGAGATCGGCATCCGTCGTTGGTCCCTTTCTATAACCCACACCAAACAACATGGACTTGCCTATGTTATTGCTCAAATCGAGTAGGTCGAGCGGTGCTGGCGGCGGGGTCGAAGCCGTTCGCCAGTGCAAATCGCCGCCCTTCGCCTTTCAATCACGCCAAGTTTTTTTTGCCGGCAGCAAGAACAATGTCCCTAAAGCCCAGATGCCAAAGAACAAGCCCGCGACCGTCCAACCAAGTTTGTGCCGACCACTGTGTCCCGCGATCACTCGACAGAGAATGGCATCGAGCATGTGCACCAGAGCGGCCGTGCGCACTAAGGTCTCGGGCTCCATGTTGGATTTTATGAAAAGGAGTCCGGAGAGATAACCAAACAAATGATAGAAATCCACGATGAGCCCTTGACGCTTCCTTTTCACCGCGAATATACTCGGTCTCCTTTAAAATAGGAACATCGTCATGGCCGTGAAAACCATCGAGTGGAAGAATGACCGGGTCGTCATGCTGGATCAGCGGCTGCTGCCGCAGAAAGAAGTCTACCGCATTTGCCGTGACTACGAGGACGTGGCCCAGGCCATACGCGGGATGGTGATTCGCGGTGCGCCGGCCATCGGCGTGGCGGCGGCCATGGGCGTCGCCCTGGGGGCGGCGAAGACTAAAGGCAAGAATTTCGACCGCGGGCTGGAACGGATCTTTCTGACGCTATCAAAAACCCGGCCCACGGCGGTAAATTTATTTTGGGCCCTGGAGCGAATGCGCAAAGTTTATACGAACAACCGGAGCCAGGGTGTCGAAAGGATCAAGCGTCTGCTCAAAGCGGAAGCCCAAAAAATTTATCGGGAGGATATCGCCGCCAATAAACAAATGGGCAAATTCGGCGCGAGTCTGCTGCGCAATGCGCGGCAGGTCATGACCCATTGCAACGCCGGCGCATTGGCAACGGCGGGGTATGGAACCGCTCTGGGCGTCATTCGCGCTTTGAAGGAGTCAGGGAAGCCGGTCGAGGTATGGGTGAATGAGACGCGCCCCTTTCTTCAGGGGGCGCGGTTGACTGCCTGGGAGCTTAAGAAAGAAAAGATTCCCGCCACGTTGATTACGGACAACATGGCCGGCTACTTGATGCATCAGGGGAAGGTCGATGCGGTGGTGGTGGGTTGTGATCGCGTCGCGGCCAATGGAGACGTGGCCAACAAGATCGGCACCTATACCATCGCGGTGCTCGCGCGGCGTCATGCAATTCCGTTTTATGTGGCCGGGCCAACGTCTTCCATCGATATGAATTGCTCCTCCGGAAAGGATATCCCGATTGAAGAGAGAAACCCAAGAGAAGTGTCGCATATTTTCGGCAGGGCGATTACGCCCAAGGGGATCAAGATATTCAACCCGGCGTTCGATGTCACGTCACACGACTTGATTTCGGCGCTGATTACTGAGAAGGGAGTGATTCGTCCTCCCTTCCAAAAGAATCTACGGACTCATGTCGGTGATTGAAAAGAAAGACGAGCTGGAAGCCTATTTTCACGATGCCGGGAAGACGCGAGACCGCTGGCGCGTCGGTACCGAATACGAGAAGGTCGGCATCAACAAGAGTACGGGCAAGGCGATTCCCTACTCCGGACGACGGGGCGTTGAGTTTATTCTGCAACAACTGATCGAGGGGTTCGGCTGGGAGCCGGAGGAGCAGGATGGGCATATCATCGCGCTGAGCCGGGGGAATGCGCAGATTACCCTGGAGCCCGGCGGGCAGATTGAGCTCAGCGGCGAGCCCTGCGATAGCATTCACTGTACTTATGCCGAGTTTACGCAGCATATTCGTGAATTATTGGAAGTCGCGGAGCCCCTCGACATCGTTTTTCTGGGCTTGGGGATGCAGCCTGTCAGTCGATTGGACGAGATCGAATGGGTGCCAAAAAAGCGCTATCGCATCATGGGCCCCTACATGTCCAAGGTGGGCACTCTCGGTCAGCGCATGATGAAACAGACTGCCACGGTGCAGGCCAACATCGATTACCTGGACGAGAAAGATGCCATGGCGAAATTTCGCGCGGGCATGGGGCTGACGCCCATTATCATCGCCATGTTTGCCAACTCTCCGATTTGCGAAGGACGGTTGACCAACTATCGGAGCTTTCGCGAGCATATCTGGACGGACACGGATAAGAGCCGTTCGGGATTGCTGAAATTCGCTTTCGCGCCGGACGTCTCGTTCTGCCACTATGTCGAATACGCCCTGGATGTGCCGATGTATTTCATCATCCGTAATCACGATTACATCGACATGACCAGCATGACTTTCCGCCAATTCTTGGAGCGCGGTTATCAGGGTCAGCGCGCGACCCTCGAGGATTGGCACGATCATCTGACGACGCTTTTCCCGGAAACCCGCATTAAGCGCTACATCGAAGTGCGTTCCGCGGACAGCCAGCCGCCGGAGCTCATGCCCGCGTTGTCCGCCCTCATCAAGGGAGTGTTTTACGACCCCGATTGTTTGCAGGCGGCGTGGGATCTGGTCAAGAGTTGGACTTGGGACGAGCGGATGGAGGTTTACTTGGACTCGCACCGCGAAGCGCTGGCCGCGCGCATTCGCCGCTATGCGCTAATCGATCTCGCCAAAGAGCTGTTTCAGATCGCCTGGGAAGGGCTACGGCGTCAAAAAGCGCTCAACGGCCAAGGCGATGATGAAACGATCTATCTCAATCCGCTCAAGACGTTGTTGTTTCAAGGCAAATGCCCCGCCGATGTGCTGATCGAGAAATGGGAAGGCGAGCTCCAACAAGACATCAAGAAGCTGATCGCCTATACCGCCTACAAGTTGCCCTGAATCGCGTCGACGATCCGCCGATGGTTGGATTGGTTCAGTTGCCGGCTTAATTCGTTTTCCTCTACCCCGGTAAATCTCGTCAGGTAATGCTGCTTCAGAGAAGTGATCCTCCGGTAGCTGGTTTCCACGTGCGCCCGCACCGCGTCATCCCGCCCCGCTAAGGCACAGAGAAACTCGAAGGCGCCGATCGCCCGCGGCAGCTCATGGCAATAGAGCATAACGTCGATTCCGGCTCGGACACAGAGTGCGACGGCTTCTTCGTCACGGGTGTTGCCGGTGATCGCTTTCATTTCCATGTCGTCGCTGAAGACGACGCCGTCGTAGCTCACATCCTGACGTAATAATCCCGTAACGACGCTGTGCGAGAGTGTTGCCGGCAGCATGGGATCAAGCGCGCGATAAAGCACATGTGCTGTCATCAACGATTCGATCCCGTTTCGACAAGCGCTGAGAAACGGCGGCAGTTCGACGGTGCGCAATTCTTCCAGAGAACGATGGACCACCGGCAGATCCAGATGGGAATCTTTGTCGGTATCGCCGTGGCCGGGAAAGTGCTTGCCGCAGGGAATGACCCCGCCGTCGCGCAACCCTTTGATCCAGGGCTCGCTGAATCGCACCACGTCGGCCGGATTGGCAGCAAAGGCGCGGTCGCCGATGATCGGATTCCTAGGATTCGAATGGACATCCAGTACCGGAGCGAAGTTGAGATTGATGCCTACCAGAGCCAGCTCCTCGGCGGTCGCCTTGCCGGCTCTGTAAGCGAGCTTCACGCTGTTTTGTTTTCCGATACACGCCGCGGCGGGATAATGGGTGAAAGGTTCGGGAAGGCGATGCACCCGTCCACCCTCTTGGTCGATGGCGATGAACGGGGAATGGTTTTCGGCGGCTTCCCAGAGATCACGGCACAATCCAAGAATCTGGGCGGGCGCGCAACAATTGTGACTGAATAGGATGAAACCGCCGAAGGGATAGCGCTCGATGATTAACTTTTCTTCGCCGGTGAGTTCCTTGCCACTGACCCCGACCAAGAACATCTGAGCGATTTTTTCTCTTAGGGTTAACATCTCAAGCCGCTATAATACAGCAAGCTGCTGAAAAAGCCTCATATGCTTCGTTGCGCTCAATCGCCTCGCTACAACGTACTGCCCAAGTACGCCTCCGCTCATCGATTTTTCGCGCGCCTCGCCTCTGAGTCTTTTTGAGCAGCCTGCAAACAGAGTCTTTCAGCAACCTGCTAGACAATTTTTGGTCCATTGTGTACATTCGCCGCGTCAGATGACGAACTGTAAGTATATAGTCGTCGAAGGGCCCATCGGGGTCGGCAAGACTAGTTTGGCCAGGCTCCTCGCCAACGAATTTCAGGCCCGAACCGTCTTTGAAAAAGTCGAGGAAAACCCATTTCTGCCGAAGTTTTATCAGGCCCGGGAGACCTACGCATTTCAGAATCAGACCTTTTTTCTGCTCAATCGCTACCAGCAGCAGATCGAGCTCAGCCAGCAGGATCTTTTCAACCAGAATATCGTCGCTGACTATCTTTTCGCCAAGGACAAGATCTTCGCGACCTTGACCTTGACCAATGAGGAGCTGAATCTTTACCAACAAATCTATGCGCTTTTGAACGCCCGTGTGCCGAAGCCGGACCTAGTGGTCTATCTTCAGGCCCGGCCCGAAGTGCTTTACAAAAGGGTCAAAAAAAGGGATAAAAAATACGAACGGAGCGTGACCTTCGAATACCTCTCAGAGGTGGCTCAGGCGTACAACCAGTTTTTCTTCCATTATGATGAGACGCCTTTGCTGGTGGTAAACACTTCTGAGATTGATTTCGTTGCGAGCAGCAAGGATCTGGCTGACTTGATCAAGGAAATCAATAATATGGGTTTGGGGACACAGCACTACATACCGCTTGGATCCAGATAGTCTGGACCGAGACGGATGCCAATCGGCGCTAACTTGCGAGGAGTGAGGGGTGCGACTCGGCTCACCAGCGTTAGTTAGCCTTCCGGTTTCATCCGGAAGGCTTTTTTATTTTAGGAGAGTAACGCGATGGCAGAGAAAGTTACCGCACCCGAAATAGTTGGCCGAAAGCAGCAAGGCGAAAAAATTACCTGCCTCACGGCTTATGATTATTCCTTTGCACGGATACTGGATGGGGCGAACATTGATATCATCCTGGTCGGCGATTCGGTGGGCTGTGTTTTTCAGGGGCAGCCGAATACCTTGACTGTAACCCTGGACGAGATGATCTACCACACGCGGGCGGTAGCCCGGGGCTGCAGCCGTGCTCTGGTAGTCGGGGATATGCCGTTTCTCTCCTATCAAGTGAGCCGGGAACAGGCGATCAAAAATGCCGGGCGGCTCCTGCAAGAGGGCGGCGCGGAGGCCGTGAAGCTCGAAGGCGGTGTCGCCATAGATAAAACCATTGAGACCATCGTCAAAATCGGCATCCCGGTCATGGGTCACGTCGGGCTGACGCCCCAGTCAGTGCACCGCTTCGGCGGCTATAAGGTCCAGGGGAAGAGCCAAGAACAAAGGCAATCGGTGATGGACGATGCCGTGGCGGTAGAGGCATCCGGAGCGTTCGCCGTGGTGTTGGAGGGGATTCCTCTGGACTTGGCCAAGGAGATCACCGAGCGGCTGAGCATTCCCACCATCGGCATCGGCGCGGGGCCGCACTGCGACGGTCAGGTGCTGGTGATCCATGACATGCTGGGCTTGTTCGATGACTTTACGCCAAAGTTTGTCAAGCGTTATGCCGATCTTAAAGGATCGATCGCCGGCGCGGTAAAAAGCTTCATCAAAGAGGTTCGCGAGCAAAAATTCCCGGATAAGGAGCACTCGTTCCACTAAAAATGGGGGATTGGAGTACTGGAGCTTTGCAGTAATGGGGGATCGCCTTGCATGTCCCACCCCTCCGTTATGCCATCACTCCAATCATGGTTCTGCATATGGAGATCATTGAGCGCATCGAAGCGATGCAGCATTGGAGCGAAGCCCAGCGGCGCGACCGTTGCCGCATAGTCCTCGTCCCCACCATGGGGTTTCTTCACGAGGCGCATCTCAGACTTGTGCGCGACGGCAAGCAGCGTGGGGACCGGATCGTTGTTTCCATTTTCGTCAACCCGGCACAGTTCAGCCCCAATGAAGACTTCACCGTCTATCCCCGAGATTTCGACCGCGACCGAAGGCTGCTGGAAAAAGAGAACGTCAACGTTCTGTTCCACCCTTCGACGGCGGAGATCTATCCGGAGGGCTACGAGACTTACGTAGGGGTGGACAAGCTCAGCCTTTTTCTGTGCGGCGGCCATCGGCCTGGCCACTTTCGGGGCGTCGCCACGGTGGTTTCCAAGCTGTTTAATATCGTTCGCCCCCATGTGGCGATTTTCGGCGAGAAGGACTACCAGCAGCTCCGGGTGATTCGGCGCCTGGTGCAGGATCTGAACTTCGACATCGAGGTTGTCGGCCATCCGATTGTCCGTGACGCCGACGGTCTAGCCATGAGCTCGCGCAACGCCTACCTCAGCCCGGAGGAACGCCGAGCCGCTTTATGCCTTTCCCGGTCACTGCGCCGGGCGGCGTGCATGGCGCAAAGGGGAGTGATCAAGGCGCGGATTATCACCGAGGCGGTCCGAGCCGAGATCGAAGCAGAGCCCCTGGCGACGGTGGAATATGTTACACTGTGCGATGCGGTTACTTTGGAAGGGATCGACGAGGTCTACGCTGGTGCGCTGTTGGCACTGGCGGTGCGAATCGGCAAGACCCGGCTCATCGACAATACTATTCTCAAAAGCTAGAAGGGACGGCTGGCGTGGCGGAAGAAGCGCCGACTAAAGTCAGGGTAAGCGTGCGGGAAATCTTTCAAAGATACTTTCTGGCCGGTCTGTTGGTTTTCCTGCCGGTGGTGATTACCCTATGGTTTCTCGGCTGGGTCATCGCTCTCATGGACGGGTTGCTGGACGTTCTGCCGGATCGACTGCATCCGAACTCGTATTTGCCATTCGCGATACCGGGTCTAGGCGCGCTCATTACCGTAGCGTTGATCCTCTTTCTCGGTTTCTTGACCAAGGGAGTTGCCACCCGCCGGTTTCTCGCCGCCTGGGATAAGATTTTTGTTAAGATCCCGATTTTTCGCGGGGTGTACACCGCCGTGCAGAAACTGGTTCAGACTTTCCTGGGCCAATCGCAGAGCAACCGGCAGGTGGTGATGATCGAGTACCCGCGCAAGGGCGTGTATGCCGTGGGTTTTGCCATGGGGCGGGCCTGGCATGAGCTGGAAAAGAAAAACGAAGTGCCACTCGTGAATGTTTTCGTGCCGACGACCCCGAATCCAACCTCGGGGTTCTACCTGCTTGTGCCGACCAACGAAGTGGCACCCTTAAATATGAGCATGGAGGAAGCCCTCAAGCTCATTACCTCCGGTGGATTGAT
>Ga0105347_1000895_pt1 | contig 13344 bp, 12 predicted proteins | sample EasRivMeERMLT890_FD_89677 | JGI IMG/M metagenome (GOLD analysis project Ga0105347, IMG submission 89677) | Soil microbial communities from meander-bound floodplain in the East River, Colorado, USA - East River MetaG ERMLT890 | ecosystem: Environmental > Terrestrial > Soil > Floodplain | place... | reverse complement strand
TTCCGCCCTCATCGGCGAGCCGCTGCGCAATGATCTTATAGACTTCCGCAGAAAAACCGAGACCCAAATGAGTCGCGCGGACTTCGACGTGTTCCACGTCGATGCCGTTGTGATCGATGCAGGCCTCCCACGAGACGACGGCGTCGGCGCGTGAATAGATCGCGGTTACGGGTGTACGGAGCGAGACTTGATTGCGCATCTCGATTTCGGCCTCAATCGCAGCCATGTCCATACCGCGGCGGAGGAACCGGCGAGCGACAACCGTGTACTTGGGACCGCCGATGACAGGCGTCCCTAAGGTAATCACACGATGGACGAGATCGGGACGTTCACGGGCCGCCTCTCGGGCCAGATAACCACCCAGACTCCAGCCGATGAGTCGAACGTCTTGCTGGGTTCTACGAGAGAATGAGCCGATGCGTTTGAGGACACGAGGCAGCAGATCCGGGACATCGCCGGAGTTTCGTCCCAGTCCCCAGCCCCGCACCTGGTACCCCAACAGCCGCAGGTAGCTTTTGAGGACGGCGGTGGAACCGTCTCCAGCGCCGTATCCGGGAAGCAGCAGAACCGGTTGACCATGGCCGCGAGGTTGTCGCGCCAGGTCGGGCAGGCGCAGCATGAGCCGGGGCAGCTCGAAGAGGAACCGCACCTCACGAATCAAACCGGCCGTGGAGGGGGGCTCGAGGACCTTGATCATAATCTGCTGGGGCTAATTCGGTGAACCTGCGTCACGTTAAAACTTCCGGTGGATTAGACGGTGTCCGGATATATCTAGGCAAGTGTACTGCTTTGGCGGAGCCGAAACAATCTTCATGTTTCTTGTTGGGACGGGCGCCGGATCCTTGAAAAATAACCAGACCTGTCGAGCTTCCGTTGATAAGGGCGAGCCCTCCGCAGCGAGTCGGGAGGTACTGGCATTCAAGGTTTAAAGTTTAATGTTCAAGGTCCAAAAACGCGCTGAAACCTTGAACCTGGAACCTGGAACGTTGAACTTTGAACATCTTTTGGACCAGCTTAGGATTCGGTTTTGTTCGGATAGGGACAAAGCGATCTGATGGTACAGGCCGGACACCGCGGGCGCTTGGCAAGGCAAACCCGCCGTCCGTGGTATTGGAGCAAATGGCAGAAGCGAACGCGCTCCTTCTCGGGCACCAACAGGGTCAGATCGAATTCGATCTTGTCGGGATTGGTGTTGTTGGAAAAACCGAGCCTTTGCGAGAGGCGCATGACATGGGTGTCCACGCCGATGGTTTGTTGGCCGAAGGCGTTGCCAAGCAAGATATTGGCGGTTTTTCGTCCTACGCCGGGAAGGGTTAGCAGGTCGTCCAGCTGGTTGGGAACCTTGCCATTGAAGCGCTTGACGATTTCACTACAGCAGTTGTGAATCGATTTGGCTTTGTTGCGGTAGAAGTTAATCTTGTTGAGCCGGCTTTCCAGCTTCGGCAACGGAGTCCTCGCGTAGTCTGCGGCGGTTCGATTTGCTTTGAAGAGATCAACGGTAACTTTGTTTACCAAATCGTCCCGCGCCTGAGCGGCAAGGATGAGAGCGATCAGCAACTCCAGCGGATTCGTGAAATCCAGATCGAGCTTGGCGTCAGGGTGGGCTTGTTCCAAACCGGCGATGACCGTCTTGATCCGGGCCCGCTTGTCGGCCGCTTTCGGTTTCGCTCTCTTTCTGGCAGTCATTTCGTTTTACGACGAGTTATGTTACCAAAACTGTAAGTAGAAAGGGAGGCATGTAGCATGAGTTCAGTTCAGTCGATCAAGCAAGACATTCGCGGATTGAAGAAACAAAAGGCCGAGCTGGCGGGCGCGTCGGGTAATCGCAAGAAGGTAAAGCGGATCCAGAGAAAGGTTAAACTGCTCAAACGCCAAAGCCGTCAACTGGCCCGCGAAGCCAAGTTGGCTGCGGCCACAAAGGCCGCCGAGCCGGCTGCACCTGCCGCTGGGTAAAGTTCCATGAACACGGGGCGTCCGGTGCGCGGCCGAGGATCGGCTAGCAACCCGAAGAATCGCTTTGAGACCGTCGAGCGGATCCCGGAGCCTCCGGACGACAGCGACGAGATTTCTTCCCCCTCCACTCAGTTTTTCCCCGATACGACCAAGTCCATCATCGCATATAACGACAGCCCGGACGTGGGTTTCGACGCCAGTATCAACCCTTACCGGGGCTGCGAGCATGGTTGTGTCTATTGCTACGCTCGCCCGACCCACGAGTATCTCGGTTTTTCTTCGGGGTTGGATTTTGAAACTAAGATCATGATCAAGGAAGACGCGCCGGAGCTTCTCCGCAAGGAGCTCTCGAGCCCGAAGTGGCGACCCCAAGTGGTGGCCCTAAGCGGCAACACGGATTGCTACCAACCGGTGGAGAAAAAGCGCGGGCTCACACGCCGTTGTTTGGAGGTGTTTCTAGAGTTTCGCAATCCGGTAGTGATCGTGACCAAGAATCATTTGGTGACCCGCGATATCGATGTCTTGTCCGAGTTGGCGCGCTACCAGTGCGTCGGCGTGACGATTTCATTGACGACCTTGGACGCGAAACTGGCGGCGTTGATGGAGCCCCGCGCTTCTCGTCCGGCAAGACGGTTGGCCGCGATCAAGGCTCTTTCTGAAGCCGGTGTTCCGGTCGGTTATCTGCAAGCCCCCATGATCCCCGGTCTTACCGACGCCGAGGCGCCGGCCATCGCGCAGGCAGCGGCGCGGGCCGGCGCGACGTTTTCCGGCTATGTGGCGCTGCGGCTGCCGTTCGCGGTGAAATCATTATTCGAGCAATGGCTCGAACAGCACTATCCCGAAAAAAAAGCAAAAATTCTCAACCGGCTACGTGCCATTCGCGAGGGAAAACTCAACGATCCCAATTTTAAGAGCCGCATGCGCGGCGAAGGTATCTTCGCCGAACAGATGGCCGGTCTTTTTCAGCTAGCACGCAAAAAATCCGGCATCCAGGAGCGCTGGCCGGAGTTGACGACGAAACATTTTTTGCGGGCTTCAAGATCGCAACTCGATCTCTTCGGAGTCTAAACCGCCCGTGGGTTAAGGCTATTTTGTTGGTTGTTTCTCGATATCATCGGATTCAGTTGCACTAGCCTTACCCTTGCGATTTTCAACGGTAGACCCTGCCCTGAAAACGATCATTGGACGCCATACTTCCTCTTATCCTCCTGGTTTTGTTGATGACTCTGGTAGCGGTCCATCGCCCCGCGGTCGCCTTGATTGCAGGCGGCCGCTACGGGACCCGAATAGCTGCTGCACCCGCTTCCGCTACCGCCGCTGCTACTGCCATCGCTTCCCATGTTCGCCGCGGCTCTGGCCGCTGCGGCGATGGCAGCTTTCAGGGTGTCGTAGTTATTGCGTGCGTAGGTATTCCCGAGAGACTCCGCTTGCTTGTAGCACCGGAACGCCTCGTCATAGTTGCCTAATGTCTGGTAAGTCGCGCCGAGACTATTCCATCCATCGTGGTTTTTCGGATTGAGCTTCAACGATTGGCGAAATGCGATGATTGCCTTGTTCTGCCGGTCGCGTTCGTTTCCCCACATCAGACCCAGGTTCCGATAGGCAGTTCCCAGATTGTGCCAATCCGCCCAGTTGCCGTGGGGCGCCGCCAGCTTCATGTTGCTGTCGAGAGCGGCGACGGCGAGATCGAACTGGCGCGTCTCCCGGTAGGCGGAGGCGAGGTTGTTCCAATAGTTCGGCTTGCGCGGGTCGATCTCGGTGGCGCGCTTGAAGGCGTTCACGGCATCCTCGAAGCGCTTCACTTTCATGTACTGCACGCCCAGAGTCTGCCAGGCGCCGTGCCGGTTCGGGTCGAGGCGCACGACCTGTTGGAATGCTGGAATCGACGCCTCGGGTTGCTGCAGTCCCGTCGCGTAGTTATTGCCGAGGTAGTACCAGGCCAGTGGGTTGTTGGGTTCGGCCTTTGTCCAGGCCGTGGCATACTGGCTCAGTCCGTTCCAGTCCTTCGCCCGCACGAAATGGTTGGCGCCTTCGACGGAATAGCGGGTCTGAGCCACCACAGTCGATACCGGAGCCGCTAGCGCGATCCCAAGGGTCAACGTCATCAGCAGGGTGACAGTTACGGAGACTCGCCTGGCGCGCTGCGGGTTCACGGCCTGCGTTGCATGCTCGAAGATTGGAGAGCGTCCCTTTTCTCCGGCCTGCAGATCGAGGGCGGCGGTCATCGTGGGTTTCATCCCTGTGCTTATATAGCCGGTGGAAAGGGCTCGGGTAGCCTCGACGTTGCCACTCTTAAATTCCATTTTCATAGTTGAACCTCGCTACTCATCGGTGATTTGTTCACTGGTGGCCTAGACCTCTCCGTAGGATTATGGTTCCCTATTCCCGTTTGGCGAAACACTGTGTTCCCTCCAAATATCATGCTTGGTTGTCTCTGGTTCACAGGTTTATCGCCAACCTCTCCCGGTGGCAAACTTTCAGCTGAAGAGGTGAATGGGTAGTTGAAGCAACCAGATCCACCCATGGAATAGTTGCGCAAGGTCAGATCGCCGCTGGTTATTTCCTTTTCAAAGACGAAAGCACTGCGAATGCGCCACAATCCGGTCATGGCGGCTATCGCAGCATGTAGAACAAAAAAACAACCCAACCGGGAAAACTGACTGCCGCTGACCATTGCCAAATGGATTTAGATAAGTAGCGCGAAGCCAAGCAGAGCGCGGTTCATGTATTTTCACGGGTAATTCCTTTGGGTTTAATATGAGATAGACACGCCTGGGGAATTTTGTCCTTTCCGCCTACGACCATCCGGCAGCGTCTAGTCGCAGTAATATTCGATGGTGTAGCCGTTGGGGTCGGAGAAATAGATTGCGTGTTTGCCGCGTCTGCCTTCGACTTCGATCTCGTTTTCCTTAAGTTGCTTCTCCAGGCTTGTGAGTCCGGCCTTGGTCGTCTTGAAGCCGAAGTGTTGCAGCGCCGCATTGGCAGCGATCCGTTTCTTGGTGCCGACGAAATTAATCAAGTCCTGACTCGCCGGAGAGCGAAGAAAAACCATGTTGGGCGGCACCCGAAAGGCAACTTTCAAGCCGAGAACTTTCGTGTAAAACTGCTCGGTCTTCTTGAGATCGCGGGTCAGCAGCGCAATGTGCAAAAGGCCGTGATTCGCCATGGCCAGATCCTCCTGCAATTCGGTGGAAACGTCTAAGCTCTTAGGCTCTCCTATATCCTGTCGGTAGTGCTGGAGGCAACCGAGCTCACCGCCGATGGTTTTTACAACGCGGGCAATACTTGCTACGTTAACATTCTTCACTCTTAGTGATCGCTTCATGACTTCCTCCTCGGTGTCTTATTCGCGAGTTCAAAGACCGCGTATCTTCTATGGCTGGGCCATCGTCGCGGTTGGCTTTTTGTCGCATCTCGTCTGCGCCTTTCATATGTCGAGCACGTTGAGCGTGTTTCTCAAACCGCTGACTGAAGATTTGCACGTCTCCCGCGGGTTGTTTTCGCTGCTGCGGTCCGGCGAGATCGTGATCGGCGCCGCCATGGCGCCCTTCATCGGTCCGCTGGTGGACCGCTACGGCGGCCGCTGGCTCGTGGCCGGGGGCGCTTTGATGGCCACCGCCGGCTTCCTTTTGCTCGGTGTAGTAGCAGAGTTCTGGCAGTTTCTTTTGATTCGCTTGAGTCTTGTGACTCTGGGCGGTGTTTTCATGTGCCAGGTCGTCATTACCGTGACCATCGCGCGTTGGTTCGTGCGCAAGCGAGGACGCGCGGTGGCCATCGCGAGCCTGGGGCAGGGGATGTCCAAGGTGGCGATTCCGCTGGTGACGGCAGCCCTCTTCGCCTGGATCGGTTGGCGCCACACCTGGACTGTGTTCGGCGTTCTGACATTCGTGCTGGTTGTCTTGCCGGCGATTATTTTTCTCCGTCGCAGTCCCGAAGACATGGGAATGAAGCCGGACGGAATCGATGAGGCGGCCGAAAACGCGGCTCCAGAGACAGCGCGCAGTGGCATGCCGTCTTCAACGGAAAGAAAGACAACGGATGAAGCGGTGTGGAGCCGCCGCGAAGTGCTCCGCACGAAAACGTTCTGGCTCATCTGCTTGACCTATGGCATTGTCAACGTGGGCATTGCCGGACTCAATTTACACATCTTCGCCTATGTTTCGGACGTCGGTTATCCGGCCATGGTGTCCGCCACGGTGATGAGCATTGTTGCCAGTACGCAGCTTATGTCCACGCTACTCTGGGGATTGTTGAGTGAGCGGATGAATATCAACAAAGTGACCATGATCATGTTTCTGGTCCAGGGCCTGGGCTTGATCACGGCTATTTCGTCGTCCCAGCTGGCGCCGATCTATGTCGGGTTTTTTATCTACGGCGCGGGTCTGGGCGGCAGTCAGGTCCTCCAGGAGTTGATCTGGGCGAATTACTATGGACGCGTCTCTCTCGGCACGGTGCGTGGATTGGGCATACTCATCAGTCACACTATCGGGGCAGCCGGCGCGCCGTTCTTCGGTTTCCTGCACGACGCCACCGGAAGCTATATGAGCTCGTTTGTCATGTTCGTGATCGCTGTGATGATTTCGGCATTTTTGATCCTGTTGGTCCGGGCGCCAGAAAAATGACTTGCGACGGTTGCCGATCCGCCGGGCATTCCATCGTCTCCCTATCGACCGGCGCCGGCAGAACGTGCACAATGAACAATCACCCGTGAGTTCATGACAGAGAATCCCACTGCTTCCCTGGTTCGCCTGCGTCTCGGCGGCGTTCGCGACGGCGCGTTCGTCATCGTTATCGAAGGCCGCCTGGACTCCAGTACCACGGGAAAGATTTGGCGGCAGGCGACTGAAGCCGTAGCCAGAGCGAAAGCGCGGAACATAGTCGTTGACGCCGGAGCCGTGGACTATTGCGACGGCTCCGGTATCGCGTTGCTGGTTCACTTGCGCGATTTGCAGTACAAGCGCGCCGGCCAGCTGGAGATCCACGACCTGCGCGCCGACTTTCAGAGGCTCTTGGATGAATGGGATCCCGGAGATCTCGCGCGGTTGGAGAGCCGCCGCCCGCCGAAGACAAATTTGGCCGAGGATGTGGGCCGGGCGATCGTAGGCTTCTGGGAGGATATTCGATCGCTGATCAGTTTTGTCGGCGAGCTGGTATCGGCACTCGGCCGAGCGGCCCTTGATCCGAAGAGTGTCCGCTGGCGCGACGTGGTGCGGATCGCGGAGACTGCCGGGGTCAACGCTCTGCCCATTGTCGCGCTGGTTAGTTTCCTGATGGGTGTGATCATGGCATTTCAGGGCGCGATTTCGCTGCGACGTTTCGGCGCTGACATCTTTGTCGCCAACCTGGTCGGCCTGGCGATGCTGCGCGAGCTGGGTCCGCTGATGACGGCGATTATCTTGGCCGGCCGCTCGGGATCGGCGTTTGCCGCCGAGCTCGGCACCATGAAAGTTCGCGAGGAGATCGACGCCCTGAAGACCATGGGACTGGACCCCGTTCGCTTTTTGGTGGTGACCCGGGTCACCGCTGCGGTTGTGATGATGCCGCTGCTGACGGTGTTTGCCGACTTGCTGGGGCTTGTCGGTGGCGCCGTGGTGATGCGTTCTTTCGGTATCCCCGTGATCACTTTCTATCACCAGGTCCAATATCAGGTGACCTACGGCTCTTTCGTCGGCGGCCTGGTGAAATCCTTTGTGTTTGGGATCTTGGTAGCTGCCATCGGGTGCCTGCGCGGATTGCAAACCACCACCGGCGCCAGCGCGGTGGGTGAGTCTACGACCCGGGCAGTGGTGAGCGGTATTGTTCTGATTGTTGTTACCGACGGAATTTTTTCCGTCGTCTTTTATTATCTCAACGTGTGAACGAGCATGAGCGCGGATCGGGAAGCCATTATTCGAGTGGAAAACTTCACCGCGGCCTATGACGGCCAAGTGGTGCTCGAAAATGTGAACTTTGAAGTTTTCACCGGCGAAATTTTCTGTGTGCTCGGCAGCTCGGGTTCCGGCAAGAGCACCTTGTTGAAGCACATGATCGGACTGTATCAACCCGCCGAAGGCAGAATCCTCATCGAAGGCCACGATATCGCCTCGGCCCAAGGCGACGAGCGGCTCCAGCTGCTCAGGACCTTCGGCGTCATGTATCAAAGCGGCGCCTTGTTCGGTTCCATGACCCTGCTCGAAAACGTCTCGTTGCCGCTGGAGGAATTCACCGATCTGCCGCCGGACGCGATCCGTTTGATCGCCCTGATGAAACTTAAACAGGTGGGCCTGGAGAGCTTCGGCGATCTGATGCCGTCGGAGCTGAGCGGCGGGATGCAAAAACGAGGCGCCATTGCGCGTGCCATGGCGCTGGACCCTCGGGTGCTGTTTCTCGACGAACTGTCAGCGGGATTGGATCCGGTGACTTCGGCCGAACTGGACGAGCTGGTGCTGCGTCTGTCGCGCAGCCTGAAGATCACCTTCGTGGTGGTGACCCATGAGCTGCCGAGCATCTTTGCAATTGCGGATCGCATTATTATGTTAGATAACGAGGTGAAGGGTATCGTGGCCCTTGGCAAGCCTGAGGATCTGCGCGATCACAGCGACAACCCGCGCGTACGCCAGTTTTTCTCCCGCAAGGCTTCGTCCGAAAGCTGACTTAGAGTTAGAGATCGAGAATGTCTTCGGCTTTTTGCCGTCATGAATAAGCTGAGCTACTTTAAGATCGGTCTATTCGCGATCAGTGCCATCGTGCTGGCGGTCATTGGCATCATCCTTTTGGGAGTCGGCAGCGTGTTTCAAAGAAACGCTCTCGTGGAAACTTACATCGAAGAGTCCGTCCAGGGCTTGGATGTCGGTTCGCCGATGAAATTTCGCGGTGTGCTGGTGGGGAAGGTGGAACAGATTACGCTCACCAGCGCCGTGTATGATACGCGACGTCGCTACGTTCTGGTGCGCGTGGGCATCACCTCGAACCTATTTCAGTTTCCGTTGGCGGACCCTAATGACCCGATTCTTAAAACTGAGCTTGATCGAGGATTCCGGGTGCGGTTGGCGTCTCAGGGGTTGACCGGGGTCGCTTATCTGGAAGCGGATTATCTCGATCCGGAGCGCAATCCGCCGCTGGAAATCGACTGGCAACCGCAGTACCCTTACATACCTTCCGCGCGAAGCCGGATTGTCCAATTAAGCGACTCGGTGGAAAGTATTTTGCGGAACTTCGAACAGCTTGATATCCCCCGGCTTACGACCAGTCTTGACACGTCCCTGGCGGCTATGACCAAGCTCGCGGAGGGGGCCAATGTGGACAAGATCGGCGCCCAAGCCAACGCGTTTCTAACTGAAGTGAGAGAAACCAATCGGCAACTCAAGGCGCTCGTTGCGAGTCCGGAGCTCAAATCGACACTCGTCGACGCGGCGGCAGCCGCGGGCGGCGTGCGACAGATTATCGAGCGGGCGGAAAAGCCGCTGAATCAAGTGCTGGCCGATTTGCCACGGGTCTCCGAGGGCCTGGAGCGTTTGGTGACACGGCTCGATGCCGTTTCAGCGGATCTGCCGGATACCAGCGCTCAGCTGCGACAGACCCTTCAACGGCTGAACCGTTTGATCTCCAGCCAGCAGCAGGACATCGAAAAGACCGTGGACAACCTGCGCTCCATATCGGAGAATCTAAAAGAGGTTACGGACGATTCCAAAAAGTATCCGTCCCAAGTATTGTTCGGCGCGCCGCCGCCGCCTTCGAAAGTCATGGGACGGTGAAAGACTTGGCCATCTTTGGCATCAGGCGCTGCTGAAAAACTCTCTCGGAGTCCTTCGACGGGTTCAGAGCTTACCCAGTTTATCGAAGGGACGAGCGGAGAGAAGTTTTGAAATGATTGAGAAAATTCCGTGCATGCTGAGGTTCTCGAAGCATTCGGTATTTTTTTTCAGCAATCTGCTAGCGCTGCTGGTCCTGTGCGCCGCTTGCATCGGCGTCGAACGGGGCTACCCAGACAGGCGTTATTTTGTGCTCGAGGTTCCGGCGCAGGTAAACCCGTCGAACCCGAGTAGCGGCGAAACTCTGCAAGTGTCGAATGTGCGCGTCTCGCCGCGATACGCCGACCGGGGTTTTATCTACCGCACGTCGGAGTCGGCCTACGAATCCGACTTCTATCACCAATTCTTGGTTCCTCCCGCCGCGCTCATGACCGAGGAAATCCGCAAAGGCTTGATTGCCAGAGAAGTCTTTAAATATGTCATCAGTCCATCGAGCCCGTTGCCGCCGAGCTTCGTCCTGGAAGGCTCGGTGAATGCGCTCTACGGCGATTTTCGCAACCCCGACTCGCCTCGGGCCGTTCTGGAGATGGAGTTTTTCGTGACCAGTGAAATACCTGTGAAACCCGGCATCCTCATGCAGAAGCGTTACCTAAAGTCGATCCCGTTATCCGGTCGCTCACCGGAAGCCTTGGTCAAAGGCTGGAACGAAGCGCTGGCAGAAATTCTAACCTCCCTAGTGGCGGACCTGAGGACCATAGCTGTAAAGAGTTCCTGATATCGGGTTTCAGTTTGAATGGTTAACAGGGATCAATGACGGATCCCGCTTCAGTACCCTCCCAAAAATCATTGACAAAGCCGGAGGCCCATTTTCGTCATTCCGGCGAATGCCGGAATCCAGGTTTGCTTCACTCAACGTGCGGTGGTGACGAAGGATTTGGAGATGGACTCGAGATTGCGCGAGCGCGTTTGACAGCTCATGGCCGGTAGTGGAATAAGTACAACGCTCCCATGCCGCCGAATGCTACGAAGCCACTGGCGCGTAAGTCTAGGGGTCATTTTGGACTCGCCGTGAGTGCGTGACCGAGAAAGACGAACGTCAGTTCTTGGTACGGGGTCTCCCAGCCGAACAGAGTGTCAAGTTCGATCTACGATTGCATAGCCCGGCTGGTTCTTCGCTGTTTAGGTTTTCTGATTTTGGCGTCCGACAAAATTCCCTCTCCCGCTGGAAGAGGGTCAGGGTGAGGGAACCCCGCATGAATCACAAAGTCATTCCTTTTCTTCTCGCTGTCTCAGTTCTAATTTGTTTCCACTCCGTCGCCCAAGCGCAGCAGGCAAAGAAGGTCCCTCGGATAGGCTATCTCTCGGCGCTCGATCCAGTTCGTGAGTCCGCCGGTTCCGAGGCAATTCGGCTGGCTCTGCGCGAGCTTGGCTACATCGAAGGACAGAACATCGCTTTCGAGTACCGATATACGGAAGGGAAGGTCGATCGGGTCCCTGAGCTTGCGGGCGAGTTGGTCCGTCTCAAGGTTGACATCATCGTAGTATCAGGAGGGAGCAGGCTGATCCAGGCGGCCAAGAATGCGACCAAGACGATTCCCATCGTTATGACAGGCGGTGGGGGCGATCCCGTCGAGTTAGGCCTAATTGAAAGCCTTGCCCGTCCAGGCGGCAACGTTACCGGCATTACAACCCTTTCCAGAGAACTAGCCGGGAAGCGGCTGGAGCTACTCAAAGAAGCGGTTCCCAAAATTGCGCGTGTCGCGGTTCTCTACGATCCAGCTCTACCTGCTAGTTCACTCGATGTGAAAGAGGTTCTCCCGGTCGCGGCGCGGGCGCTAGGGTTGACTGTTCGGTTCTGGGAGGTACGAGCTGCGGGCGATTTCGATCGGGTTTTTGCTGCGCTAAACAAGGAGCGCCCTGATGGACTCTATCCCACGGGGGGCCCGCTAATAAATGCTAACGGAAAGCGGATCGCGGACTTTGCGTTAAAGAGCCGGTTACCGTCGATGTACCAGCGCAGAGAAGCTGTTCATGCTGGTGGGCTCATGTACTACGGGGCGGACATCGCGGACAGCTACAGGCGTGTCGCTTATTACGTGGACAGAATCCTGAAGGGAGCCAAGCCTGCCGATCTGCCAGTGGAGCAGCCGACCAAGTTCGAGCTGGTGATCAATCTTAAGACCGCCAAGCAGATCGGCCTGACGGTCCCGCAGTCCTTGCTGTATCGGGCGGACAGGGTGATTCGATGAGACGAATTCAAGGGACAAGCAAATATGAAAACTAACCAAGCCTGAATATCCTACAGGCTCAAAATGATGCGGATGCGATTTTCCACTTCTTCCATCATGGGATTTGACAAGGAGCCAATTTCTTGGCGAAAGGACTCGTTGGCCACAGCGATCACTTGGCCTAGAAGTAGATCGCTGTCGCGGGAAACCCCGCCTTGGCCTTTCTTGAGGCGAAACCGAAGAATTCCCGGATTTTCAACCAGGCGGGTTGTCGTTGGGATGACGATAGCCGATGGATACTCGGCCTCATTGACGAGATCGGATTGGAGCACCAGGGCAGGCCGAAGCTTTCCAGGTTTGGTTTTGATGCGAGGATTGAAATCGATGATGTATAAGTGTCCCCTCTTGACGGGCATTTACTCGTTCCCATTCGCACGGGCGAAACCAGCGTTGAAAAGGTCTCTGTTCTCCTCACGATCAGCCGCGCCGCAGCGATTTACGGAGTCCTGGATATCACGCCGTAATTTTTCTTCCTGGCTTTTCTTTTCCAAAGTTCTGAGCGCGGCGCGGATCAGCGCCGATTTGCTCGCGATCCCCAGTTCTTTACGCAGCCTTTCGATCTGTTCTTCTTCCTTTTTTGAAACGGCGATCGCTCCCATAATGCCTCCTATTAGCAGACTTATTATGTTATTTATAATTCAGCCTATGATTCTAGTCAAACCCCAATCGCATCAGAGCCGCGAGTTCGCATCTTCGGACTGCAACTCCGGTCAACAAAAAGTTTGTCGCGCAAGTTGCGAGGACCTCCAACAAAGAACCGAGGCTGCGCAGATTCATCGTAGGTGGCCACGTAGATCGGCCTGACGATTGGCGTTAGGTGTGAGGCGAAAGCCGTGAGGGGGGAGACAGGAATGAAATCAATGATTGGAACTATTCTCAACTGTTTACTGACGACTGTCTTGCTGACAGCTGCGTCCCTGGTTCAGGCGCAGCAGCCAAAGAAGGTCCCTCGGATAGGGTATCTAGCGCCGGGCGATGCAGCTAGTGAGTCCGCCCGTTCCGGGGCAATTCGCCTGGCTCTGCGCGAGCTTGGCTACATAGAAGGACAGAACATCGCCATCGAGTACCGATATGCGGAGGGGAAGATCGATCGGGCCCCTGAGCTTGCCGCCGAGCTGGTGGGTCTCAAGGTTGATATCATTGTGGTAGCAGGGGACAGATCGGTCCGGGTGGCCAAGAATGCGACCAAGACGATTCCCATCGTCATGGTGGGCTCTGGGCTCGATCCTGTCGAGGCAGGCCTGGTTGAAAGCCTTGCTCGTCCCGGCGGCAACGTCACCGGCCTCACAAGACTTATCAGGGAACTAGGCGGGAAGCGGCTGGAGCTGCTCAAAGAAGCGGTACCCAAACTTTCCCGTGTCGCGGTTCTCTAC
>Ga0105347_1000894_pt1 | contig 13353 bp, 7 predicted proteins | sample EasRivMeERMLT890_FD_89677 | JGI IMG/M metagenome (GOLD analysis project Ga0105347, IMG submission 89677) | Soil microbial communities from meander-bound floodplain in the East River, Colorado, USA - East River MetaG ERMLT890 | ecosystem: Environmental > Terrestrial > Soil > Floodplain | place... | reverse complement strand
TGGACGCCTCCAACATCTTCAAGCCCGCTCTGTCGCGCGGCGAACTTCAGTGCATCGGGGCCACCACGCTCAACGAGTTCCGGAAGTACATCGAGAAGGATGGCGCGCTGGAACGCCGCTTCCAGATGGTCATGGTCGATGCCCCGTCCGCGGAAGACACCATCCAGATTCTGCAGGGGCTGCGTTCGAGATACGAAGATCACCACAAGGTGCACATCTCGGATGCCGCGCTGCAGTCGGCCGTGCGACTCTCCGACCGCTACATCTCCGGCAAGTTTCAACCCGACAAGGCGATCGACGTGATCGACGAGGCCGGCAGCCGCGCCCACCTCGCGAGCTACACCAAGCCTGAAGCGTTCAACGAGATGGAGCAGTCCATCTCCGAAATCCAGACCGACAAGGAAGCCGCCGTCAAGAACCAGGAGTTCGAGCGCGCGGCCCAGCTGCGCGACGAACTGAAGCTGCGGCGACAGCAGCTGGAAGACCAGAAGCGCAAGTGGGAGGAGGAGCGGCAGAAGCAGGTGGTGGAGCTCTCCGAAGAAGACGTGGCCAAAGTGGTGAGTTCGATGACCGGCATTCCGCTGTTCCGGCTGGAGGAGGCCGAGTCGTCCAAACTCCTGCGTATGGAGGAGGAGCTGGCCAAGCAGGTGGTGGGCCAGGAAGAGGCCATCTCCGTGATCTCCAAGGCCATCCGTCGCGCACGCGCCGGGCTGGCCGATCCGCGCCGCCCCATTGGCTCGTTCGTGTTTCTCGGGCCCACGGGCGTGGGCAAGACCGAGCTGGCGCGTGCCCTCGCCAACTTCCTGTTCGAAGATCCCGATTCGCTCGTGCGCATCGATATGTCCGAGTACATGGAGAAATTCTCCGTGTCGCGTCTGATCGGCGCTCCCCCCGGCTACGTGGGCTACGAGGAGGGCGGCCAGCTCACCGAGAAGGTGCGCCGCAAGCCGTATTCGGTGGTGTTGCTCGACGAAGTGGAGAAGGCGCACCCCGAAGTGTTCAACATACTGCTTCAGCTGCTCGACGACGGGACGCTCACCGACAGTTTCGGACGCAAGGTCAACTTCTCCAACACGGTGGTGATCCTCACGTCCAACATCGGGACCCGCGAGCTCAAGAGCGGCAAGTCGCTGGGGTTCCAGACCGAATCGACGGACAACACCTACGACTACATGAAGAAGAAGGTCACCGACGAGCTGAAGCGCATCTTCAACCCCGAGCTTCTCAACCGGCTTGACGAGACCATCATCTTTCACCCCCTGGGCGTGCCGGAAATCGAGAAAATCGTCGATATTCTCATGACCGATGTGCGCAAACGGCTCACCGAGCGCGGTGTGCAGTTCACCCTCACGGACGACGCGAGAGTGTATCTGGCCGAAAAAGGCTTCGACCCGCAGTACGGAGCGCGGCCGCTGCGGCGGGCCATCCAGAAGTATCTGGAGGATCCGCTGGCGGAGGAGATCCTGCGGGGCAAGCACGGCACCGAGGTCGACGTGGTCATCACGGCCGACCGGCAGGCCGGGCGCCTGGCCTTCAAGATCACTCCACGGGGCGAGGAAAAGAAAGAAGCCCGCGGCCTGTCGCGGGCAAGCTAAGAGCCTGGGGCGGCGGGCGATCCTGCCGCCCCGATCTTCCTCTCAGGCGCTACGGCACGCAGCTTCCCACGGGTGCCGGTCCCGATTTGAACACGAAATTCACCAGGTAAATGATGTCCGCCGCCGTGATGTCGCACGACAGGTTCACGTCGCCGAACGAGAGCGGCACGGGCGACGCCCCGCCCTTGAACACGTAATTCACGAGAAACACGATGTCCCCCGAGGTCACGGCTCCGTCGGCATTCAAGTCGCCGTCGGGTCGAAGCGGCTGGTTCACCACCAGCGTGATCTCCCGCTCCATTTTTGTGGTGATCACCGCGTTGTCCTGCGCCATCACGGTGAAGGTGAAGGTGCCCATCTGAAGCGGCGCGCCCTGGACCACACCCTGGGGCGAAAGCGCCAGCCCCGGCGGCAGCGTGCTGGGCGCAACCAGTGACCAGGTGTACGGCGCCTGACCGCGCACAGCCTTCAGGGTGTCGGTGTACGGCTCATCGCGCTGCGCCGGTTTCAGTGAATCGGTGACCACCGCCACGCCGATGTAGACGTCTTTCAGGATCCAGCCCAAAGGATCCAGCTCGAGCGTGGTGGGTGAAAACGAGAGCGGAAGTTCGAACCACTGCACGCGCTGGGAATTCTGCACCCTCGCCGTAAGCGCGTCGGTGCCATTGGAGAAGCGCAAGTCCACGGGCATCTCGAAAATCTGCGGCTGCGTCCCCTGAATCTGCTCCAGGCGAACCTGGGAGATCACCTGGGTTCCGGAGCCTTCCGTATAGTAGCCAACGACGTAACGCGGGTAGTACGTGCCGTAACACCAGTCGGCGAAGAACTCCGAGAGGTCCAGGCCCGACACCTGCTCGCACACGGCCTGCAGGTCCTCCGTGGTGGCCGAGCGCCCCTGGAACTGAGAGCGGTACTCCGCAAGGCAGTCGAAGAAGACGGCGTCACCCAGCACACCGCGCAGCATGTGCACGATGAACCCGCCCTTGTCGTAGGACAGCCCGCCGTGAAAGATGCGATTGACCGAGGTGGTATCGTCCACGATCACTGTGCCGCCGCCCTTGTACGCCATGGCACTCATGTAGCTGCGATACGTGGAGGGTCCGAAGAGCCACTCCTGGTAAATCGCTTCGCTGAAGCTCGCAAACCCCTCGTTCAGCCAGATGTGCTTCCAGTCGCGGCAGGTGACGTTGTCGCCCCACCACTGGTGGGACAGCTCATGCGAGGTGAGATTTCGGCTGTACGACCCCGGCGTCTGGCTGGTATTGGTCTGGTGCTCCATCCCTCCGCCCCAGGGGAAGTGGCTGATGGCGTACTTTTCCTGCAGAAAGGGATAGGGGCCGTAGGCGGCACCGAACGCGTCGAGCATTTCCAGAACTTCCGGATAGGCGTTCCGGGCGTTGGTCTCCTGCTCGGGATACACCCAGAAGTGCACCGGCATGGTGTCGGCGCCGCCGTTGTACACGTATGCGGTGTCGATCTGCGTGAAGTTGGTGATGGAGAGCGACACGAGATAGGTCACGATGGGGTAGCGGTGTTTCCAGTGGAACGTCTTGGAGCCGTTGCCGAGGTCGGTCTGGGACACCAGCGTCCCGTTGGACGAGGCGAACAGGGTGGACGGGCAGGTGATGCGGATGTCCACGGAATCCGCCTTGTCCGAAGGCGTATCCTTGCAGGGCCACCAGTTGCGCGCATAGTACGGCTCGGACAGGGACCAGATGATGGGAACGGACGGACTGCCGTGCGTATTGAACCCGAACGCACCGAAGCCTCCCGAAGCCGGCGGGCCGTGATAAAACACCACGACCGAGAAGTCCTCCCCCGAGTCCAGGGGCGAAGGCGGCGTCACGTAGAGTTCGCTGCCCGGGTGGGAGAACGTCACAGCGGAGCCGTTCATCTTCACGGAGTCGGCCGTCAAGGCCAGGTACAGATCCATGTCGAAGGGCGAAAGATCATTCTTGAGTGAGCGGGCGTGCATGGTCACCCGGCCGGACACCTGCTGCGTGGCGGGAAGCACCGTGATGTCGAGATCGTAATACGTGACGTCGTAGAACATCTGAGCCAGGCTGGCCGCACGGTCCGTGGAGAGCGTGCGATCCACAGCCGCAAGGCGGGCCTTGGACTCGGCCAACGTGCGGTGCAGCTCGGACGGATCGTCCCCGAGCTCGGCCCTGGACGCGGACATGCCTGACAACAGGCACAGCAATATGAAAACGATGATTCGATGCATGGATCAGCCCCCCATTCTATTCGTCGGTCGCCCTGGGGTCAGTCTACGGCGGGGTGGCGCGCGGGAGCCCCGGCCCGTATACGCCTGCGATCAATATAGGGGAAAAACTCCGGAATGCATGTCCCCTTCGTGAGTGGGGACCAACCCGCTGAATCGACGCAGTTTGCGGGATCCCGCCAGCTAGGCGGCCGAAGAGGGAGGGGGAGCGGTGGAGAGCTCCTCCTGGTGGTGACGCACGTCTTTTCCGGTGACGATATAGATCACTTCCTCGGCGATGTTGGTGGCGTGATCGGCGATGCGCTCGTAGTGACGGGAGATCAGGATGAGTTGCAGGCCGCTGTCGATCTTGCCGGGATCGGTCTTCATCACTTCGAGCACTTCGCGGATGATCTCGTGTTTGAGGGCGTCCACCTGAGAATCTGACTCCAGCACTCTGCGCGCCGACTCCTCGCGCCGTTCAATCAGGGCGTCGAGCGAGTGACGCACCATTTCGGACGTCAGGTGGGCCATGCGCGGCAGATCCACGAACGGATGGAGCGGAGCGTGGGCCTCCAGCTTGCGGGCGGCCTGCACGATATTCACCGCCAGGTCGCCCATGCGTTCGAGATCGGAGGTCATTTTCATGACCGCTGCCACGAACCGCAGGTCGGAGGCCATGGGCTGGTGGAGGGCCAGCAGCCTGAGGCAGGCCTCGTCCACCGAGTTCTGCAGCCGGTTCACCTCGCGCTCCAGGGAGAGCACGCGCACCGCGGCCTCCGCGTCCCGCTCCGACATGTGCCGCGTGGCGAGCGCGATCATGGTTTCCACGTGGCCGCCCATCACCAGGATCTGTCGCTTGACTTCGAGCAGGTCCTCTTCGAAATGCCGTTTCACTTTGTGCGTGTCCTCATGCCGGATCAGCCGAAGCGGCCCGTGACGTAGTCCTCGGTCTGCTTGAGGGCCGGCTTCTGAAAGATCGTCTGCGTCTGGTCGTACTCGATCATCTCGCCCATGAGGAAGAAGGCCGTGCGATCCGACACGCGCGCCGCCTGCTGCATGTTGTGCGTGACGATGACGATGGTGTAGAGCTTTTTCAGTTCGTACAGCGACTCTTCAATCTTGGCGGTGGAGATGGGGTCGAGCGCACTCGCGGGTTCGTCCATGAGGATGATGTCGGGGTTGTTGGCGAGCGCCCGGGCAATGCACATGCGCTGCTGCTGCCCCCCGGACAGATCGAGCGCATTGTTATGCAGCCGGTCCTTCACCTCGCGCCAGAGGTCGGCCTGCGTGAGTGCGCGGTAGGCGATCTCCTGCAGGTCGGTGAGATTGGACACGCCGTCGATGCGTGGCCCGAACACCACGTTGTCGAAAATCGACATGGGGAACGGGTTCGACTTCTGAAACACCATGCCCACTTTCTTGCGCAGGTCCTCCAGTCGGACGCGCGGCCCATGGATATCCTGGCCCTGCACCAGCACCTGGCCTTCGACGCGAGCCCCGGGAATCACGTCGTTCATCCGGTTGAGACAGCGCAGAAAGGTGGACTTGCCGCAGCCGGACGGCCCGATCAGGGCCGTCACCTGGCGCGCGGGAATGCTCATGCTGATGCCGGTGAGTGCCTGCACGGGCCCATAGTAGAAATTGAGATCGCGCACCTCGATGGCCAGGGCCTCGGTCGACGGCCCCGTGCCGGATGGCAGCCTCTGGTCGGACGGTATGTGCACGGCGGGCGGTGTGTTGAGTTGAGTTTCGTTCATGGTCCGGCTAGACGCTGGCACCGCGTGAGCGCCGGCGCAATCGGTTGCGCATGATAATGGCCAGAAGGTTGAGAAGCACCACTAAAAGTATGAGCACGAACGTGGTGCTGTACACCAGCGGCTTCGCGGCCTCCACGTTCGGAGACTGAAAGCCCACGTCGTAGATGTGGAAGCCAAGGTGCATGAATTTCCGCTCCACGTGCAGAAACGGAGCGGCGGCGTCCACAGGCAGGTCGGTGACCAGCGGCACCACGCCCGTGAGCATGAGCGGCGCCACTTCGCCGGCGCCTCGCGACACGGCAAGGATGACGCCCGTGAGAATGCCCGGCATGGCGTGCGGAATCACGATCCGGCGCAGCGTCTGAAAGCGGGTGGCGCCCAGCGCCAGAGACCCTTCGCGGTAAGACCGGGGAACGGCGGCCAGCCCCTCCTCGGTGGCCACGATCACCACGGGGACCGTGAGCAGGGCGAGCGTGAGCGATGCCCAGAGGAGCCCTCCCGTGCCGAACGTGGGCGAGGGCAGGTATTCGGAGAAGAAGAGGCGGTCGATGCCCGCCCCGAGGAAATACACGAAGAAGCCGAGCCCGAATACGCCAAACACAATGGATGGCACGCCGGCGAGGTTGCTCACCGCCAGCCTCACGATGCGCAGAAAGAACGAATCCCGCGCGTATTCGTGAAGATACAGCGCCGCCACTACGCCCAGAGGCACCACGGCCACCGTCATGAGTAGCACCATGAGCACGGTGCCCAGGAGCGCAGGTATGATTCCTCCGGAAGTGTTCGCTTCACGAGGCCACGTGAGCAGAAACTCTCCGGATCTCGAAGCGTAGGTGGCGATCCGCCCCGCCAGGGACAGCTGATTGGGGTGGTAGGCGCGCAGGACGTGAGACGACCGCACGTTGCGCGTGGAGCCGTCGGGAAGTCTCACCTGAGTCTGCCGCAGGAGGTCGAGTTGGCGCAGCGCCTCGATGGAGTCGTATAGCGGACGGATGTCGCGTTCCAACTGAGCCTTGATGGAGTCGCGTTCGGTCTGCAGGGCGAGCCACGATTCGCGGCCTCCGGGCCGGGCCAGCCGTTCCGGGTGTCCGGCCGCGGCCACCTTGCGATCGACGTCGTTCGCAGGGCGGTACCTGGACGCGATTTCGTGCTCGAGGTCCCTGGAGTGCTGCAGATCGGCCCGCGCCTGGTCGCGCGCGGCTTCCCAGGTGGGCCAGATGGACGCCATCTGCCCCTGGTACGCGCCCTCTTCGGTAGAGAATCCCACAAGATAGCCGAACAGGCTTCCATCGGTCAGCCGTTCGAAGACCGCAGCACTGTCGGCCACAGACACCACCACAGCGGAGTCGTCGAACCACTTGAAGTCGAGTCCGTAAACGTCTCGCGCACCGATCTCGTATTTTGTGCGGGCGGGGCGCGGCGAGCCTGTTGAGGCATACACCTCCTCGTGTGCCGCCACACGTCCCAGATACGTCGTCCCGTCGCGCGTGGTAACTGTCACGAGACGGTCCGGCCAGAAGTGGCCGAGTCCGTTCACAACGATGATGCCCAACAGTCCCGCCAGAAGCAGGAGGATCAGGACCACCATCGAGCCCGTGCCCCATACGAAGGGGATCCCCTGGGACCAGAAGCCACCCGACCGGGACATCAGAATCTCCCGTACCGTTCGCGCAGGCGTGTACTCACCACGGTGGCGACCGTGTTGACGGCCAAAGTGAACAGGAACAACAGAAACGCCGTGAGGAACAGCACTCGATACAGCGTGCCGCCGTGCGGCGCTTCGGGAATCTCCACGGCGATGGCCGCCGACATGGTGCGCATGCCGTTGAAAATGCTCCAGTCGAGAATGGGGGTATTGCCGGTGGCCATGAGCACGATCATGGTTTCCCCCACTGCGCGACCGAACCCCAGCATCACGGCGGCGAAGATCCCCGGGCTGGCGGCGCGCAAAACGATGCGCCACGTGGCCTGCCACCGGCTCGCCCCGAGAGCCAGCGCTCCCGACACGAGAGATGGGGGAACATTCGAGAGTGCATCCTCCGACATGGTGAAGATGATGGGGATCACGGCCACGCCCAGCGCAATGCCCACCACGATGTTGTTGCGCGGGTCGAAGCGGATGCCGTGCTCCAGGAACATCCACTGACGCACGTCGCCTCCGAACCAGGCGCTTTCCACACCGGGGGCGATCCAGAGTGCCAGTCCGGCTCCGAGTCCGATGAACGGCAGGGCCACGAGGAGTTCCCAGCCCTCGGGCAGCCATTCGCGCAAGCGTTGGGGCAACAGTTGCCATAGAGGCGCAGTCATCACCGCAAACAGGGGGACCGCCAGAAGCAGGAGCACGACTGCGATCAGCTGACGCTCGATGAGCGGGGCAAGCCACAGTGCGGCCAGGAATCCAACCACCACGGACGGCAAGGCCGCCATGAGCTCGATCGCGGGTTTCACCACGGATCGGAAGCGGGGGCGGGCGAGCTGCGACACGTACAGCGCGGCCAGGATGGCCACGGGCACGGAAAACAGCATTGCGTAGAAAGTCCCCTTGAGAGTGCCGAAGAGCAGCGGAATGAGTGACAACTTGGGTTCGAATTCATCGGATCCGCCGGTGGACTGCCACACCCACTCCGGCCGGCTGTAGCCTTCGTACCACACCTTGCCGATGAGCGTGCCCAGCGTGGCTTCGGGGTGAGGGTTGGAAAGCGACCAGGTGGCTACACCTCCCGAATCAAGCGCCGCCACCACGGCATCGGCCTTCGGCGAGAGAGTGAGAAGCGCACAGGCGGGGCCGGGGGGAAGCGAGAGATAGGTGCGGGATGTGGTGGCATGGTGAACCGACAAGGCTCCGCGTGCGTCCCACGTCGCGAAGCTCTTGTCTCGAGGCGAGGGCACGATTCCGAGAACGCTCCCTCCGCTGGATTCGAAGTCGTCGATACGCCTGAAGGTGCGGGCACGATCTCCCTCTTCCACGATGGGGAGCCAGCGTGAAACGTCTCCGCGTGCGTCGCCTGCGACCAGGCTTTGTCCGCCTAACAGAAAGGCAACTGCGGTGAGCGCCTGCTCCGACATTCTGGAAAACTGCACGACCGTGGGAGACTCGGGACTGGCGCAGTCGACCACGAGAGCCCTGCCGTCGGTGTAGCCCGCAACGGCGGTGCGGCCGTCGGGACTGAGGGTCAGACAAGACGCAGGTTGCGCAGGCGCCATGGTGGGATGCACAGGGGCTCGCGTTGCCTGTTCCCACTCGGCGTCAAACGAGTACACGCACAGCTCGCCTGTGGTGGAGGCGGCGAACAGCCTGAGCCGGCCCGATTCGTCTTCGGTGACCTGCACCAGGGCCACACCGGCCGAGTCAAACAGATGAGCGGTGTGCCGCTCGGCCCAGCTGGCTCGCACGTGGCGTCCGGAATCGTAGTCCACCCGCCACGTCCAGTCGAACACACGAACCGAGCCGTCGGCAAAACCCAGCGCGAAGAGTCTCTGAGAGGCGGACGCCGCTCCGCTCTGCACCGGCGGTGAGAACACTGTCCGGTCGATCCCGGCGTTCGATGAATCGAGGGAGTAGAGGCAGAGTTGGCCGTCCTCTTGAACCACGGCGGCTTGCTGAAGGTACTCGTCCACCAGCAGCACAACGGGTACAGAGGCCTCGGGGCTCGCGTGGACGACGGGCCCGGTGGCCTTCGTCCCCCTCACGAGGGGAAACGCGACCGCCCCGATGAAGACGATGATGGCGATGACAGACAAAACAATCGACAGGCCGCCCAGCCTGATGAACCAGGCGGCAAGCCTGTCGATTCGATCCAGCCTGCGATCGCGGGCCCGGTGCGACTCCATCGCCGGACCGGGACCGCTTTTGGAGCCCGCGGAGGGGCCCGAACCCGTCATCATCGCCCCCGGTGAATCAGCCTCCCGCTACTGGCCGGCCGTTGCACTGCCAGCCATCGCTGCCAGCTCGGCCTGTGCCACCTTCGCCGACACGGGCAGGTAGCCGTCTTTGATCACGATCTCCTGTCCTTCTTTGCTGAGCACGAACTTCATGAACTCATGCACCAGGGGATCGAGCGGCTTGTCAGGGCTCTTCACGATATAGATGTACAGAAAACGAGCCAGCGGATAGGTGTGATTGGTCACGTTGTCCATGTTCGGCTCCACAAACGCGCCGTCGTCCTGCTTCGACAGTGGGAGCGCACGCACTCCGGACGTGATGTAGCCGATGCCCGAGTAGCCGATGCCGTAGCGATCCTCCGTCAAACCTTGCACCACCGACGCCGAACCGGGCTGTTCCTTCACGATGTCCTTGAAATCGCCGCCGGCCAACGCTTCCGATTTGAAGTAGCCGTAGGTCCCGGAGGCGGAATTGCGGCCGTACATCGAGAGGGGCTTGGCCGCCCACTCACCCGACAGGCCCACCTGACCCCAGGTTACGATGTCATCGGGATACCCCATTTTGCGATTCTTGGAGAACATCGCGTCGATCTTCGCCAGAGACAGGCCCTTCACCGGATTGTCCTTGTGCACGAACACCGCCAGAGCGTCGAGCGACGTGCGAACGGCCGTGGGCTTGAAGCCGTACTTCTTTTCGAATTCGTCGATCTCGCTGGACTTCATGGCTCTCGACATCGGACCGAGCTGCGCCGTTCCGGCGATCAACGCGGGGGGGGCCGTGGAAGAGCCCTTGCCTTCGAACTGAATGTTCACGCCGGGGTACATCGCTCGAAAGGCTTCCCCCCAGAGCTTGAGCAGGTTGTTCATCGTATCCGAACCGATGCTGTTCAGTGACCCCGAGACACCCTCGACCTTCTGGTAGGCGGCCAGTTCCGAATCGACGGCCGGCTGCGCCGCGTGAACAGCGGCCGCTCCAACGAGCACGGCGACCGAAACCTGCGCCGTCAGTTTATGCCAGTACTTCATTCTCATCTCCTCCTCTGAGTGGTACCCGGCCTCCGGCCAGGCAACCTCATTAAACGATGGCCATGTTAAGGCCGTGTTAAGTGCGGGTTATGCCCGTGTAGCTCATTGTGATACAGTGGGTTGCGGTCCTCGGACGCCTAGAACTTCGCCTGTACTTCGGTGACCAGTCGGAAGTTCGTGGGGGAATTCGATTCGAACGTGGTCCACTCGCCATCGGTTCGCCAGCGCATGTTGGGGCCGAGGAACAACGCGATTCCGCCCGTGATCAGGCCCGCGCCATCGTTGTCGATGTCCGTGTCCGGATCGAACATCTCGTATCGGCCTTCCAGTTGCCAGGCCGTGAAAAGCCGTTCGCCGGATATCGGCCGGTAGAAGTTGCCGGCGACGTGCCAGCCGGCGAACGTGGGCGACGTGTACGCCGCAATCGTGTCGGTGAAGCTGTCGAAGTTGTCGCCGCTCTGAAACTCCGTCCACAGCGTGAGCCCGCCGCGTTTCAGTTCCGCATCGGCGCCCCAGGCGAGAAACGACTCGGCCTGGTGTGCCACCGCCGCGCCGTCGGTGAAATTGCCGCCCACCGAGCGCGACGAGGCGTTGGCTGCCACGTGCACCGTGGTGCTGTTGCCCAGCAGGAACCCGCCGCGCGCTGCCCAGTCCTTGCCGCGATTGTTGATGTCGGTCTGCTTTCCTGCGATGCGGTCGCCCACGGCCAGGTCGGACTCACCGGCGCCCGTGAACACGCCCGCCTGCAAGTCCAGCTTCGAGTTGGCCCCCTTGTACACCACCATCAAACCCTGCGACCGGCCACTGTACCCCAGAACGGAGGTTGAGAGAAAGTTGGTGAGGCCCAAATCCGTCACCGGAGTGCCCGACGACGAGAACAACTCCTCTTGGGAGTAGGGGCGCTTGAATTGACCCACCTGGATCTTCAACGCTTCGCTTGGCAGAACCGCAATCACAGCGTCCTTCACCAGCCGGCTCGAAGCGAAGTCGAGCTCCAGCCAGCTTTCCGTGTGTTCCGTGATCTCGGCCACCAGTTTCACGCGTGCCCGCTTCACGTAGGCGGCGTTGTTCACCAGGCTGTCGGGCAGATTGTCCCTGTAGGCCCATTGCCCCTGCGTAAAGCCTGAAATCGTCAGTTTCTCGGCCGCTTTGGTCACCACCTCGCCGGCGTGTACCACGCTTGCTGCCAGAAGCACACAGAGTACGGTTGCAAGTCGGAACGTCATGTTCTCCCCCGGGTTAGGCCGCGGCGATCCCGCCGCAGCGCGTTTTGCGCCGGGGAGAAAGGGGATGGAGTTTTACGGCGGCGTTCCGTGAATGTTAAGGATCTGTAAAATAGCGGATCTCAGGCGCCTGCCTGCGGCAGGCGAAACTGGAAGCGGGTACCCTCTCCGAGGCTCGACTCCACCTCGATCTCGATGTTGTGAGCCGCCAGAATGTGCCTCACGATCGAAAGCCCCAGCCCGGTGCCACCCATCTGCCTGGACCGCGATTTATCCACACGGTAGAACCGCTCAAAGATGCGGTGCTTCTGCTCGGGCGCGATCCCAGGTCCGTTGTCGGACACAGACACGAGCACGTCGCCTCCTTCAGGTACAAGCGACAGTTCCACGCGAGACCCCGGCCCGGAGTACTTCAGGGCGTTGTCGAGCAGGTTGGACAACACCACGTTCAACTTTTCCCGATCGGCCACCACCCACAGTGCCTGCGGGGGATGATCCAGCGCCAGCTCCTGGCGGTTCTTCTTCGCCTCCGGCTGGAACGATTCCAGAAGCGCCGTTGCCTGAGCCACCAGGTCGTAGTGTTCGGTCTGCACGGGCCACTGCTCCGATTCGACCCGGGCCAGAAGCAGGAGATCATCGATGATCCGGCGCATGCGCTCCGCCTGCCTCTGGAGCACGTCCAGATACTGGGCACGCAGCGGAGAGTCGGGCGGCAGGCTGTCCTCCATGGTTTCCAGGTAGCCGAGAATGCTGGTGAGCGGCGTGCGCAGCTCATGCGAAGCGTTGCTGAAGAAGTCTCTGCGCATCTTCAGCGTGGCCACCTGTGCCGTGACGTCCGTGAGCACCAACAGGCCCGACAGTGAGCCGGCTTTCTCGCTCACCGGCAGAGCCGAGAGCCTCACCACGCGACCGGCCGCCCCATCGAGAACGATTTCGGTTTCGCCTCCCTGGGCGCGTTGCACGAGGAGGGAGAGAATGCTCGTCACCTGTGGCTGGCGGAAGAAGTCGAACACGTCGCGTCCCGCCAGATTGTCCCGTTCCCCCAGAAGCGTTCGTGCGGCCTCGTTGGCGAGGATCACGAACCCCTGGGGATCGAGCGCGATCACGCCTTCCTTGAGCGACGCGAAGACCGCCTCCTGGCGGAATCGTTCCGCTTCGAGGCGCCGAATCGTTTGCCGCAGCGTTTCTGCGATGCGCTGCACCGCCGACCCCAGTTCGCCGATTTCGTGTCGACCGAGATCGCCGATGGTGACCTGATGATCCCCGGCCGCGATCGCGGCGGCCGCCTGTTGCAGCCGGTACATCGGTTTGAGAAACCAGGTGTTGAGCACGGCCGCGAGAATGAGGGACGCGGCCAGAACGGCCACCAGGCCCGAGCCCAGGTACCGCAAGCGCAACTGGTCCAGGCGTTGCATTTCGTCGAGCGGCACCGACAGCCGGAGAACTCCGAGAGTGCGGCCCCTCTCCGTGATGGTTTTCGCGCAGTAGAGAAGCCGGATACCCACGGTCCCGCTCACGCGCACGCTGATCCCGGTTCCGGACTCGAGCGCCGCCACGACCTCGGGCCGTTGGCTGTGATCCTCCATCTCGAGCAGATCGGCACCCGATCTCTGCGTGTCGCCGATCACGCGTCCGTCCGTCCGGATGAGTGTAACTCGCACCTT